>RRYU01009833.1_pt1 | contig 50452 bp, 52 predicted proteins | sample 2162651 | NCBI WGS metagenome assembly RRYU01 (sample SAMN10267283, study PRJNA491782) | microbial mat metagenome | isolation source: biomat in the production well | place: Japan: Minami-Kanto gas field, natural gas well KTG3 | collected 2017-06
AACTAATTGATCGGATTGACTATTTCGTGGGGATTCCTCAGGGTCAGGGGTGTTTCTGGATCTGATATTGATGCAATTAAGATGGGTTTTAACATAAGCTATTAGATTGCTATTCCATTTAAAATCTCAAGTTAAGTTCCGATGTTACCTTTTCCTTATATAGAGAAAATTTTAGATTTATATCAGGACTCAATAAAAATGCATCATGCACAAACAACCCGATAAAGTTGCCTATGGCTGCACTTAATAGTTGATCGGTTGGGTAGTGCAATCCCATCTCAATCCGCGCCCATGCTGAAACGGATGCTGTCACATAGGCAGTAGACTTAATCACTGTTTTCCAGCCATCTGAAACATTGAGGCGATCACTGTTTCGTCGAATGACTGCTACAGCAGCAAATGGCTCAGTCGCATGGTTTGACGGAAAAGATTCATCATCAGGTTGTAATGGATCATAGTTCGGGATCTTTCTGGAGATATTTTTTTTAAGTACTCCAGTGGCAAGTGTTGTCGCAGATATCGTGGCAAATTGGGCAGTAGCCATGGTCAATCCCTCCAAATAACGGTTTTCAGTGGTTATCGGTTGTGCGGGTAATGCTGTTGCGACCATACCGAGGTAAAGTAATTCACGTGTTTGTTCTGAGATCTGATGGGCGTCTTGATTTTTAAAAAGTGGCCGGGTGTTGAATGTATCTAGCGCCCACTCCTTATCTTTTCCGCTCACTGCAACGGCTACGGTTGCGGCGGCCGGGATCCAGGTGCCGGGATCATACAGGGCATTTTCTGCCGCAGTTGTGACACGCTCCCAGGTAGGGCTAAAGGTTAAACCCTTGTCATCGTTATGCAGTGAGCTAATGGTTGAACAGCCACTAAGAAACATGATCAGGATTGAAACAATAATTCTTATCATCTTAATTACCCAACATGGAACGTAAATTAGCCAGGTGTGCTTTTCCAGCTGCCTGGCGTTCCCGTTTGGGGATGGCATCGCGTTTACTTTCCCAGATCAGATCATCCTGAGGAAGCTCTTCCAGAAAACGACTGGTCTGGCAGCGAACCAGCTCTCCGGCACGGCGACGTCTTGCAGCATGGGTAATCGTCAGGGTCTCCTGTGCACGGGTAATACCAACATAGGCAAGACGACGTTCTTCTTCGATGTTGTCCTCTTCAATGCTGGTGCGATGGGGTAATAACTCTTCTTCCGCTCCGGTTAAAAAAACGTGTGGAAACTCAAGTCCCTTGGAGGCGTGTAATGTCATCAGGCGCACACAATCATTACTTTCCTTCTCATTTTGACGTTCCAGAATATCAAACAGACTCAGACGATTAATGAGTTCTGCCAGTGAAGCGTCTCCATCTTCCCAGTCATTAGCCATGCGTTTTAGCCATGTGACCAAATCATTCACATTTTCCATTTTGCGCTCAGCGGCCTTCAAATCATGGGATGTATCATTTAACCATGACTGATAATCAATCTCTTTCAGCAGTGCCTGCACCGCATCAACCGGGTCACCGCGTCGACTGCGATCACCAATGTCTACCAGCCATTCACAAAAACGCGACAGGCGTTGATAGGAGCGCTCGTTAAGCGTTGATTTAAGCCCAAATTCAAAGCTGGCACTAAACAGGCTGATGCCACGTTCACCGGCATAGTTACCCAGTTTTTCCAGAGTGACCGCGCCAATTTCACGTCGTGGCGTATTGACCGCACGTAAAAATGCCGCATCATCATCTGGATTAGAGATGAGACGAAGGTAGGCCATAATGTCCTTAACTTCGGTGTAACTAAAAAATGAAGTCCCGCCGCTAATAACATAAGGAATACGGTGTTCTCTTAATGCCTTTTCAAACGGGCGCGATTGATGATTGCCACGATAAAGGATCGCAAATTGATCAAAGGAGGTATGGTCATGATGATGACGTTGAATAATTCGTGAGACCACTTTAAGTGCTTCATCTTCATCATCAGCAGCCGTCACAATGCGGATGGGATCACCCAGCCCTTTTTCGCTCCATAGTTTTTTTACAAACAGATGTGGATTATGGTCTATCAAGGTATTTGCGGCTTTTAAAATAATACCCATGGAACGATAGTTTTGTTCCAGTTTGACGACCTTGAGCGATGGGAAGTCACTCTGTAATAACGCCAGATTCTCGGGCTGAGCACCACGCCATGCATAAATGGATTGATCGTCATCGCCTACAACGGTAAGAGCACCACGTTCGCCCATCAACTGTTTGACCAGTTGGTACTGAGTGGAGTTGGTATCCTGATACTCATCCACCAGCAGATAGCGGATGCGCTGACGCCATTTTTCCAGCAGTTGTGGCTCCTGCTGAAACAGGATCACCGGCAACATAATCAGATCATCAAAATCAACGGCGTTATAGGCCTTTAAATGGCGGTTGTAGCTGGCGTAAAGCATCGCGGCCATTAATGCACCTTCGTGATCACTCGCTTCAATCGCCTGATCAGGGGTAATAAATGCACTTTTCCAGCTGGAGATCCGCCACTGCATCTCTTTGATTAAATCATCACTTTCACCATCTCTGCGTAAAAGCTCACGCATCAGACTGGCAGAATCCTGAACATCAAAGATAGAAAATCCGCTTTTATACCCCAGAGCCTTTAATTCGGTGCGAATAATATCCAGCCCCAAGGTATGAAAGGTCGACACCCGCAGCCCTTTTGTCTCTGTGCCACTGAGCATCCTTCCGACACGTTCCTTCATTTCGCGCGCGGCCTTGTTGGTAAAAGTAACCGCAGCAATATGACGTGGGTGGTAGTCACATTGTTTGATGAGATAGGCAATTTTTTCAGTAATCACACGGGTCTTGCCACTACCAGCACCAGCCAGCACCAGCAATGGGCCACCGATATAACGAGTCGCTTCTGCCTGTGTTGGGTTAAGTGACAATCAATTCTCCGTAAAAGTCAGATTATGAAGGCTGCGTATTGTAGTGCAGGGACGAATGATTTCCTAATTAGTAGTCGTGTTGTATTGATTTTATTAAAACTATCTTTAGAGTAGCGATAAGAATCATTCATCATGTTTGTCACTGTCCAGATATAGACTCTGCAATAAATAGAGAAGGGCACGGCAGAATAACAAAAAACACTTCGGAGAGACGGATGCACGAAACACTAAAGAAGCTTTATCGAGACCATGCAAACTTTTACAAACTGATGGATTTGCTGGAAGCAGAACTCAACACGCTGGAGAGTCAGGGAGGGGCTGCTTCTGAACTGATGAAGGAGTTAATCGCTTATACGCGTAACTATTCGGACTCTATCCATCACCCGATTGAAGACCATCTCTACCAACTGATACTGTCACGCACCGATGACGGCAAAGAGGATATGGAACGTCTGCTAGGCCACCATCAGATCCTGATGCAAATGACCCGTGAGCTGGATCAGGCATTAACTTCAGGTGTACCTTCGGCAGGGTTTGTTACTGAGGGTAGGGGATATCTTTCTCAGCAGCGCGAACATATGAAGTTTGAGGAGGAGAAGGCCTTTCCATTGTTAAGGAATCATCTGGGAGCAGTAGATTTTGAATACGCCAGTAGCGCACTACCGGCAGACGAAGATCCCTTGCTGGATCCATTGATGAAAGAAGAGTATCCCAACCTCTTCAGTGCGTTGAATAAATCATAATCACAAAAGAGGGATATCACTAAATAATCAAGTCAGATATTCCTCTTCCGGTGACATGTATTGTTGGCGTTCTGATGCCTGTGATATCGGCTCGTTAGATGCATCGCAAAGAAAAGGTGATTGATGAGCAAGCTTAAAGATTTACCTCCATTTGAATCTGAAGCAGCCGAACAGGCTCTTTGCGAAAGTCATGGCTCTTCAGAATATGTTGACTGGAAACAGGTAAAGCCAGTTTCGATGCCTAATTTAAAATCCGCAACAAAAGCCTTTTTACTCCGATTTGCAGAAGGTTTGTTGGAAAGTAGTAAAATTTAAGCCAATAAACGGGATATGCCTTATCAGTCGCTCATAAAAGTCTGGCTGTCAGATGATGTTAAAGGGAGTTGTAAATAAGCGTGTTTATCAGTGTCAAAGATAACTACCCCAAATAGTAGAAATAATTGTTCTGTGACTAACCTTCGGTTTGCATAAGAAAATTACCTAAATAAGTGATCCAAATCCCTATCCACCTCACACTTGCATAAGCTGAGGTTTGTTAGCAGGAAATGGAGACACATTATTCATAAAGGTTCTTACCGCTTCCATTAACCTTTTCATTGTTGGGTAACGATGATTGCGTGTCACTGTATCATGAAGTTTTTTCCATAACCGCTCTATGCGATTAACCCAGGGATGATAGACTGGCTGAAACAAGAGCTTAAACTTTCGATTATGTTCCAGGAACAACTTTGTCATTGCACTTTTGTGGATAACATAGTTGTCTGCAATCAGTGTAATGCTTTGGGCATTTCGATATCGTTTGCGTAGCTCTGCCAGCAAAGCGATAAAAATCTCTGAATTCTTCTTTTCCCATTCCACCCAGATAACCTTTCCTGTTTTTGCGTTTAATGCACCAGCAAGGTAGTGCTTTTGATTCTTTCCCGGTGTTGGTATGGCCATCTGCTTCCCTTTCTCCATCCAGGCATGGCCAATACGGGGATTCAGATCTATATCCACTTCGTCCACGTAGAAAACAGGATCCTCTGCTGTGGCATTTGCCAGTGCATCATCTATGGCCTTCATTTTCCGCTCTTTTTCTGGATCTCTTATGAACAGTGTGGGACGCGCACGGTTCCAGACAATCCCCAATTTGGGTAACAACCTGCGTATCGTCGAAGGATGGATAGATTTGTGAAAACGCTCTCGTAGTTGCTCTGCTAACATTTGAGAAGTCCAACGGGCACTTAAATAGCCCGTATCGTGAGGGGAGCTTGCTAACAGTATTAGCAATGCTTCACACAACTTTTCTGTAACCGTATATTTATGTCGACCAGGTGAATGAGGGAGAAGTCCTGCCTCACCTGAGCACTCATATCTTCGTTTCCATTTGCGGACACTTTTGCGAGTACTGAAAATGAGTTTTGCTGTTTGGCTAATTGATTTTCCTTGATTGAGCCAGAGTATAGCTGTTGCTCTGCGTCGATAATTACCATCCTGATGAGATTGGGTAATTTTCTTTAATCTTCTTCTGTTTGATCGAGGGATTTCCAGTACACTATAGTCCAACTTGAGCACCTTTCTGATTGGGTTTGTTGTGGTAAACGATCAGATCGTTGGAAGGTGCTTAAGTTCAATTAACTGGATACTATTTCGGAACTTTTATTTAGTCATTTCTGCAGGGATGCAGGAATCCAGATGCAATGGATGGCAAATTTGACAATAACTCCCACCCCTGGGATTGGATTCTGGTCAATCCATGATCAGAATGACAGTTGTTTCTTAAGCGCAGTTGAGGTTACCTGGTATTATTTCAAAGCAGGAACTTATACGGTTACCACCACAAAAAACTGTGAAGAAAAGGTCACTAAACAAAGCTTTATAGCCTGTTGAAGCTATCTGGCAAATACAGAATCGATGGGTGATCTTTGAAGTAATTTTCACAGGGACTATTCTAAAATGTAATCAGAATAAAAATGGCTGTTATTAAAATTGAACCTCAATGACACGATCAAAGGTTATGTTTCTCTACTGCTAAAACCGGATGAGAATTACCGCATAGCAGCATGGCTATTCATCAGGGTTTTGGCGCTGATTTATTTGAGTGCCTTTTTATCACTGGGGTCACAGATTACTGGCCTGGTTGGCGATCACGGGATCCTGCCGGTGACACCTTTATTGGATGGGATTTATCAACAACATGGCTGGGTGGCCTGGTTTCGAATTCCTACCCTTTTCTGGATTGATAGTAGCAATACCATTCTGTTGGCATCCTGTTATGTCGGTGTCGCTGTTTCGGTGCTGGTGCTGTTTGGGCTTTATCAGCGAATCAGTCTGATTGTGTTGTTTGTTTTGTATCTTTCACTGTTTCAGGCAGGGCAGGTTTTTCTGAATTTCCAGTGGGATTTACTCCTGATGGAAGCCGGTTTTCTCTCAATATTTCTCAGTTCTGGTCCCAATCGGCTGTTGATTTTTCTATTTCACTGGCTGTTGTTTCGATTGCGATTTTTATCGGGTTTGTCCAAGGTGATCAGTGATGATCCCGCGTGGTCAAACTGGCAGGCACTCCATTATTATTTTGAAACACAGCCTCTTCCGCACATGGGTTCGTGGTATATGCATCAACTGCCTCAATGGCTGTTGACTACAGGTACCGGGCTGGTCTTTTTTGTCGAACTGGTGGTGCCGTTTTTTATTTTTTTACCGCGTAATTATCGAGTCTTTGCAGCCTTAATGACCATTGGAATGCAGGTCATCATAATTGCAACCAGTAACCATAACTGGATCAACCTGTTAACAATCGCCCTGTGTCTCTTTTTACTGGATGATCAGATTATTCGCAGGATCTTGCCCCGGTTCGTTACAGGAATGGTGAAGCCTGTTGTAACGTCATCATCTAACAGACCGTTTTTTCTGTTGTTGTCGCTGGTTTTGCTGCTGACAAGCTTTGCATCCATGACCGAGATGGTAACAGGGCAGTCGTTACCTCGCCCTTTTTACTGGGTAAGGGCCTATGGCCTGGGTCATCCGTATCATGTATTTCCGACGATGCAGACACAGCGACATGAACTGATGATAGAAGGGAGTCATGATGGCGTTAACTGGCAGCGATACCGTTTTAAATACAAGCCGGATAGTGTGGATGATACCCCATCCTTTATTGTTCCCCACCAACCGAGACTGGACTGGATGATCTGGTTTGTACCTCCACAATCAGAGGTGATGCGTCACTGGTTTGATAGCTTTATGTGGAGAGTAAAGGAGAATGAAACCTCGGTGATAGCACTGTTAGAACACAATCCATTTACGGATAGGCCACCGACTTATTTGCGCATACTGGTTTATCAGTATCAATTCACCTCACCCGAACAACGCAGTGCAACGGGCCAAATCTGGAAAGAAACATATTTAGGTGAGTTTCCGAATGTACGGCCGCGAAATCCGTAGGTTTATCTCCACAGACCCTAAGCTGATAGTGAGATACCTTCCGAGGGCCGGTCATCTTCAACTTACACTTTTTTTTGTAGTTCTTGCCAGAGTGAACGATAGGCTTTGGCTGCAGGTCTGCTGCGTGCATACGTAGTGACCGGTGCACGATTAATACCCATTTTTTCAATATCGGTAGAAAACGGGATAATTTCATTAAGAAACGTCTTTTTATGTTTTTTTGTCAAACGTTCTATGGTTGCGAGATGCAGTTTTTTCTGACGTTGAACCATTGAGAAGAATGGAACTATCTTTTTGCGGTTTAGTTTATGTTGTCCAAAAAAGTCGAGCAATTGCTCAAATGTGCGTTCGGACAATGTGGATGGAATGACAGGAACGACAATATGATCGGCTGCTTTAAACACGCTTTCTGATAGTGTGGAGATGTTGGGAGGGCAGTCCAGTAAAACAACATCATATTCGTTATTGACAGATTTTAATGCTTTTTTGAGTCTTGAGCGGCTATTTTTCATCCGTGATAAAAAGATATCAAAATCGCGAAAACCCATATTGGCGGGTAAAATATCCAGCAATTCAAAATCACTCCCTTTGATCGATTCGGTAAAGCGTTTTACATCTTTAAAAAAGGTATCATCTTTGAGTTTTTTGGAAGGTTTAACCCTAAAATAAAATCCCGAAGCACCTTGTGGATCAAGGTCGCACAACAGGGTTCGCTGACCAGATTGAGCAAGTTCGTAGGCAAGGTTTACTGCCGTGGCCGTTTTACCTACACCACCTTTGTTACTGTAACACGCTATTATTTTCATTCTGTCACCTCTGTGGTTTTAACTTCATGTTTAAACAATTCGCGGAACTTTTGATCGGTTGAAACGCTGTGAAAAACTGCAAAGTTTGAGACAACCTTGGCACGTTCTTCCAGTTGACGTTGATTCAAGCTTGCAATTAAAGCGCCTACGCTTTTGGCAATAATCAAGTCACGTTTGCGGTCTCTGGAGCGATGATTAATCAGAAATTCCTGCAATGAAGACTGTTGAACAGAGTAATCATTAAATAAGCCCAGGTTGTCCTGTAATCCCTTAAGTGCCTTGATTAATGCCTTGATTTCTTTGGCTTTAAACATGGGGCTAAAAAACTCCATCAGGTAACGTAGTTTTTTGCAGTGAATTCGCAATGTATGGATAGGTTCATCCGGTGTTGTGTCATCAATGGCACGGGCAATTTTGCAAACTTTTCTATAACGTTTCCAGATTAATTCGCAAGCATACAAATAGGCTGAGTGATCCGCATTTGCACCTTTTTCCAAATTTGTGTGTTCTTCAAATAGCTTAAAAAGTTCACTCATTGAGTTATTATAGGCGCTACTTTTTAACAGCTTTTTCATTTTCCCAAGTTCTTTGTTGCGTTCCTTTGCAAACAGGCCGAACATAATTTTCAAACCATCGTGTAAAGATTCTGGCAAAAGCCCAAAGTAGTTTTGCTTATCTAAAAGGTACACATCAAGGTCTCTTAATCGACCAGTGGGAGCCATCAGCTCTGAAAATGTTTGCTTTAATGTTTGTGTCTGGTTTTCGCTGTATATTTCCTTAAACAGGCTTATAACCGATCTTACTTTTCGTAACGAAACACGGTAATCGTGAAGATATTCAGTATCAATATCTGCCATGATTCCAGCCTCATTGGCACGAGCAACCTGAATGTAGGTGTTAATGATGTCATTAGCCGCCTGGAATGCTTTCTCATCCCTTGTGATCGCAATTTCCGGTTTAGGATCATACTCACAATAGTCAGTAATTATCTGCTCATACAAACCGGAAATTCTAGACTGCAGCGGTATACCAAGTTCCTTTACATAGTCAGTCATTAATTTAAATGCATTACCATACCCGCGTATGGGTTGAACCGAGACAAGAGTTACCTGAGTTTCTGTTTTGTCAGCTGTCAGAATTTGTAAATGTGCACGGGCATGGGTTTTTTCTTCATCATCAATCGCACTTATAATGGTGTGGTTGACACTACCCCGGCTCATACTTATCAAGCGCCGAAGGGGAGAAACAAAACCTAAAGCTGTTTTTATTTCACCATCCTGCAGGTCTGTAACAAAACCGGGAGACCGAGCCACACTCTGGGTTAAATTGATTCCTTTTTGCTGGATTAGTGTCAGTGTATTTTCTGAAAAAAGTAGAACCTGTCCCGACTTACGAATTTCCTGATCAAAGGTGTCAAGTAGTTCAAAGCCTGGACTTTCATCCTGACTTTGATAGACAAGGCTAAGTTTTCCCAACCTGTCTTTTTTATAGTTGTCCCGAATGGGGCCTGAAAAGATAAAATGCTTGTTGTTTCGGATACTCATCTTATTTTTTGCTTTTCTCACTTAAATATTTTTGCACTAGTTCTTCAATAATTTTCTGAATACTCGAATCATTATCAATTGCGATGATTTTTAGTGCTTTTAGTGTTTTAGGATCGAGTCTTAATGAGGTGTTTTTTTTGCCATCTTTTGTCGACTCGGAGGTTTTGTTTTTTGACATCTTTGTGCCTTATTCTGATTGTACGACGTAATGACGTCATAATGTCATTACGTCAGAAAGATCTCAAGTGTGCAGGTTAAGAATGTGGCAAATAGAAAGGCATGTTCGAATATTTGGGCCGCTACAATAAGCTCTATGTGTGGCTATCAAAACGACGATAGCTGATGGCTTCACTTAAGTGGTTTACCTCTATCGAGGGTGAACCGGAAAGATCGGCAATCGTGCGTGCAACTTTGCGGATCCGTTGAAAGGCGCGTGCTGATAATCCCAGACGTTCACTGACCTGTTGCAGGATTTGTTGACCCTCATTGCTAAGATCACACTGTTGATTAAACAGATCTCCCTTTAAGTGTGCATTGCTGCACTGTTGACGGTGCTGTTGAAGTTGATGTGCCTTGATAACACGTTGCTGAATCGTATGACTATCTTCCTGTGGGTGTTGATGATGGTTGAGCTGCGCATGTTTTATGGCGGGTACTTCAACCTGCATATCAATCCGATCAAGAAGTGGCCCTGAAATTCTGGCACGGTAACGTTGTATCTGTTCTGATGTACATCGACAGCGGCCATTAGGATGACCCTGATAGCCACAGGGGCAGGGGTTCATTGCTGCAATGAGTTGAAAGCGTGCAGGGAAATCGGTTTGGTGATGTGCGCGGGCAATAGTGATGGTTCCCGCTTCTAAAGGTTCCCGCAAAACTTCTAATACACGACGATCAAACTCGGGAAGCTCATCCAGAAATAGTACTCCCTGATGGGCTAATGAAATCTCTCCCGGCCTGGGTGGATTTCCTCCGCCAACCAGTGCCACACTCGATGCCGAGTGATGAGGCGAACGAAAGGGCCTAAAGCCCCAGTGTTTGGGATTAAATCCGCGGTTACTGATTGAGGCAATGGCTGCACTTTCCAGGGCTTCTTTGGTGGATAGGGGTGGTTGTATGGTAGGCAGTCTGGTTGCGAGCATGCTTTTGCCTGTTCCAGGGGGGCCATAAAAGAGAAGATTATGTCCACCAGCAGCGGCGATCTCCAAGGCGCGTCTTGCGGTTGCCTGTCCCATCACTTCAGACATATCAACGGCATATTCTGGTTCTGTTTTTGTTTTTACTGGTTGATAAAAATTAAGTCTGTTCTGTCCGGTGAGGTGTGAATAAACATCAAGTAAATGGTCTGCAGTATAGAGTTCAAGCGAGTCGATTAATGCTGCTTCATCGCCGTTTTTAGCTGAAACCAGAAGTTTGTGTTGGTTATGTTTTGCCTGGATAGCCATGGGCAAAATGCCATTCACAGGACGTAATTCGCCGTTTAACCCTAACTCTGCGGCAAATTCATAGTCATTAACACTACTTTGCGGGATCTGACCTGATGCAACCAATATCCCTAGGGCTATGGGCAAATCAAAGCGCCCTCCATCTTTGGGTAGATCTGCGGGTGCCAGATTAATGGTTATTCGACGATTGGGGTATTCGAAGCGGGAGTTTTGTAGCGCTGCCCGTACCCGATCCTTGCTCTCTTTTACCGCTGTTTCTGGAAGCCCCACGATGGAAAGTCCGGGAAGACCGTTTGCAAGATGGACTTCTACTATGACTTTAGGTGACTCGATGCCAACGGCTGCACGGGTATTGATGGATGCAAAACTCAAGGTGTCCGTCCTTTGAATATAGAGAGGCTTTACATTGTATGAAGCTGGGAAGATTTGCCATATAGGAAAAATCTTCTGGGTTGATAGGGAATATCCCTACAACTAGTTTACTACTTTCCGATGCCCAACGAGTTCATTAATCTTTATGGATCTGTTTTGTCAGTTCAGCGAGTTGTTGTTCCAAGGCGTCTATTTTACTGCGGGTTCGTGCTAAAACCTTTTGCTGGATATCAAATTCTTCTCGTGTGATCAGATCCATTTTTTCAAATGTGGTTTTTAAAGTCGCTTTTATCTGCTTCTCAATATCATTTTTAATGATATGAGACTCCTCTGGAAACAGTTGGCTAATACCTTTTGTCAGTTCATTAATGATCGACTGTTTCATTAAAAAATCCTCATTTAAATTGTAAAAAGTAATTTTACGTGATTGATAGGTTTTACGCTTCCCTATTAATGCACCATATTGGTGCGCGACTTATAAATAGGGCAGGTAGATATGCACTATTAGTGCGCGCTAATAAAGAGGTGCGTTGTAAGTTATTGATATAATTAGATAAAAAAGTTGGCACGCAATCTGCAAAGTAGAGAGCAGGCAAATTATTTTTTATCAGGAGAAACTTAAATGAAAAAACTATCAACTCTTTCAATTGTTATGGCCTCAGTACTGGCCTCTTCAAATGTAATGGCAGAGGTGAGTACCAATATTGGTGCGATGTCCAACTACCTATGGCGTGGTGTTACGCAGACAAGTGATGCCTCCTCGGTTTCTGGTGGTATCGACTACGCTCATGAGTCAGGTCTTTATGCCGGACTCTGGACAGCAGGAAGTATTAGCTGGACCGCCAACCCGGGTGATACCGAAACAGATTATTACCTTGGGTTTTCTGGAGAAGCTGGTGGTATGGGTTATGACATTGGTTACATCATGTATGACTACTATGATGATAACTCCGATTTTTCGGAAGTTTATGCCGGCATCAGTATGGGAATGTTTGGAGCCAAATATTCTCTGGATAGCGAAAACAGCAATAGCTATATCGAGGTGAGTGCAGATTTTGAACTGTCATCTGAATTTGGCATGGGTCTCCACTTTGGTAGTTACGCACTCGATACTGGTACTGATTACACCGATTACAGTATTGCATTTAGTAAAGGTGATTTCTCGCTATCGTTGAGTGATACCAGTGAGAACGTCGCAAATGGTATGAGTGACAATTTGCGTTATGCCGTTTCATGGGGCGCTTCTTTTTAGTTTTCCCCTAAACCCAAGAGAGTGCGACTCATAATTGGATGAGTCGCCAAGGAGTTAGCAATGAAATTAATTACAGCAATTGTGAAGCCTTTTAAGCTCGATGATGTGCGTGAAGCGCTTTCAGAGATTGGTGTTCAGGGTATTACTGTCACCGAAGTAAAAGGCTTTGGACGTCAGAAAGGGCATACCGAGCTTTATCGTGGTGCGGAATACGTTGTCGATTTTTTACCCAAGGTAAAGATTGATGTGGCTGTTGGAGCTGATCTGGTTGAACAGGTGATCGAAGCGATTTCCAAAGCAGCCAATACCGGCAAGATTGGAGATGGAAAGATTTTTGTATCTCCTATTGAACAGGTTGTGCGTATTCGTACCGGTGAGTCCGGTCCTGAAGCACTTTAGATTTTTTAATTATTCGGAGGATAGCGTGATGGACGCTGTTAAAGAGTTAAGTTATGCACTCGACACCTTTTATTTTTTGATGTCCGGGGTGCTGGTTATGTGGATGGCAGCAGGCTTCGCCATGTTAGAGGCAGGATTGGTTCGGTCAAAAAATACAGCTGAAATCTTGACCAAAAACGTCGCACTGTTTGCTATTGCATGCATTATGTACATGCTGGTTGGTTACAACATTATGTATGGTGACGCGATCAGTTCAGTGATCCCGGGTTTGAGTTTCCTGCTTGGCGCTGATAATGAAGTAGCGGCAGTCATCGCAGGAGGGGAGGATGCTCCATATTATTCGAGCATGTCAGACTTCTTCTTCCAGGTCGTGTTTGTAGCTACAGCGATGTCGATAGTCTCTGGTGCGGTTGCAGAGCGGATGAAATTATGGACATTTCTGGCATTTGCAGTGGTAATGACTGGCTTCATCTATCCGGTACAGGGTTACTGGAAATGGGGTGGTGGTTTCCTTGATGGGCTAGGATTCCTCGATTTTGCAGGCTCCGGTGTGGTTCATTTAACCGGCGCAACGGCAGCACTGGCCGGCGTACTATTACTGGGTGCACGTAAAGGCAAGTATGGCCCGAATGGTGAAGTCCATGCGATTCCTGGTGCAAATATGCCCCTGGCAGCATTGGGTACCTTTATTCTATGGATGGGCTGGTTTGGTTTTAATGGTGGCTCTGAGCTGATGGTATCAAATGTTGCAGAAGCTAATGCAGTATCACTTATTTTTGTGAACACCAATATGGCCGCAGCAGGTGGTCTGGTTGTGGCGCTTATCACAGCAAGATTGCTATTCGGAAAAGCGGATTTAACCATGGCCTTAAACGGTGCATTGGCAGGTTTGGTGGCAATCACGGCTGAGCCATTAACTCCAACACCTTTAATTGCAACTATGATAGGAGCCGTTGGTGGTCTGTTGGTGGTCTTCTCCATTCTGACTCTGGATAAGATGAAAATCGATGACCCTGTTGGTGCAATTTCAGTCCATGGTGTGGTCGGTATTTGGGGACTGCTTGCAGTAGTTTTCACCAATGGTGATGCAACCCTTGTTGCACAGCTGATAGGTATCGCAACCATTTTTGCATGGGTGTTTAGTGCAAGTTTTGTAATTTGGATTATTCTTAAGGTAAGCATGGGTCTACGAGTATCAGAAGAGGAAGAGTATGAAGGTGTAGATATTGGTGAATGCGGACTTGAGGCTTATCCAGAATTTACTAAAGGGAATTAGTCCTAAGAAGACACGCTTCCAGTCTCCTAACAATTTGGGTGCCATGATGGCACCCTTTTTTTATGTGCAGGGTGTACGGTAAGCCGCGAGCGCAAGCTAGGATTGTTCCAGAAAATCCTATGCATTTCCTCCGTCCCTAAAGGTCAGATGCGCACGACTGCATGGATGCAGGAGGTAGAGTAATGCAAGAGCAGTTACTGAGGAGCGGCGCATGTACAAGTTAGTCTTAGCTATTCCAGAAAACCCCTGTGATGCATTCGCAGCACATATAACTCCCGCCTGTTAAGAGTGTCGTCAGATCCCAACAGTAGTTAAAAAGCCCCCTGGTTTATTTGTTAATAAATTTCCCGCCTGATTGTTATAGCGTAATTATTTAAAAATATGACAAAGAAAACATATGCAACAAATACAGATACTTAAGTAAAAGATTGGGTTTGGGTGGGATGTTTGTATTTTATTTTTATAAAAGTGGCACACCCTGTGCATTAACAAAATCATAGATCTTAAACGAGATTAGTGACATGAAACGACATGAGTTTAAAACAGTAGATTTAGAACAAGCTAAAGCTGGTTTTGAAAACAGTCAATGTTTAACAAAAACAATAATAAACCAGGGTGTTGAAATGTCTAAAACAATAGAAGACTACATAACGAAAGTTTGCGCTGAAGTGGATGAATATTTTTACGACCCGTTGGTGGACGCCAAGGAAGAGCTTAAGAAAACAGAACATCTTGGGGATGATAATGACACAGATGGATCTCAAACGGGAACACCAGTGTACGACTTGAACGGAGATTTTATTGGTTATCGTACCTCCGTCTATAAAGCCAATCATGATGTGGTAACTGAACTGCCTGTATTAAAACTGGTAGTTAAGAGAATTAATGTGGCGATGGAGCAGGCGGATCTTATCGGTAAAAAGATGGCAGTTCTTTCTATCCGTTTTAATCATCTTGAAGAGATTGAGTGGAAGTATGGTGAGCGTATAGCAAACCTGATCCTGCAACAGCTGGCATCCATTTTAAAGGTTGTTGTCAGAGGCTCTGATACAGTGGGTAGAGCTGGAGATCATCAATTTGTCATAGTTATGACAGAGATGAACAGCTCACAGGGCATTTATAGGGTGATCAATATTTTACAGCGGCTGATTGCCGAACCCATTTTAGTTGACGACTGCATGATTAATGTTTCGGCCAACTTTGGCATCGCAGTTTATCCGGATCATGAAGCTGAACCTGAAGAGCTTTATAACTATTCGACCCGTGCACTGGATATTGCACGTAGTAGAGAAGAGAACAGTTTTGTCTTTTACGAGACATGTGATTGAAGTAATACAAAGGTTGTTTTACCCCATTTGCCCCGCTAGTCGGGGCTTTTTTTTGACGTTTATAATCTGAAATCGAGTGTTGATGACTGCTCTTTGAATGGTAGGGGTGGTATGCTCGTTTTTTCATCTTTTGTAGATTCAAGATAAATACGATGGCAACACTTCAAATAAAATCACTTAAGACACTTGTTAGTGATTTGATTGACCTGGAAATTTCTTCAGGTGAAATTGTGATGATTTCTGGTGAGTCAGGATCTGGGAAAAGTCTGTTATTACGTGCTATCGCCGACCTCGATCCTCATCAGGGAGAGATTGTCCTTGATGGTGTTTCATATCAACAGATGAGGGCAGACCGCTGGCGCAGTAAGGTGCGTTACTTTCCAGCAGAAAGTGGCTGGTGGAAACCTTTAGTGAGTGACCACTTTACAACTATCAATGAGACATTGTTAAAGTCCATCGGATTGCGTGTGGGTATAGCTGATCAGTTAGTCGCAAACTGTTCGACAGGTGAACGGCAGCGATTAGCCCTTCTTCGAGGGCTGGAAAATGGACCACAGGTTCTATTACTTGATGAGCCAACTTCTGCACTGGATCAAAAAGCTGTGACAGAGGTTGAGAGTTTTTTACTTGATTACGTTGCTAAAAATAGTGCGATGGTGATTTGGGTATCGCACCAACGTCGACAATTCGAACAGCTTGGACAACGGCGTTACATTTTAAATCAGGGTATGTTGGAGGATATTTCCAATGGATAGAATTTATCTGTCGACATTCGACCTCGCTCTTGCGTCATCGCTGGTTATTGCGCTGGCACTGATTAATTTAAAAATCGATGTAAACATATCAAAACGAATCATCATTTCTGCAGTCAGAATGACGATCCAGTTACTTTTAATAGCCTTGGTGCTCAAGGTTCTGTTTGAGAATGCCACCATTTATTGGGTAGCGTTGATGGCTTTGATTATGCTGTTGTTTGCCGGACGTGAAGTGATGGCGAGACAGCATCATCGTTTTACTGGAACAAGTGGATATCTTGTTGGCACGACAGCGATGGTGCTCTCATCGTTTACGATCGCTGTTCTGGCGCTTGTGGTGATGATTGGACCTGATCCCTGGTACCAGCCACAGTATGCAATTCCACTTCTGGGTATGTTATTGGGTAATACCATGAATGGCATTGCTCTGGCGCTGGAACGATTGACCTCTACAGCAAGTGAGCAGCGACAACGTATTGAGGCGCAATTAATCCTGGGCTATACAGCGGCAGAAGCCATTAGTTCTATTTGTCGTGACAGTATCCGTGTTGGATTAATACCCATGGTTAACTCTATGGCTGCGGCAGGGATTGTTAGTCTTCCTGGTATGATGACAGGACAGATTCTGGCGGGAACCCCTCCGATGGAAGCGGTTAAATATCAACTGCTTATTATGTTTTTGATAACAGCCGGTACAGGATTGGGAACAATGGTTGCAGTTAATATGGGAGCGAAAAGATTGTTTGATGAACGTCAGCGCTTGCGCCTGGATCGATTAATGACTTCCAAAAGCTGATTATCATCAGCTACACTGCAGTCAGTGTACAGGGAATAAGTAGAGGGAATTTATGCTAGATCAATTTAAAACGACCAAACAGAATCTGTATCTTTCCACTGTCGCGCTAATATTTCTGGCTATTGGCATAGTGGTTATTGCCGTTGAATACCCACAAACACTGTTGTGGATGCTCTGGTTGATCATCTGGAGCATTATTTTTGCACTAGGACTATCAACTGAAAAATCATCGATACAGCATCATGCTTTATTGAAAAAAAAATACAGTGAGTTTGCACAAACTCAACACGAAGTTGAAATCAAAAAGCTGCACCATCTTCTGCAGTCCATTCCTGTACCAATTGTTATTACGGTAACAACAACTTGTGAATGCCTGTTCGTCAATAAAATGGCTGAGAATTTATTTCAGGGTGACATTGATAAATATACCAATGTTATTGATCTGTATGACAATGCCGATGATCGTGATTTGTTGGTAACAAGACTAACGCATGAGGGGCAGGTTGATGGTGTTGAGCTGCCTATGCGACGAATTAATGGTGATCTTTTCTGGGCCAAAGTATCAGCAGTCTTTATCGACTATCAGGGGCATCAGGCGGTATTAGCAACCATTAGCGATATTACTCAAAAGCGTGTAACCGAGCATCAACTTAAAAAGAGTGAGCAGATTTTAAGAGAGGTATTCGAACGTGTTCCAACACCTATGGCAATCACTTTACAAAAGGATGGCTTGGTAAAACGTCTGAATGAGGCCGCAATTGAGTTTTTCGGTGTGCGTGATGTGGTGAATGAGCCATTACGAGCAACAGACTATTATGTCCATATCGAAGATAGAACGCGTCTATTTGCCCAATTACAAAAACGTGGCTATGTCGATGATTTTGAATTGGAAATGCACAATCACAAAGGAGATATCTTTACTCTTATCATGTCAGCAGTAAAACTGGAACTCGATAGTGAACCGGCACTGTTAACCAGTTTTACCAATATTACAGAACGCAAACAGATGGAGTCGGAATTAAAGCAGGCGATACACAAAGCCCAGGAAGCAGTGCAGGCAAAAAATGAGTTCCTCGCGGTAATGAGTCACGAAATTCGTACACCACTTAATGGTGCGCTTAGTATGGCGCATCTGTTGGGTGAGTCTGAGTTGTCGCCTCAGCAGCAGGAATATGTGGATGCGATAAACACCTCAGGTGATGCACTGCTGACACTGTTGAATGATATTCTTGATCTATCCCGTCTTGATGCGGGTGTGGTAGAACTGGAAAGTATCTATTTTAATATTTATGAGTTAATTGATGATCTGTTTAACTCTATGTCTTTAAAGGCAAAAGAACGCGGCAATCAACTAAAAAAACACATTGATGCAAAAATACCACTACTACTAAAAGGTGATCCGGCACGATTACGCCAAATCCTGTTTAATCTGTTGGGTAATGCCTTGAAGTTTACCCAGGAAGGAGAGGTTGAGATTCGTATTCATAACAATGCACAAATGGGAAGTAACTACTTACTGCGATTTGAGGTTGTTGATAACGGAACCGGTATACCAGAACCGATGAAGGACAATATTTTTGAAGCCTTCAGGCAGGCAGATTCATCTATAAATCGTAAATTTGGAGGTAGTGGACTGGGTCTGGCCATTTGTAAACGCATGGTTAGCATGATGGGTGGGCAGATCGGTGTTAATAGTCGTTATGGTAGTGGTAGTACCTTCTGGTTTGAAATAGAGCTGGAAGCAGGTGCAAAAGAAGATCTTCAGCGTGTTCCTGAAAAAGAGATACTCACAATCAGACAGCTCAATATATTGCTGGTTGAAGATGACAGAATTAATCAAAAAGCGATTTCATCACTACTGGAAAATGCCGGACATCGTGTTGTGATTGCTCCAGATGGTTACCACGCGCTAAACATCCTTAATCGAAAAGATGATCTACTTCATGAAAGTTATGATTTGATTTTAATGGATATTCATATGCCCAAAATGGATGGGTTGGAAACCACTCGAAGCATAAGAAAACTGGATCGCTATATGCAAAATATTCCGGTGATTGCGTTAACAGCGGATGTTACCCAGGAAAATATCAATTCATGCCTGAAGGCCGGAATAGACCGTGTGGTTAGCAAACCTATTAATATGGATAAACTAAACCAGGCAATTCAGGATCTGATAGCGGATTAAATTTTATCGAGCTGCTGCTGTAAATATGGCGGTAATGCACGCGCCCCGCTATGAATATCATGGGTGTAATAATTAGTAGAAAAATTAAGCTCAGGTGTTCTGAAATCATTAATATCGATGGTTGATGCCATGGTGCAGCTCCACCATCCAGTCGGGTAGACAGGTTGTGGAAAATGGAGTGTTTTGCGCTGGGTAAATCCGGCCTCTTTCATTGCATGGTGCATATCCTTAATCAACGTCTGGTGGATTAAGGGCGATTCACTTTGCTGTACCACAATGCCATTTTTACCAACCAGTTTAAAACAGTCCTGATAAAACGCTTTTCCAAACAGACCCTCTGCGGGTCCAACGGGATCAGTACTATCCACAATGATAATGTCGTAGCTATTCTCTGCACTATTTTTGACCCATTTCAAGCCATCATCGAAATGGATATGTGCCCGGGGATCATCATTTGACTCACATAGCTGTGGGAAATATTTCAATGCCGCGCGAGTTACACCTTCATCAATATCAACCTGATCTACATGTTTTATGGAGTCGTGGCGTAGTACTTCGCGCAAAGTACCGCAGTCTCCGCCTCCGATAATCAATACGTTTTCAGGATTCGGGTGAGTAAAGATAACAGGGTGGGACATCATTTCATGGTAGAGAAAGTTATCGCGTGTGGTTAGCATCACGTAACCATCGATTACCATCAGATTGCCATATTCCCTGGTTGCATAGACTTCAATTTTTTGAAATGGAGACTGCTCCTCATGCAGTTTTTCAGTAATGGTAAAAGAAAATGCAGAACCACCTGGGATGCAGGCTTCAGTAAACCATTGTTCGGATTCAGGTAGCATGGGGTTGGCTCCAGGGAAAAATTAAGTCTGCGAAAGATACCGATCAACGATTTGATGTGCAATAACTACATTGGCTAAAAGGGATAATATAGTGATAATCACCTTTGGGTAATCAGGAAACAGATATGAGCAAGTGGTCCATAGAAAAAGCTGCACAGCACTATAATATTCCTCAGTGGGGTGAAGGCTATGTTGGTATCAATGATCAGGGGCATGTGACCCTGTCTCCCCACCGAGATCAGCAACAAATTGATCTGTTTGAATTAAGCAAGACACTGCATCAAAAGGAGATCGATCTTCCAGTACTGGTGCGTTTTAAAGATGTTCTAAGTGACCGGGTTAATTCACTGACAGAGGCATTTAATCAAGCAATTGATGAAAATGATTACCAGGGTCACTACACCCTGGTTTATCCAATCAAGGTCAATCAACAGTTTAGTGTAGTGAATACCATAGCGAATCATCAAAAATATCTGGTCGGTCTTGAAGCCGGGAGTAAGCCTGAACTGTTAACCGTGATGGGAACAGCAAAGAAAGGCTCCCGAATTATCTGCAATGGCTATAAAGACCGTGAGTATATCCGTCTTGCCTTAATAGGTAGGGCGTTGGGGTTTAATGTCACAATTGTGGTTGAGAAGCTCTCGGAAGTGGATCTGGTACTGGATGAGTCTGATGCTCTTGGCATTAAGCCGGATATCGGTGTGAGGATTCGCCTGACTTCAATTGGCGCAGGTAAATGGCAGAATAGTGGCGGAGAAAAAGCAAAGTTTGGCTTAACCGCAAATCAGATCCTTGTTTTGGTTCAGCGTCTGCGACAAGTCGATAAAACAGACTCTTTAACGATGATGCATGTACATCTGGGCTCACAAATAGCCAATATTCGTGATATTCAAAAAGGGGTCAAGGAGGTAGCTCGATACTACGCTGAGCTACACGCTCTAGGCATTCCTGTTCAAACGGTTGATTTTGGTGGTGGTCTTGGTGTTGATTATGAAGGCACACGTTCACGCAGCTACAACTCTATGAACTACTCCCTGATTGAATATGCCAGAGTTATCGTCCATAGCCTATTTGAGACTTGTGATCAGAATCAGCTTCAGCACCCCGATATCATTACAGAGTCCGGGCGTGCATTAACAGCACATCATGCTGTGCTGATTACAAATATTATTGATACGGATGAAATTTCGGCAATAGCCGCAGATGAACTGCTCCAAGGCAGCAGTCGTAGCAATATCGAACAAGAGCTTGAGTCGGTGTGTGCACAGCTTGAATACAAGTATCCTGTTGAGTCGTACCATGAAACAATTCATCTTTATCATGAAGCGAATGACCTATACCTTCATGGTCTGATTAATCTGTATCAGAAGGCACATTGTGAAAAAATATTTTTTCATATCTGTAAGCTAATCAGGCAACAACTAAGAGCTGAGTTGAGTTCACACCGGCACATCATAGAAGAGCTGCACGATAAATTAGCCAGTAAGTATTTTATGAACCTGTCTGTTTTTCAGTCTCTTCCGGATATCTGGGGTATCGATCAAATCTTTCCGGTTTTACCTATTCATCGACTTGATGAGTTACCTTCGGAGCATGTCATCCTACAGGATCTCACCTGTGATTCTGATGGAAAGATAGACCGCTATATTGATGGTGAGGGATTAAACACGACACTCAGTCTGCACAAATGGAATGTACAGAACCCATATTTGATCGGGCTATTTCTGGTTGGTGCATATCAGGAAATACTAGGGGATATGCATAACCTGTTTGGAGATACCAATTCCGTCGATGTGATGGTTAATGAGGATGGTTTTCAAATAGTTGATTTTGAGCCGGGTGATCGCGTCGATGAGATGATGCAGTATGTCCACTTCTCCCCTGAGCGCCTGATAGAACGTTTCAGGGAGTGTGTAGAGCAAGAATCTATCTCAGAACAACAGCGTGAACAGTTTTACACCATTATTATCGAAGGAGTGTCTGGTTATACCTATTTCGAAAGTTAATGCTTATAAGACGTTATGAGTATATTCATGAAAAACTGGTGCCAGATCATCCAGCATATCATCCAGTGTATAGCTAATTGATTTTGCAAACATATCCAGAATGATCACAGCGTTAACCGCACTATCTCCTTTAAACTGAGAGCGTATCCGATTTGCTATGGCTTGGTTTACCTTAGCAATATCTGAGTATATTTTATAAAGTCCGGCCATCTCCATATCTGCCTCGAAACCATCCTTGTGACGGTAATATTGTGCCAGCATATAGGTGGATGCAGCACGAAAAACGGTCTCTTCCTCGTTAGCGAAGGGTAGATGAAAACGTGCCATGGGTTTAAAAAATTTGGTATGAGGACAGTCACTGGTAGCGGTTAATATTCCAATGAGAGAACTAAATCCTTCTTGTGCAGAGAGTTCGTTTGATATGGTTCTTTCGTCCATCTGTACAGTGATTTTGGTTTGATCAAATGAAGTTATGTCCTTGATTTTTTCAAGCAGTGGCTCCAATGATAGAGCAAGAGGACAATGTGGATGCTGCGCTGAGTCTAGGGGACAGTTGCTACACTGTTTAAAAGATAATTCTGTCCATTTAGCATCAGAAGAACTTTTTCGATTAACCTGGGAAAGTGTCGAAGCATCAAGCAAAATGCTATGAATTTGACTATTATGATCATCGAATTCAAAACTATATGTAAAATTAATCGTATCCATGATAGTTATCCTCTACTAATATCATTATAAAGTTTGTGGTTAATAGCGTTATTCTGTGATTTGAACAATCGATTTTATTACAGAATGTGAATAGGTTAACAAAAAATTGAAAAATAAGGATTGAGATGACAACGACACATTATGATCTTTTAGCCATTGGTGCCGGTAGTGGTGGTCTTTCAGCAGCTGAACGAGCTGCTTTGTATGGGAAAAAAACCGCAGTCATAGAGTCTGCAAAAATTGGTGGCACCTGTGTGAACGTGGGTTGTGTTCCCAAAAAGGTTATGTGGAATGCCGCATCCGTTGCTCAGTCAATTCGTGATGCAAGTGGTTATGGCTTTGATGTGGAAATGAAACATTTTGACTGGCAAGCTTTGGTTAACAGTCGTGAAGCTTATATCAAAGGTATCAATGACTGGTATGGTAACTATTTAAAAGACTCCAATATTGATCTCATTTCTGGTACAGCCTCATTTGTTGATAGCCATACATTAGAGGTCAATGGACAACACTACACAGCAGATCATATTGTGATCTCTCCAGGTGGCGTTCCGATGATTCCTGACATTCAAGGCGCTGAACATGGCATTACCTCAGATGGATTTTTTGCTTTAACCAAACAACCCAAACGTGTGGCTATCGTTGGTGCCGGTTACATCGCAGTAGAATTGGCAGGGCTCTTAAACTCCTTGGGTAGTGAAGTGGATCTACTGTTACGTCGTCAACATTTTCTGGCAAACTTTGACGCTATGTTACGTGAAACATTGATGGAAGATATGGTTAATGATGGGGTCAATATTCTGCCAAATATCAGCATCAATAAGGTTGAAAAAGATGCAGAAGGCAAACTTACCCTGCATTGTCAGGGTGGTCATGAGCTGGAAGGCTTTGATACCCTGATTTGGGCAATTGGTCGTGCACCCAACACATCACCATTGAATCTTGAAGCTGCGGGTGTGAGTTTTGATGATAGGGGATATATCCCGACGGATGAATTTCAAAACACCAATGTGCCGGGTGTTTATGCTGTAGGCGATGCGACAGGCCGAGCTCAATTGACCCCGGTAGCAATTGCCGCTGCACGTCGTTTATCTGATCGTTTATTTAATCATCAACCTGAACGACATCTTGATTATGAAAACATCCCTTCGGTGATGTTTAGCCATCCTCCTATTGGTACGATAGGTATGATTGAATCTGAGGCCAGAGAAAAACATGGGGATGCGGTAAAAGTGTATCAAACACGTTTTACCCCGATGTATAACGCATTAACTGAACATAAAAGTAGTACAGCGATGAAGTTAGTATGTGTTGGTGTACAGGAAAAAATTGTGGGGTGCCATATGATTGGTCATGGTGTCGATGAAATGTTGCAGGGGTTCGCAGTGGCGATCAAAATGGGTGCAACTAAAAGCGATTTTGATAACACTGTAGCGATACATCCAACCAGCGCAGAAGAACTGGTGACCATGCGGTAAACATTACCAATATTTGTAGGAAATATCTGACAGGTGAAATATGAATTTGCGTACGTATAAAGGAGTGCTCCCAAAGGTAGGAGAAAGAGCATATATCGATCAAACTGCAGTAGTCATAGGAGATGTGGTTATTGGTGATGACTGCTCCATCTGGCCTTTGGCTGTTCTCAGAGGCGATGTGAACTACATCAGAGTCGGAAATTGTAGCAATATTCAGGATGGTTCGGTTTTACATGTTACCCATCGTAATAAGGAGAATCCTGCTGGATACCCATTACTCATTGGTGATGCTGTAACTATAGGACACAATGTCACCTTGCATGGCTGCACGATCGGCAATCAGGTGTTGGTAGGGATGAGCTCAACTATACTTGATGGAGCCATTCTGGAAGATAATGTAATGCTGGGTGCTGGTAGCCTGGTGTCACCAGGAAAGCGCCTCGAAGGTGGCTATTTATGGGTTGGAGCGCCAGCTAAAAAGATACGTGAACTAAATGAAGATGAGTTGACATGGCTAAAAAAGTCAGCCGATCATTATGTAGCATTGAAGGATGAGTACTTTTAAACAATTAAGGAGAGTGATATGGAACTCTTTGTCGGTGATTTACCCCGGAAGGTATCAGCCACAGAGATCGCTGTTGCATTGAAGCACTATGCACTCAGGGTCGAAATACATGTGATGGAAAAAACACATCACCAACTAAAAAAACCAATTCACTTTGCATTAATTAATGTTGAATCAGAGAAACTGGGTAACAAAATAATACAGTGGCTTGGAAATCAGACAATATCAGGTCAGCCACTTGTAGCAAGGGAGTTTGTTCATCGCTCTTATGCCAATGAGCGCCGCGCACTCAACTGGCGACAAATTCCCTGGGAGGGTGTGGAACGTCGAGTTAGTGAACGGCGTCAGCATAAACCATCTGAGGAAACGGGGGGTGAAGTTATTAGCCATCGTAGTCGTCAAATATTCGAATCAGAAGGTTTTTTTAGTAAACTATTTAATTAAAGTTGTTCGTGACTAACCTGCTAATGCTGCTCGAAGCATTTCTATGACACGCCTGGTTTCAGGGTGGATACCTCGCCATAGATGGAATGATTCAGCAGCCTGTTCAACCAGCATTCCCAAACCATCAATGCACTGAACAGCTCCATGTTGTGAACACCACACCATAAATGATGTTGGTTTTGCGGCATACATCAGGTCATAACATATTGTATTTGATACAACTGCTGATTCAGGAACAGGAGGTAACTCACCTTTTAGACTTGCCGCTGTACCATTAATGATCAGATCAAATTCTCCCATTTCACTGAGCATTTCATAGCCACATCCACGTATTTTTCCCAGGTCTTCAAAAGCAAGGGCAAGACGTTCAGCTTTAGTAACCGTTCGGTTGGCGATAACGACAAATGCTGGACCTGTTTTCAAGATGGGTTCTAGTATTCCCTTGACCGCACCCCCAGCACCAAGGATGAGTATTTTTTTATTTTTAAGTTCAATCTGGTGGTTTTGGATTAAATCCCTTACCAGACCGATGCCATCTGTATTATCGCCGTAGATAGAGCCATCGGAATTGAATTTTAGGGTATTCACAGCTTGTGCACGTCTTGCACGTTCACTTAACTCGGTCGCATGGCGAAAAGCGTCCTCTTTAAAAGGAACCGTGATATTAAGCCCCTTGCCTTGATTGCCAAAAAAATTCCCCACAGCATTTTCAAGTCCACCCAGATCAACCAAAATGGCCTGATAATGCAAACGCTCTCCTGACTGCTCTGCAAACAGGGTATGTATTTGTGGTGATTTACTATGGGCAATAGGGTTTCCCATTACTGCATAGTTGTCAGGTGGCGCGTCGAAATCAAGTAAAGACATATAGGATCCAACTCATAACAGATAAAGTCCGACAATATGGCGAAAAAAAGCGCTGGTCGCAAGTTTGCTCTTATTATGACAAGGGCAAGGCTGTAGTGAATTTTTTCTGACTTAATACAAAGCTGGTGTTAACTGCGCGAACCCCGGTAAATTTTAATAACTGGTTCTTCAAAAAGTGTTCATAACTTTCCATGCTGGCTGAAACGATTTTCAATAAATAGTCATATTGACCACTCAAAGAGCAGCACTCCAAAACATCCGGTGAGTTTTGAATAAAATCATCAAAACGTTCAATTTGATCCGGATGATGGTCATCCAGTGAAATTTGGGTGTATGCAAGAATAGGAACCCCTACTGCTTTTTGATCAAGCAGGGCGACATAACCCTTAATTACTCCAGAATCCTCAAGACGTTTTACCCGTCGCCAACAGGGAGAGGGGGAGAGGCCGACAGCATCAGCCAGTTCCTGATTTGAGAGACGAGAGTTATTTTGTAAATGGAATAGAATAGACTGGTCGAATTTATCAAGTAACATGAAATAAAATTCCGTATAACATGATTAATGTGAAATAAATATGCTAAAAATAGGATAATTAAACAAAAATAGCAAAATATTATCTCCTGTGAGGCAGTAAAATTTGCTCATTAATGGCTTTAAGTGGAGAGTTTTAATGGGCAAGTATGAATACATTGCAATTGAGCCGGATAGTCAGGGTTATGTAGCTTATAGCAGTGACGATGATCAAATGTGGCATACGTTAATGCAACGTCAAATGGGGCTTGTTCAAAACAGAGCCTGTGAAATATTTCTGCAAGGGCTTAGTCGGCTTAATTTTCCAGAAAATTCTGTGCCGCAATGTAAAGATATCTCTAATGTGTTGCAACAGAGAACTGGCTGGGAAGTGGTTCCTGTAGAATCGGTGATTGGGTTTGGTGAGTTCTTTGGTTTGCTGGCAGATAAAAAATTCCCCGCAGCAACCTTTATTCGTAATATTCATGAGATGGAGTATCTACAGGAACCGGATATCTTCCATGAATTTTTTGGGCATATTCCGCCTCTAACCGATCCTGATTTTGCAAACTTTGTTCATGCTTATGGTAAGTATGCCCTAACGGTGGATCCAGGATATTACGGTATGCTGGCACGTCTTTTCTGGTTTAGTGTTGAGTTTGGATTGGTGAAAACAGCGTCAGGTGTACGCGCTCTTGGGGCTGGGATACTTTCATCACCGAAGGAAGTTGCCTATGCGATTGATGGAAATGAGGCGTTGTACAAGCCCTTTGACCTGGTAGAAGTTTTTCGTACCCGTTACCGTATCGATATTTTACAGCCTACCTACTTTGTTTTTGAGTCATTAGAACAGATATATGATCTACCCAATCAGGATCTTGTTAGTGCGATTGATAAAGCACGCCAAATGGGAATGTATGAGGCTCCACAACCAACCGTTGATGAAGATCAGGTGGTTGCTTGTTAATAATAGACGGGGAATTCAATGACAGAGAATAACAATGCGGTTTGTCAGTTAGGAGATAAAAACTGTAAACCTTGCGAAGGGGGGATCCCTTCCTTGAGTTTGTCTGAAGCCGAAGAGTTGCTAAAACAACTTGAAGGATGGACATTGGCAGATGATGGCAAGATGATCTACAGGGATTACCAGTTTAAGGGGTTCTACAAAACCATGGCATTTGTAAATGCGGTTGCCTGGATTGCCAACAGTGAAGATCACCATCCAGACCTTGAGATTGGCTATGGCCACTGTCTGGTTAAATACAACACCCATGCGATAGATGGATTATCCGAGAATGATTTTATCTGTGCTGCAAAGATTGACGCCCTTGTGAAAAACTAAAGCACCAACCATAACTGATGGTGCTTTATAGAGTTAATCCTCTTTTAACCACTGAGCAACACGTTTGGCAAAATAGGTCAGAATACCATCAGCACCAGCACGCTTGAATGAGAGTAGCGATTCCATCACTACCGCCTTTTCATCCAGCCAGCCATTCTGGGCAGCAGCCATTAACATCGCATACTCACCACTGACCTGATAAGCATAGGTTGGTGCACCAAACTGCTCCTTTACCCGACGGACAATATCCAGATAGGGCATACCCGGTTTAACCATCACCATATCTGCACCCTCTTCAATATCCAGTGCAACTTCCCATAATGCTTCATTACTGTTAGCAGGATCCATTTGATAGGTGCGCTTGTCACCGCTACCCAAATTAGTAGCAGACCCTACTGCATCACGGAATGGGCCATAAAAGCTCGAAGCATATTTTGCTGCATAAGACATAATACGGGTATGGACATGTCCTTCAGATTCAAGAGCATCACGGATTTCACCTATGCGTCCATCCATCATATCTGATGGTGCCACAACCTGAGCACCAGCTTCCGCGTGGGAGAGAGCCTGTTTTACCAGAACATCGACCGTAATATCGTTCTGAACATATCCACTATCATCAATAATGCCGTCCTGTCCGTGAGTGGTGAATGGATCCAGTGCAACATCAGTCATCACACCCAGTTCAGGAAAATTTTTACGCAGAGCGCGAACGGCGCGCTGTGCCAGTCCATCAGGATTATAGGCTTCAGCCGCATCAAGACTTTTCTTCCCCTGTGGTGTTACCGGAAACAGAGCTACCATTGGGATACCCAAAGTAACCAGCTCTTGTGCCTCTTTCAATAACAGGTCAATAGAGAGGCGCTCTATTCCTGGCATGGATGAAACCTTCTCCCGCTGATTTTCTCCTTCTAGGATAAACATCGGATAGATGAGATCGTTTGCAGTTAAGAGATTTTCCCGCATCAGGCGACGGGAAAAATCATCACGACGCATACGACGTTTACGAACCCAGGGAAAGCCACCACGACTTGTTTCAAGTTGACTCACGCTTTTCTCTCCAAAATTGATTGTATTTTGTACTTAGATTGTTAGGTATTAATACTAACTCAACAACAAGGAGAAGTAACAGGTTAGAAAACGGGGCTTATGTTCACAAATGTGTTTTTGTGCATATCCATCTGTTATGTCTGTCTAGAATGATGCCGTTGCGCTATAAACATACTCGACTTTTACTTCCCACGTAACACCACCGACGATCTCTGTTACTTTGAACTTCACATAACCATCAGGTAGTTTAGCGACATAGACATGGCCAGTGACCAGTGCAGCAATCGCAGCGGTAGATGCTGGCCAATTATCAAAAACCTGTGTAATTCCAGACAGCTCAACATCACCCATGTCCTTAACATAGATCACAGCACTATTTGGATCCTGTTCAGATGGTCTGAACCAGACGCCACTATTGGAGGCTTCACCAGAAATATAAGCGTAAGTCGGACTCCATCCAATGGTATCGCCATCTGAGGTAGTAATTGTAGCTCCAGTAGCGGCGGTTTCTCCTGTTGAAAAGTCAAAACCAAAATGGTGCAAGGTCACTGTTTTTGTACTGGAGGAGTTCGTGCTGTCTGATGTGATGTTACATCCCTGCAAGCCAATAAAAGCAATTATAAATAATGTAACAGAGAGGAGTTTTAGGCGCATGGCAGGTCCATATGTAGTTGATATAGTAGCCTTAAGGATAGACTATTTACCTGTTTGATTCTTTGAAAAATATCAACGAAGTGACTCTTTTACCCATTCGCCATTGGATAGCTGAAAATGAACATGCATCTCTTTTATGCTCAGATCGCTCTCTATGATGGATTCATAGTGGAAAGTCTGTAGTTCAGTGATTTTATGATTCTTCAAGGAGATGATATTGAGTGAATAATGGTCAATTGCTGGAATGATGATTTCATCAATACCGTCGTTATTGATATCAATAACGGCGGATTTTCCAATATTGCGTGAACCAATTTTATGGTTTGAATAGCGACCACCTCGAAAAGTTTCCACAATCTTCCTGCCATCGTAACGGTAGGTTACCAGTGTGCCATAAAGATGTGGCATCAGAATAACGGCTATTTCGGTTTGACCAGGAACGCTTAAATCACCCGCACCAACAGGATTAAGCCAACGATGTGAAGTGCCAATGGCACTGGTTTGTGCTTGCAAGGTTAACCCGGAATCGCTGGCTTCAAATATGGATAGAGCCGCACCGGAATCCAGATATGAGCGAACCAGATAGATTTCATCCATGCCATCATCATCAAGATCTGCTAGTCGGGGATAGCGATCCTCAAATACAGAATCCATAGGTAATTGATAGGTGTGTATAACACCACTGTCCATTTCGACCTGTAACCCACCGGCTTCAATAGCATCACCAATCACGCCATGGTTGTAGCGAGTTGTCGGCTCAATCAGCCATACTTTACGGATCTGCTTGTTTCCTGTTGCAACCTCTCCATCAGGTAAAGGGATAGATTGGGCATAAGCCGTGGATAACAGTGATATTGAGATCCACAGAAGGTGACGATAGAGAGCCATAGTTATGTTAATTCAACGGCTTTGATAGGTGGGCTGGCTGATCCAAGGTTTCGTGCCAGCATCGCTAGCCTTGAATTATGGTGTGGTAATTTAACCTTGACCTGATAACCACCCCCAAGAGCTTCCATCATTGGCCGGTCATTTTTATCAAACATGGCACCAAGGGTGATTTCAAAATTTCCTTCAGTGGTGATTAGCTCCAGTGAATCGCCTACACAAAATTTGTTTTTAACATCGATATTCGCAATGCCTGTTGTTGAGTCATAGTGGGTTACCTCGCCAACAAATTGCTGACTACGACTGCCGGAGTAGTTACTGAGATAATTTTGATAAGCTTCATTATGATGGCGCTTGTAAAAACCATCGGTGTAGCCACGGTTGGCAAGGTTATCCAGATCTGTGATTAGATTTGGATTGAATGGCTTGCCTGCCAAAGCATCATCAATAGCCTGACGATAGATCTGTGAGGTACGTGCTACATAGTAGTGTGATTTTGTGCGCCCTTCTATCTTCAAGCTGTCAATACCTATCTCTACCAGGCGGTTAATGTGTTCCACTGCACGCAGGTCTTTGGAATTCATAATGTAGGTGCCGTTTTCATCCTCTTCTATCGGCATCAATTCACCGGGGCGATTAGTCTCCTCCAGCAGATACTCTTTAAACGAATCATTATGCCTTTCACCAGTACCACAACCACTTGGTTCACTCTCACCTTCTTTGATTTTGTATTCCCAGCGACAGGCATTGGTACAACTACCCTGATTGGCATCACGATGGTTAAAGTAGCCCGATAGCAAGCATCGACCGGAATAGGCAATACACAAGGCACCGTGGACAAAAACCTCCAGCTCGATATCGGGGCACTGCTGACGGATCTCTTCAACCTCTTCCAGTGACAGCTCCCGCGAGAGAATGATGCGACTAATTCCCTGTGACTGCCAGAATCGCGCAGCAGCACTATTCATGGTGTTAGCCTGTACCGAAAGATGAAGTGGCATTTCAGGCCAGCGTTCTCTCACCATCATGATTAGGCCGGGATCGGCCATGATCAGAGCATCAGGCTTGAGCTCTATAATCGGGGCCAGATCCTCCATAAAGGTTTTAACCTTGGCGTTATGAGGCAATAGGTTACTTGCTAAAAAGAACTTTTTACCCGCTTCATGGGTCAAATCAATGCCACTTTTTAATTGCTCAAGACGGTTGAAATCATTATTCCTTACCCTAAGACTATAGCGAGGCATGCCTGCATAGACAGCATCAGCACCATAGGCAATGGCATATTGAAGATTCTGGAAAGTACCCGCAGGGGCAAGTAGTTCAACTGATTTCATGGAAACTCGGCAATGAAGGTTTTACACTGTTAGGAAGAGTATATTTTAGCACCGATATGAGATGTGTGTGTGATCACAGTGATAAAACTCATTGTATGATATAAACACCATCTCAAACGCATAAGTTTACAGAGGACAGGATAATGATTGGTAAAGTATTCGGGAAATGGTTAATCGCTGGTCTGTTTGCAATCAGTACATTAATAACCCCGGTAATGGTATCAGCAGATAATAATACCCCAATGCTGCTGTTACAAAAGGTTTCACAGGATATGATCAATGCCTTTAAAAGTGAAAAGGAGACCATAAAAACCGATCCAGAGCGGATGTTTGTTCTGGTTGAAGAGATCCTGCTTCCACATATTGATATCTATAATATGTCTCGCGGTGTATTAGGAAGATTCTGGAAAGAGGCCAGTACAGATCAGCGTAACCGGTTCCAGACAGAGTTTAAAACATTAATGATTCGTTTTTATATCTCTGCGCTACTGGAAGATCCCAGCAAGATTGATAGTGTTGTAGATATAAAAAATCTGATTGAGTTTTTGCCGCCGAAGGCTGAGCCTAATGCCACCGTTCTCCAGGTTCAATCAAAAGTAAACCTCACTTCGGGAACTGTTATTCCGGTTGCATTTAGTATGCGTTACAGCAAAAAGCAGGAAAAATGGCTGGCTTTTGATGTGACTGTCGATGGGATCAGTTTGATATTTAATTATCGCGGTGTGTTTGGTCCTGAAATTCAAAGTGTGGGTCTGGACAAGTTTCTGGATCGTCTGGCGAAACAAAATGAAGATTTGCTTGAAAAAGTACGCACAGGGAAGGGTATGAAAACGGCTAGTAATAAATAAGATGCTTCCTGTAATAGAACAGTTCATTGAGCTGTTTCTGGAACTATCGCCCTGGCTTTTGCTGGGGCTGTTTTTTTCCGGGTTATTTAAAACGGTCATTCCTCAAGCGATAGTACAACGCTGGTTAGGTGGGCGAGGTATATCCCCCATATTTCGTGCTGCAATCATAGGTGCGCCCTTACCACTTTGCTCCTGTAGTGTGTTACCTGTAGCGCTCTCTTTAAAACGGTCAGGAGCCAGCCCTGGTGCAACTATCTCCTTTTTAGTATCAACACCTGAGACCGGGGTTGATTCCATCTCAGTCAGCTATGCTTTGTTAGGACCTTTTATGGCGGTAATACGTCCTGTTGCTGCAGTGGTTAGTGCTGTGGGAGTGGGTCTGGTTGTGTTACTGAATGGTTATAAATCTGAACCAGCAGTAGCACAGAGTAATGCAACATCAAGCTGTTGTTGTGAAACTGAGTGCTCACAGACGGCACAAACAAAACCCGAAGATGAACAGGGATCCTTCATCAATGGACAACGTTATGCATTCTCTGCAGTACTGGACGATATGAAATGGTGGCTGGTGGTCGGTACCATGATTGCAGCGATCTTTTCTCAATATATCTCTACCCAAATGCTTGGTGAGTGGGGGCAGGGACCACTGGCTATGATTGTTATGGCCCTGATTGGAATACCGGTTTATATCTGTGCAACGGCATCGACACCAATTGCAGCGGCCTTGATGCTTGCAGGGGTTTCACCGGGAGCGGTTCTGGTGTTTATGCTTGTAGGTCCGGCAACCAATATAGGCTCGATTGCAATCCTCAAAAAGGAGATGGGTAGCCGGGTAATCACAACCTATCTTGTGAGCATGATTGTGGTGTCTATTGCACTTGGTCTTTTACTCGACTGGATGGTTGATTCTTTCGCCATTAATATTCCAGCCCAGATGGCCGAGGTCGGACTCGATTTCCCCCCGGTCATTGCCTGGCTCAGTGCGCTGATTCTGATTGTAATGATGATCCTGCCACTGCGCCGTCGTTTGATTGGTGCTTAAACCTTTAGAAGGATTTGAGTCTAAGGGCTTCTTTAATCTTTAATTGTGTTGCCTCTGGTACACCAGCTTCATCTGCAAACACTTTCCATTGTGAAACAGCTGCCTGTACCTCTTGAATAATCCGTTCTGCCCGTCCCCGTTTCATAGAGACACCTTTGGCGCAAGCCTTGAAATCTTCTAGCGTAAAATTATCCCTTTTTCCATTAATCAACATCTGATGTTGAGAAGTCCATGTACCACTTGGGTTGTAGCTGTAGGTTACATCAAAGGCAGGGGATAGTGACCATTTGCCTGCTTTGTCCATCAGGAACGCAATATTTTTTACATGATCATCCTGGTTGCGAGCAACTACATTAAATACCATTCGCCGAAACTGCTCTTCAATAGCGCTTATCGGCAGGCCAAGTTTTTTTATTGTTTGGAGTGCCTGCTCATAGCTGTAGGCACCAGCGATATTAAAGTCATAATGTGCCAGCCCGGAGAGTGACTGCATATGTAGTTTTTCTCCACCCTCCAATCGATCAAACCGGCGTGTCATAAAGTGCTGTCTACCGCCTTCTTCAAAGATCCGGCATTCACTCATATCAATACCACTCGCCTTAGCCATCAGGTAATAGGCATACTCAATCACGCCATAGCCTTTTGGATCGTCCAGCTCCTTGTCACGGTTTCCTGAAACACCATCAAATTTCATTAACCAGTAATCAAAGCCTTTACCGGCTGTAACCTGACCAGAACGCACCTCATTGCTTTTTCTATTCCATGCAATGACTGCTTTGGCTCGTGCACCACCAGCAGATGTGCCAACCCGCAATATGTCTGCCAGAGCATCAGTATTATCCTGCTGATTGAACGTGGTCTTTAAGCTGTTGCGATGGGTAAGGATCTCAGAGGCCAGCTCAACAAGTCTTGAAACCTCTATCTTCTTTGATTGTTTGAAACCTGGGCCGGTAACTGGCAGAAATTCCAATGCACCCATTCCTCTCGACCCGGTATAACAAAGGCGCTCAACTGCATTAAAGGAGGAAGGATCTCTACCCTGTGTGGCCAACCAGGCATCAATCAGGGCATTACCAAACTTGTCGGGTAGTGAGTCTGATAGCAAACCGGGCAAGCCATGAAAGGTTTGCCGTGACAACTCAGGAAAACGAAAGATGCGGTTAGACAGAGGCATTGCGATGGGTGAAGGTTCAATACCACTATGGATGAATTCGGGAGCATACTCAAAAGCCGCCACATCCTCTCCCTCACTAAGCGACACGGCGCCTATGGTGCTATCCCACAACTTTACCTCAGCTATCGTACTCATGACTCATCCCCCCATCTCCATGGCTTTTCTGATTGAGCGGCTCTTTTTTTTGAGGCGCGTTTTCTTGTTTTCCCTTTACGTTTAAGTAGATCCATTGGTCCAGTCGTTGATTCTGGTATTGCCACATCTAATGCAGATAGCAGATCAAGCGCTCTTAGTAGACGAATGATGGTAGAGATCTGTGCAGAAGCGCCTGCCTCAATGCGCTCAAGGGTGCGTTTACTAACACCGGACTGCTCAGCCAGTATTGCCTGGGTCATCCCAATGCGGATACGGTATTGGGCAATACGCTGACCTATTTCGGAAAGAACAGCATCATCAGAAAGTTGATTTGATATTTTCATAAATCGTCACTTATTGAGAAATACGGATTAATAACAGAATTATTCGTAATTAATGACGATATATAGGTAAATAATCGGGAGTTGTCAAGTCGTAAATTTTGACGATTAAGTTCGATAAATATTTATATATCGTAATAAATATCGATTTATTCTAATTGTAAGAGTGGTGATTAGGCGTTTTAACTGTTTGATTCCGTAGAAGGAGATATTTCAGATCTTCCTAACCCACCAAATGTGTAACAGAGGAAAGGAGGAACTGGTGAACGAAAATGTCGGTATGCAATAAAATCTATCATTACAAGTCCAGCTTTAAATCCGGGGGATGATTCAAGCACATTAAATTTTGATAGTTCTAATAGCCCCTTCATTTGTTCACGAAAATCATTTACTGATTCAGGTAATGTTATAGGCGCTTCTGTTTCTCCATTAACTCTACAAGCATTTTGAAAATAGAGATGTTGCCAAACATTATCAGTTGGGTGCCAAAGTTGAAGGCATGTATCAGGGTAATGAGATTTTGAATTATTAGATAAAGCAGAATATGAATCATCAAGGTTAAATATTGCTGCCCACATAGCTAACGTAGGCAACATCCAGGACATTTCCATTAATTTTTTTGCAGTTGCTTCGTCATTAAATACGGTGAAGTCAACCAAATCATCAATTGAATCAGTGTCTATAGGGAAGTTGTTTTTAACTCTAAATGTAAAATCAACACGTTTAATAAGCTCAGAAATCCATTCAGTCGCCGCACTATCTTTTCCTGTAGATAAAAGAAGAAGCACTCCTAATGAAATGTCGATGACATTTTCATCTAATCTAGGTGAGCCAGAGACAGGGTTGTTTTTGATCAATGCTACTAACCCGTCGGCAATAGCAGCAGTATTTTCTATTTCGGTCTCTTTTCGAATGTTGTTGGCCGCTAACGTAAAATGATACAAACCTATCGTTGAGATAATACCAATTAGCTCAAACACTGTAAGAGAGAACGATGCATTCTCTCTTGTATAACCAGATAATCCATCTTTTACATATAGATGTGGTTGGATCTTCTTATAATACTCTCGTGATATTCGATCATAATTCATTAATGAAAGCTGGAATTCCTGATTTAATTTTGGGCTATTTGCTGGGTGGAGTTGAATGCGATGCCATATCCAGAGTAAAGATCTTTCGGTAGCAAACAATGCCTGTTTAAGATTGCCTTCATCTTCTGACCAGCGGGCAAATATTTGTGTAGTTAGATTTGCAGCTTAAATACCCTTAATTGTGTCTTTTACAGGAGTTTTCTTACGCTTTAGTTCACCATTTGTTTTTAGTCCAAGCTGTCGTAACAAAAGACGGTGTAGATCTCTTTGGTCGTAATCAACTTCCCCAGCCAATGCAAGTGATTTTCTTAGATCTTTTCGATCAGAATCGCTAAAGATATTTTCATTTAGTAAATGTTGTTCGATAAGTGCTGATACTTTGTCCGCACCCCAAAATTCAAAACTAGCTTTATCCGCATTATCATGAGTATATCCATCCCAATTGACTTGAGTATCCTGTTTTAAATCACCCGTCGTGGCTAGTATGACTTTTCTTTTATATGTCACGTGAGATGGTTCTATATGGGTTCTGATATATACATCGAAAACTTCATTTAGACTTTGCCTTACTGCTTGTGGGCCTGAGTCCCAATTCGTTCTTCCGATATCCCCCTGCTTAATGACAAGCATTAACAATTCTTTTGAGCCATCTTCCGATTCACCTGTTGCGGCTAAATCAACACCATATTCTCTAGGCCCTCTTTGAGATCGAGATATAGGGATGTATCCCATTGTTAATAATAAGTCTGGAAGTAATGCATCGAATTCATCTCGCTCTTTAAGTGAGCGAAGATATTGAGAAAGGATAAGTCTCATTGTTTATTCCTTTTTGAATTTCTCATCATATATATCTGAATATTTTGTCCTACTTCATCAGTCACTGTTCTTCTTGGTATGGAGGTTTCAGTAGAAAACTCATGTAAGAATGAGGTGTCAGAATATTCACCGTTACGATGATTAAATGATCCTAAGCCAGCTTTAAGAGGAATTCTTGTTGTAATCATACTGACGATAGAGTCTTTGTTTGCATCTTCCATTGCGATATTCATTTGCTTGGCTCGGGCTTTATTTAATCCTTTTTCCAGTTCAGTATTTGGATAGAATTCTGTGATTCTAGGCAATTTGTGTAAGGCATCAGATTTTTCTGAAATTGTTTTAATTGCACTGCCATACAAATCTTTGGTTTTAGAATCTGATGTTGTAGCTTTTACCGATTCAATAAATTCAATTGTGGTACGGGGGAAATCTTCTCCAACCTCATTCACAAAAAGTTCAAAAACAATGCCAAAAGTTCGTTGCTCAGCATTAACAGTATTTAATAATGAGTTGGAGAGAGATAACAGAAAGTCATCATCAAAAACATAACCTAATAATCTACGAGCAAGAAAGATGAGATCATTGTTGTTCAGTGAATCAATACGTTCACGATCAAAAACAATATGTTTTGCATTGCTGACTCGCATCATTTCTAAAGTAGATGTTGCAGCAGTAGCAAGCTGGATCTCATCAGATAAATACCAATCAGTAATAACTTTCGAAGTTAATTCACTATTTTCCATGATGGTATAAATAGTCGAGTTAAAAAGTGACTTTAATGATTGATATTTTGCATATGTTGGGTCATTGTTTTTAATCCAAGATGTTAACAATTCAATGGCAAGAGTCTCTACTGAATTATTAATAAGCTGATACAAAAGATGATCCAGACTATCTATACAGCCTTTATTCTCAGGTTTAAGTAAGGTCAGCTGTCTAACCAGGAGATTAAATTTTGGGAGGGCTTTAAAAGATTCGGTATGTAAAGATAAGTTATGTGCAATTGAGCATAGGGTTGTTTGATCACCAGCTTTAGCAAGAGATATTAATGTATTATCAAACGCTTCTGACTCGATGAGACATCTTGACGCTGTACTGATTGCACTATTTCTGACTTTCTCATCACTATCTGAAATATTGTTTAAAACAGCCTCTTCTGCTTGAGTTACAAAGAGTTCTGGAATTTTTCCCTGAGAAAGTAAAGAGCCGAGTGTCCATGTAGAAGATGACTTAATAATCTGGTTTGAGTCATTGGCATCTGTAAGCAATAACTTAATGCCTTTTTCATTGGATGAAATCACCAGTGATGTAAGTGCAACATGATAAAGTGATTGTATCTCTTCAAGTGGATTTTCTGAAATGAGTGTGTGCAGGGTGATGCAGTAATTACTATTTTGAATGAGTATGGGTTCAAGCTTGTTAAAGAAACTTCCACCCATTCCGTCATTTTTAGTATGTTGATGCTGCAAGGTGCAAAGCCGGATTAAACCATTTAGATTAATTTTCTGGAGATAAGGTAGGGATGCTTCGATTAAATGAAGAACATCAAAAGTTCTCATATCATTACTTTCGATAATATCTGAAGCTAATGAGAAAATATCATCATCTTCATTTACTAAAGAGAGCAATCTTCCTGAAGCTTTATCATCTTTTCTAATTTCACAACGCCACAGCTTATAAGCCAGTTGAAACCATTGGGGTGGTGTTTCTTTGTAAGTTGAAGCATTACTTGAAAAGGTAAAATCAGAGACACATTGATTTCTTGCCTCTAAAGATTCAAACATGATTATATTCTCATTTATTGAAAATAAATCGGATTTTTGAATCGTTGACTGATCAATATTGTCTGGTATAGGAATCTCTAATGTCTCATTTCGATCCAGATGAATCTCATAAACAAGAGAACAAATTGTATTAGGGCAAGGTTTTTTCATAATAATTTCCATGTATTACTTAATGTCGTTGCCTGACAGGTATTATGTTTAGCAGAGCTTATTCCAATTCTGACACTATCCTGTTCTGTTGATAGTGTGTCATTCTGTGTAAAATAGCGCTCCCATTTGAGAAATACATCCCGAGGAAAGAATTTTGGAGCAGTATCGAGGTACAACCATACTGGCAGTCAGACGTAACGGCAAGGTCGTTATCGGTGGAGATGGACAAGTTTCATTAGGAAATACGGTAATGAAAGGCAACGCTCGCAAGGTGCGTAGGCTCTATCACGATCAGGTGATTGCCGGATTTGCGGGTGGCACTGCGGATGCCTTTACCCTGTTTGAACGCTTTGAGGCCAAACTGGAAAAACATCAGGGGCACTTAACCCGTGCAGCGGTTGAAATGGCTAAAGACTGGCGTACCGATAGAATGCTACGCAAGCTTGAAGCACTACTGCTGGTAGCTGATAAGAGCGCGACATTAATGATCACTGGAAATGGCGATGTGATTGAACCAGAGAACAATTTGATTGCGATTGGTTCGGGTGGCTCATTTGCGCAGGCTGCTGCGACTGCGCTATATGAAAATACCGAGCTGGATGCCCGTTCTATTGTTGAAAAAGCACTGAATATAGCTGCAGATATTTGTATCTATACCAATAAAAACCTCACCATCGAAACCCTGTAAGAGAAAAGCGAATAGATGTCAACTATGACCCCAAGAGAGATTGTTCAGGAGCTGGACAAGCATATTATCGGACAGAATGCAGCCAAGCGTTCGGTTGCCATTGCCCTGCGAAACCGCTGGCGTCGTAGCCAGGTAGATGAGCACCTACGTGGCGAAATTACTCCTAAAAACATATTAATGATCGGCCCTACTGGTGTCGGTAAAACCGAGATTGCACGTAGATTGGCAAGACTTGCCAATGCCCCCTTTATCAAGGTTGAGGCAACCAAATTTACCGAGGTCGGCTATGTGGGGCGGGATGTGGAGTCCATTGTTCGCGATTTGGTGGATATTGCGATTAAGCTGATCCGCGAAGAAGAGATGAAAAAAGTGCAGTATCGTGCCTATGAAGCTGCAGAGGATCGCATTCTTGATATTTTGTTACCGCCTGCGCGTTCTAGTGATGACTTTGGTTTTTCTGAGGAGAGAACAACACCTCAGGAACCGGAAAACAGTACCAGGCAGAAATTTCGCAAAAAGCTGCGTGAAGGCGATTTGAACGACAAGGAGATTGAAGTAGACGTTCCAGTACGCTCCATTGGTGTTGAGATTATGGCGCCTCCGGGTATGGAAGAGATGACCTCCCAGCTTCAGGGTCTGTTTCAGAACATGGGTAAACAAAAGACCCAAAAAAGTAAAATGAAGATTAAGGAAGCGCTGAAACAGCTGGCAGAAGATGAAGCAGCGAAAATGGTCAATGAAGATGATTTAAAATCACGCGCAGTGACTGCGGTTGAACAAAATGGGATTGTGTTTCTGGATGAAATGGACAAGATCACCAGTCGCTCCAATGCACAGGGAGCAGATGTTTCTCGCGAAGGCGTACAGCGGGATTTGCTGCCACTGGTAGAGGGTTCAACGGTTACTACCAAATACGGCATGATTAAAACAGACCATATTCTGTTTATTGCCTCCGGTGCGTTTCACCTTTCCAAACCATCCGATTTGATCCCTGAATTACAGGGGCGTCTACCGATCCGTGTGGAGCTGGATGCACTGGGTGTGAATGAGTTTACCCGGATTCTGACCGAGCCGGATGCCTCTTTAACCGAGCAGTATCAGGCATTGTTACAAACTGAAGGAGTTGAGCTGAAGTTTGATGACAGTGGTATTGCCCGTCTTGCAGAAATTGCCTGGCAGGTCAATGAAAAGACCGAAAACATTGGGGCACGGCGTTTACATACAGTGATGGAGCGCCTGCTGGAAGAGATATCCTTTAGTGCCAGTGATCAAAGTGGTCAAAGCGTAGTGATTGATAAGGCTTATGTGGATTCACAACTTGATGAGCTATCTCAGGATGAAGATCTAAGCAGGTATATTCTGTAAATAGTTTTCGCAAAAAGCACTATGGAATGACGTTGCTTTTTTGGAATTCATTGCGTGAAAGGCTATTTTCAACAGGATTAAGGCTCTGATGGGATAATATTAGAAAATATTAATGTTGTGGTTATTGAGTTCGACCTCGGTAACCCCGACATAATGTTCACACTGAACATAACGAGGTTAATAAAATGGGTAAAGCTATACCAACTGAAATCACCCTGCACAAGAAACAGGCCGTGCTTGAAATCGCTTTCGATAATGGCAACCGTTATCAACTCCCCTGTGAGTATCTGCGGGTATTTTCTCCATCAGCCGAAGTTCGCGGTCATGGGCCGGGTCAGGAGACCTTGCAGGTCGGTAAAGAGGATGTAAATATCGAAAAAATCGAGCAGGTTGGCACCTATGCAATTAAGCCCAGTTTTGATGATGGTCATGACAGTGGCCTGTTTACCTGGGAATACCTGCACGAACTAGGGGTAAATTATGAAAAAAACTGGCAAGATTACCTCAACAGCCTGCGAGAAGCGGGGCATCAGCATAGCCAGTTGAACTAATTTAAGGATCTCTGCCATGGCAGTATCAGATGAACAGACCACACACTTTGGATATAAAACCGTTCCCAAAGAGGAAAAAGCAGGAAAGGTAGCAGAGGTATTTCACTCGGTTGCCGAAAAATATGATGTGATGAATGACATGATGTCATTCGGTATCCACCGGCTGTGGAAGCGCTACACCATTGAAATGAGTGGTGCCAAACAGGGGCAGCGTGTTCTTGATATTGCCGGCGGTACCGGTGATCTGGCAGCAAAGTTTTCAGAGATTGTGGGTGACAGTGGTGAGGTGGTATTGGCGGATATTAATGCCTCCATGCTCGAAGTCGGCCGCCGTCGTCTGATTGATAAAGGTCTGTTTAACAACCTGAAATTTATTCAGGCCAATGCTGAATGTCTGCCGTTTCCTGATAACCATTTTGATTTGATTACCATTGCCTTTGGTCTGCGTAACGTCACGGATAAGGATAAAGCGCTGCAGTCGATGTATCGTATTCTCAAGCCGGGTGGACGCCTGCTGGTGCTGGAGTTTTCCAAGCCGGTTGCTCCCGGTCTGGATAAAGTTTATGACCTCTACTCATTTAAACTGTTACCGAAAATGGGAAAACTGATCGCCAACGACTCCGAAAGTTATCAATATCTTGCTGAGTCAATTCGTATGCATCCGGATCAGGAAACGCTTAAAAGGATGATGGAAACAGCAGGGTTTGAAGATTGTGATTATCATAACCTGTCTGGCGGTATCGTGGCGTTACATCGGGGATTTAAATACTAATGCAACTACCGGCGGGGGTAGAGTACGCAGGATTCTGGCGCCGGTTTCTAGCGTCAATGATCGATACGGTCTTAATGGCTATTTTGATTGCGATAATCTTTTCAACCCTTGCGGCAACAGGTCTGGCGATGACATTTGGTCAAGCAGCTTTTCCTGGATTTTTTGATTTGCTGTTTCTGGTTATAGTTGTGATGTTATGGCTGAAGTATGGTGCGACACCAGGCAAGATGATGCTGGATTGTCGCATTGTTGACTCACGCACCGGGGCTGATCTGGGTGTTAGTCAATCGATCATTCGCTACTTTGGTTACCTGCTTTCGACGCTGCCATTTTTTCTGGGCTTTATCTGGGTGGCATTTTCTGAGCGCAAACAGGGCTTTCATGATCTGATTGCTCATACAGTAGTGTTGTACACACCTGATTATGTCGATAGCGATAAGGAATCTGAGCAATCCATTGAAACATTAAGCAAGGGCTTTTAAATGAGTAGTGCGTGGATGTTACCGGTTTTGGTATTAGCCAGTGTTGAAAAAGCAGTTAATGCGGTGATTTCACTGGATGAAAATGCTACCTCCAGGTTACAGCAGTTGGCAGGGAAAATTATCAAACTTGAACTTAGTGGTCTGCCATTTAATCTGTTTATTCGCGTCAGTAGTGATAGCCAGTTAAATATTATGAGTGCTTTTGATGGCGAGGTTGATACCACCATAAGAGGTGCCCCTTTTGCCATTTTTCGGATGAAACGCGGTCGAACCGGAGAGGGGCTCTTTGGTGGTGATGTGGTGATTGAAGGAAACCATGGTGCCGGACAGGCACTACAGGATATTTTGTCCGAACTTGATATCGACTGGGAAGAACAGCTTTCAAAACTGACCGGTGATATAGTGGCTCATCAGCTTGGAAACACACTACGTGGGATTCATCGCTGGTTCAACCATGGCAGTGATGTCGTGATTAATGATGTAGCTGAATATATTCAGCATGAAGTGGAATTGGTACCCGTTAAATGGGAAGTAGATGGTTTTAATCAGCAGGTTGATTCGTTACGCAGTGATGCCGATCGCCTGAGTGCAAAATTCACACAGCTAAAAAATAATTTATCCAAGGAATAAGCATGAGCCAGGTAAAGATAATGGTTGTTCTGTTTTTATGTTTGTATGCACTGAATACTCAGGCAAAGCCGCAAATGGGAACTCCACCGGATATGTTTAAGCTTTTCGATGCCAATGCTGATGGGAAAGTGACGGAAGAAGAGTATATCAACGCAGTTATGGAACAGGTAAAATCCACCTTCTCGCGCATGGATCTAAATGGCGATGGTGTAGTTACACGTGACGAGAATGATGAAGTTGCCAGAAAAATGCGTGAAATGCTTGAACGCAGAATGCCGAGCCGTTGACAACGGCTTTATTTAGCTAAAAAAAAGAGGATCATCCTTGTTCTATCCATCCCGAACATTTCGCCTGTTATTTATTAGCTGGACGTTAATCCGTCATGGACTTGATGATCTTCTGTTTGCATCCCATCTTTTCAGATCGCTACATTTCCTGAAATGGATTATGTTCTGGCGCTTTTTGCGTAATAAAGAGATAGGTAGGGGAGTGCGTATTCGTCGAACCCTGGAAGATCTTGGCCCTATTTATGTAAAGTTCGGACAAATTCTCTCCACCCGTCGTGATCTGCTGCCAGATGATATCGCTGAAGAGCTGATAAAATTGCAGGATAGGGTTCCGCCTTTCCCCGGATCTTTGGCCAAAGCTATTATCGAAAAAGCACATGGACAGCGAATTGATAAGCTATTTCGTGATTTTAATGAAACCCCGTTAGCATCCGCTTCTGTCGCGCAGGTACACGCGGCAACCCTGCATGATGGTCGTGAAGTGGTGGTTAAAGTGATTCGCCCTGATATCGAACCCGTCATTCGGCGCGATATCGGCTTGCTCTATGTATTTGCACGTGGGCTCCAGCGTTACTGGTCAGAAGGAAAGCGCTTACGTCCGGTGGCGGTGGTTAATGAATTTGAAAAGACCATTATTGATGAACTGGATCTAATGCGCGAAGCAGCATCAGCGACACAGATCCGGCGTCAGTTTAATGACTCGGAAATGCTCTATGTGCCAGATGTCTACTGGGAGTACTGCCATAAGAAAGTGATGGTCATGGAGCGGATCTCCGGAATTCCTGTTGGTGACATTGACGCACTTAAAGCAGCAGGCATTGATATGAAGATGCTCGGTGCCAGGGGAGTGGAGATCTTTTTTACCCAGGTTTTTCGCCATAACTTCTTTCACGCAGATATGCATCCGGGAAATATCTTTGTTTCCCCTGAAGGTCAGTATATTGCGGTCGATTTTGGCATTGTCGGTACCTTAAGCACCGAAGATCAGCGCTATCTTGCGGAAAATCTGCTGGCATTTTTCAAGCGTGATTATCATCGTGTTGCACAGCTACATGTGGAATCCGGCTGGGTACCCGGTGATACCCGGGTAGATGAGTTTGAGTCGGCCATTCGTACCGTTTGTGAACCCATCTTTGAGCGCCCCTTAAGTGAAATATCCTTTGGTCATCTACTGGTGCGCTTATTCCAGACTGCACGCCGCTTTAATATGGAAGTACAACCGCAATTGGTCTTGCTGGAAAAGACACTGTTGAATATCGAAGGTCTGGGGCGCCAGCTCTATCCTCAGCTCGATTTATGGGAAACTGCCAAGCCATTTCTGGAGCGCTGGATGAGTGAGCAGGTCGGTCCCAGAGCCTTTGTAAAACGTCTGCGCGATAACGCTCCGAGAATACTCGAAACATTGCCGGATCTGCCGTTGCAGATTAATGAGGTACTGGAAAAAGTACGCTCTGGTGAAATGGCATTTAAACTTAATCCCGAATCACTGAACGAAATCAGAAAAGAGATCCGTCAGGCAAATCAAAGAACCTTCAGTGCCATCGTTGGTAGTGCCTTGATTGTGAGTGCTGCGCTGTTAATGGGTCTGGATGGCTTCTCTCAACCCATGTTGTTTGGAGCGCCGGTTTCAACCTGGGTATTAGGGATTGCCGGATTATTTATTGTCCTAAAAAATTCACCCCAGTAGCTATAGCTACTATAGGGTGTTGTAAACCTATGCTAATTTACTGAATGGATTTTCTTGAGTCATAAACGGAATATTGCAGATTTGTCTGGAGTTCTTTCACCTTTTTACCGGTATAGATTCTCACTAGAGAATAAAAAAAACGCTGGAATAGAATCCAGCGTTTATAAAAAAATAAAAATGTATCAATTACGATAATTTGCGTCGGTCCAACAGCGTGGTAAAGCCTCACCAGACTGGAATAATAAATCCTCTTTATGGAATTTTTCCGGTTCCTGTAGCTCTTCACCGGCATGATAGCGTCCGACGATTTGAGTATGTACAGGATTCATCAGATCATGAACTGTCAATACTTCAACCAGATTAGACGTACTTTTTTGTAGTAGAAACATCACGCACCTCCTTAGCTTTATTCCAACTCTCCTACTTAAGTATGGAATTAAAAGCTGTAAATGCAATGTCTTAATAGACTCAAGTCTTTATCCGCGTTGACTCATAACAAAAGGTAACCCAAACTCCCCAGAAATCAGAGTCGTTGCCTCACATTAGAGGTAACTTTCACCATTTTGAAAATAGCTTTTAGTTTCTGTTCAATTTGCTTTTTGAGTATAAAAAGGTTTAGCGACATGTGGATAGCCCCTAATGCCAATTTGGTTTGACCAGAGACAAACTCCGAAGCCATTACCCTCTGATACGGTGTGAGCTGTTTGTCGTACACCTTGTGATATCTTGAATTAATACGTTGTTTACTAATCAGACTCATCGTTGGGCAAAAGTGATTCTGATAGAGACTCCATTCATTGCTGTATAGGTCGGTCAACGACTATTTTTGGATGAGTGCCAGTGTTACATTATTTATGAGTCAATTCGTATCCCAAATAGTTATCACAATTTGCTTGTGAATAGACTACGCTATGATGATAGTGCATAGTTTAAATATGGTTTTTTTAACGTGGAGTGCATTCATGTATCGTCTATCTGAAGTGGTCTAATAGACAAGTACAACCCAGTTAAGCACAATTCACTTAACTGAGGTAGAAGTAAATGACCACAAGAAAACGATACACCAAAGAGTACAAGCTGGATGCAATCAGCTTGGTACTTGAACAAGGTTACACCCGCATTGAAGCAGCCAAAAGTCTTGATATCAATCCTACGATGTTAGGTCGTTGGATCAAAGAGCATCAACGTGACAATGATGGCCAATCCTTTCGGGGTAATGGCAAGCTAACACCTGAGCAGGAGGAGATCCGGAAGCTTAAAGCTGAGGTAAAACGCCTTGAGATGGAGCGAGATATATTAAAAAAGGCGACGGCATTCTTTGCAGCAGAAACGAAGTGAAATATTCGTTTATCACCCAACATAAGAATGCCTGGCCAGTGAGTCTGCAATGTCAGACCTTGGGTGTCGGTCGCAATGGTTACTACCAGTACCTGAAGCGGCAAGCGAATAAGCCACTGACAACAGAGCATGATGCGATGATTGAATGTGTGAAGAAGATAGCGAAAAGCTCTGATAACACCTATGGCAGCCGGAGGATGAGGAAGGCTCTGAATAGTCTGAGCTATCCTGTCGGTCGGAACAAAACACGCAGGTTGATGAAAGAGGCCGGTGTTCAGGTGAAGTATCGTAAGAAGTACAAAGTAACGACGAACAGCAACCACAAGCAACCGGTGTATGAAAACCTGCTCAACCGTGAATTTGCGGTAGAGAAACCAGACACGGTTTATGCCGGTGATATTACCTATGTCTGGACGCAGGAAGGCTGGCTCTATCTGGCTGTGGTGATTGACCTCTATTCACGTAAGGTTGTGGGATGGAGCATGAGCAGCCGGATGAAAGCACAGTTAGTCTGTGATGCCTTGCAGATGGCGCTATGGCGAAGACGACCTGATGAAGGACTGATTCATCATTCAGACCGGGGAAGCCAGTATGCCAGTAAGGTACTGAGACAATTGTTCAAAGCTCATGGCATTCAGGGCAGTATGAGCAGAAAAGGTGATTGCTGGGACAATGCGGTTGTTGAAAGCTTCTTTGGAAGTTTGAAACAGGAGCGTGTTCAATGGCGCAGTTACCAGACTCGCTATGAAGCACAGCAGGATATTTTGAATTACATTTCGATGTTCTATAACCAGACAAGACTGCACTCATATTTGGGGTATATGAGCCCTAATGATTTTGAGGCGCAGTATGATTTACAGAAGGTAGCAGCATAGCTTAACTGGGTTGTAACAAATTAGTTGACCACGTCAATCCATGATATTTATTATCACCTCCTCCTTCTTGTTAGGTGGCTGCCTTGATCTCTTTAATAAAGGTGATGATTCTGAAACCGACAAGGTAAACAGCTTTATCGCAGCCTCCAAATCGACGCCCAGAATTGCTGCGATTTCAGATGATGATCTCTTATTGGCGCTTCTACGGGAGGGGATGAAGCGTCAAAGTATGCTCATAAGTGGTCGTGAGTTAATGATGGTTCAGGCGGATGCCGCAACTGCCAGTGCAACAAACTCTACAGCTGCTACCGCTGTTTCAACAACCAACATACAAGTTGCTGGTGTTGATGAAGCAGATCGGATGAAAAGCGATGGGCAGTTTCTATACGCAATAAAAAGTGATCGCCAATATCAAGCCAAAAACCAGCTACGTATTTTTTCACTGACAGCAGCACCTGCCTCACAACATATTGTGGATATTGAAGTCGGGCAGGTGGATGATGGCTCATTAAATGGACTCTATCTACTGGATAATCAGCGTGTACTGCTATTGTATGGTGGTGGAGGTTTTCACTACTTTGACCTGTGGTGGGATCCCTGGTCATGGCAGGGTTATACCAATGTTATTGAGATTGTTGATGTAACTGATAGCACAAATCCTGTGACCGAATCACGAGTTGTCATTGATGGTACCCAGGTTTCCAGTCGTATGGTTGGTAATCATCTATACCTGCTTAATCGATATACACCAAATATCGACAGTTATACCCCTTATCCTAATAGCAATACACAGGAGAACCAGAATAGTCTGTTACTGGCGGAAGCTAAGCTTGATGATTTGCTACCAACAATAGATACAGGATCTGGTTCTGAACCACTCGCTGATGCGAATAACTGTTATTTGCCACCGATAGAAGATATCGAAAAGCTCTCAGCAGATGTTATTTCCCTGATTGATATTAATATTGACGATCCTGCACAGTGGCAAAGCCGCTGTATTATCGGTTCAACCGAAACCCTGTTTATGACTCCGACATCAGCTTATCTTGCGACTTCACGATATAACTATGATGCCAGTGTCGATCAAATTGTATACAGTTCAGACGTTTCCATGGTGACCGATATTCATAAATTCTCTTTAACCACATCCGGGCCAGAGTATCGTGGTAGTGGACAAGTACCAGGTCAGTTGGGTTGGGATAGAAAGAAAAAGCCATTTCGTTTTGGTGAATACAACGACATTGTTGGTGTATTAAGCTCTGATGGAAATGACTGGAGCTGTACGTCAACCGCAGATGGTAAAGGTTGTCATCGATTAACGTTACTTGAAGAGGGTGGTAGCAGTGGCCTTGTCATCAGAAAAACCCTGGCAGGATTAGGAAAGCCTGGAGAGAAACTCTACTCATCACGCTTTATGGGTGATCGGGTCTATCTGGTAACCTTTAAACAAACCGATCCACTTTATGTGATTGATATTAGTGATCCCGACAATTTGCAAAAAGGCGAATTACAGGTGCCGGGATTTTCTGACTATTTACATCCTCTGCCTGGTGGTTACCTGTTAGGTGTAGGAAAGGATGCTGTGGATGCAACAGCTCAGAATAATGGTTTCTGGGGTGATGAAGGTCGCTTTGCCTGGTATCAGGGGTTAAAGCTGGCTCTTTATGATGTCAATGATGTACAAAATCCGGTTGAACTTGTTAATACCATCATTGGCAAACGTGGTACCAGCTCTACAGCAAATTATGATCATCACGGATTTATCTGGTTACCGGCTGATACCACTACGGGCAGATTGGCAAGACTGGCTTTGCCTGTAGAATTACATAATGAACCCGTCAGTGTAACGTATGGTTGGGAGTGGGCAGAGTGGACCCATACCGGGTTAAAGATGTTTGAAATAGATGATGGTGCCATCTCGGGTGTGCCAGCGATTAATGAGAAGGCAGATCTGGTGGTTGAGAGTCGTAGCACCACCAAAACCTATCCAACAACCGGCATCTATCAGGATCGAGGTGTGATTGCAGGAGATTCGATCTACTACCTGCGCGGCGATCAGATCTGGTCAGGTAGCTGGGGTAGTCCAACCATTGCCGATGGGCCAATACCAGCTAATTAACAAAACAAAGGGTAGCGAGCGCCCCTTTAACGCTCGTCCCCTAATACGCACATGGTTGATGAAATATGAAAAGCAACCAATGGGAATTATGTATTAGGAAGTCATCAATTTCATGAAGTGGTAACAAAGATGCCAGGACAGCGAGTGACCATGGTTTACCATCAGAGCATCAATATTTATGACGGGAAACGATAAAAAAACCCATGTAAAAGCAGGAATAACCGGGGAATAACCCATTAAGAACCGTAGGGCAACAAACCTATACCATGAAGACCGAGTATATGAACAAATGAATCAGTGTCTGAGGGATCCCCACGAATTTACCAAGCATTCCCGTGCTCCTTCA
>RRYU01004483.1_pt1 | contig 49947 bp, 37 predicted proteins | sample 2162651 | NCBI WGS metagenome assembly RRYU01 (sample SAMN10267283, study PRJNA491782) | microbial mat metagenome | isolation source: biomat in the production well | place: Japan: Minami-Kanto gas field, natural gas well KTG3 | collected 2017-06
CGCCGTCTTGCGGGCCGCCCTTGATGCCACCCAAAATATCGCGGATGCCCAGGAACGGGCGGGGATGCTGCGGGCGCTCGCACCGCACTTACCGACGAACCTCCTGCCCTTCGCTCTCGACATCGCCCGCACCATCACGAATGTCCAGGAACGGGCGAAGGCGCTAACAGCACTCGCACCGCACCTGCCGCCCGATCAGCAACCCGCTGTCTGGCAGGCTGTCCTCAATGCCACCCAGAGCATCGCGGATGCCTGGCCACGGGCGCAGGCGCTAACAGCACTCGCGCCGCACCTGCCCCCGAACCTCCTGCCCTTCGCCCTGGAGAGCGCCCACACCATCGCGGATGCCTATTGGCGAGCGGAGGTTCTGCGGGCGCTTGCGCCGCACCTGCCATTGGAACTCCTGCTCTTCGCCCTGAAGAGCGCCCACACCATCGCGGATGCCCAGCAACGGACGAGATCTCTGGCGGCACTCGCACCGCACCTGCCGCCGAACCTCCTGCCTTTCGCTCTCGACATCGCCCGCACCATCGTGGATGCCTGGCAACGGACGGAGGCGCTAACATCGCTCGCACCGCACTTACCGACGAACCTCCTGCCCTTCGCTCTCGACATCGTCCGCACCATCACGAATGCCCAGGAACGGGCGAAGGCGCTAACAGCACTCGCACCGCACCTGCCGCCCGATCAGCAACCCGCTGTCTGGCAGGCTGTCCTCAATGCCACCCAGAGCATCGCGGATGCCTGGCCACGGGCGCAGGCGCTAACAGCACTCGCGCCGCACCTGCCCCCGAACCTCCTGCCCTTCGCCCTGGAGAGCGCCCACACCATCGCGGATGCCTATTGGCGAGCGAAGGTTCTGCGGGCGCTTGCGCCGCACCTGCCGCCGAACCTCCTGCCCTTCGCCCTGGAGAGCGCCTACACCATCGCGGATGATGTGTGTCGAGCCAAAGTCCTGAGGGCACTGGTGCCGCACCTGCCGCTAGCACTCCTGTGCCTCGCATTAGAGAGCGCCCGCACCATCGAGGATGACGAACATCGAGCCTGGACGCTGCTAGGATTCGCGCCACACCTCCCGCCGGAACTTATACCCGCCGCCGCTGAGAGCGCCCACGACATCGAGGATGACAAAGATCGGGCCACAACGCTGGGGGCGCTCGCACCGCACTTGCCGCTGGCACTCCTGTCCCCCGCTTTGGAGAGCGCCTGCACTATTGCGGTTGACCAAGTACGGGCTGAGGCACTGGCGACGCTCGCCCATTCACTCGCTGCCTATTCCGCCAATGATGCCTCTGTTCTCTGGCATCCGACGATCCGGACGCTGTCCACCTACGGACGACTGGTGCTGCTCAGAGATCTAGCAGTGCTAATGCCATGGCTGGCAGCACTGGCTTCACCGCAGGAACTGGCAGACATGGCACAGTCGATAATCGATGTAGCACGCTGCTGGCCGTAGTTCCGTGAAGGGTGAAAAGGTGAAGGGGTATACGAACGTGTTCCCTGTCACCTGTACCCTATTCCCTGATCAATATGCTATAATTCTCACCAACAACAAAAACCCGCTCATCGTGGCAGGTATTCGAGCGGGCTTTGTACGGTTTTTCTACGTGTTATTCGCGCACTGTCATTGTAGCACCCCGCGCACCTCCATGCAAGGCGTGTCCGGTGGCAGGGTGTGGCTGAGGATACGGTGACGTTGTTGCATCTATCTGGTCTTCATCGCCAGATTCAGATCTGTATGCGGCAGAAACAGACAGCCTGGCACTGCACCCTGCCTGGATCAGATTCTAGGGGCGGACAGCATGGGTATGCAACCAGGCGAACCCGCATCCTGATGCCTCCGATAGCTGTCACCGTGTCACCCCTTCGCCTGGTCACGCGCTGTTCTGGTGAGTATCTCGACGAGCCGGGTTACGTATTGTCGATATGTTCTGTCGTGCCGAGAGCGAGCAGTATCCTACGAGCGAACATATGACGTATCATCAGCCTGCCCTGTCTCCGATTCCACTCGCGCAGTCTGAGTTGGAACAACATTTGTGGGAAGCCGCCAACATTCTGCGTGGCCCGGTTGACGCGGCCGACTTCAAGACTTATATCTTTCCGCTGCTCTTCTATAAGCACATCTGTGATGTCTACGATGAAGAATATCAGCAGGCGCTGGTTGAGTCGGGTGGTGATGCGGCGTATGCCCAGTTTCCTGAACATCACCACGCGCAGCAGGATAACCTGACTATCGCGCTCTATGTACGACCGGCGACCGGCGGCACCGGCAGCACTCCCGCCGATGCGCCCCCGGCCCTGGCCGAGGCTATCACTGCGTGGGAGCAGAGTTCGTTGGATCTGCGCACGGCGATGGCTGACCTGTTCGCTACCCTCAACGGACAGGATGAACAGACTGAAACGGTTCTCTCATGTTTGATTCTTGTCTTTCGTGATATAATTGTATTAACCCTTGCGGTTAATGATATTCAAGGGCAGCGTTTTGGACATCACCTTCCGGCAGCAGAAGCTCGCCAAAATCTGCACCAACCACACCCAGCTTATCCGCAAACATGGTGAATATCGGGCACGCCTCATCAGACGACGGCTCGATGAATTCCGTGCTGCTACGAGTCTCGCTGACATACGCACCCTTCCCGGCCCACGCTGCCATGAACTGACCGGCAACCGCACAGGGCAGCTTTCGGTGGATCTGGACCATCCGTACCGACTGCTCTTTGTTCCAGCCAATGATCCGCTACCGCAGAAAGATGACGGCGGACTAGACTGGACTCGTATTACAGCGATTGAGATTATCGGGGTGGAGGACACACATGGGTAAGCCGAACGACAATCAGTATGCGCCTGACTTCGTCTCGCCACCTGGAGAAACAGTGGAGGAGACCCTCGCAGCTATCGGGATGTCTCAGGCGGAGCTGGCAGAGCGCACGGGCCGTCCCAAAAAGACCATCAACGAGATTATTCAGGGCAAGACCGCCATCACGCCCGAAACGGCGCTTCAGTTGGAGCGGGTGCTGGGGGTGCCCGCGAGCTTCTGGAACGAGCGTGAACGGCAGTACCGCGCATGTCTGGCGCAGCAGGAAGAGACCCGCCAGCTTGAAGGGCAGGTTGATTGGCTCAGGACGTTTCCGATTAAAGAGATGATTGCCTGGAGTTGGATCAAGGAGTACGACGAGAAAACCTGGCAACTGCGCGAGCTGTTGCAGTTCTTCGGGATTGCCTCGCCGCAGCAGTGGCATGCAGCAACCGCGAGCTTCCGCAAGTCGCCTGCCTTCGAGGTGGACGAGATGGCGCTTGCGGCGTGGCTGCGGCGCGGCGAACAGGAGGCCGAAGACATCGCCTGCGCACCCTACGATGCGCAGCACTTCAAGACGGCATTGGTAGCGGCCCGCACCCTGACTGTTGAAGAGCCAGCGGTGTTTGTGCCGCAGCTCCGGCAGATGTGTGCGGAGTGTGGCGTGGCGGTGGTTTTTGTGCGTGCGTTGCCAAGGACGCGGGTGAGCGGGGCAACGCGCTGGCTCAAGCCGGATAAGGCGCTGATCCAGCTTAGTTTGCGCTACAAGACAAACGACCATCTCTGGTTTACATTTTTCCACGAAGCCGGACACATTGTGAAGCACGGTAAGCGTGATGTGTTCATCGATCTGGACGATGGCGGAGAGGACAAAAAAGAAGCTGAAGCTGATGCCTTTGCAGCGGATATGCTCATTCCGCCGGATGCCTGGCGCTCGTTCGTTGAAACCCGCGACTACCGGAGCAAGGCGGGTATCACCACGTTTGCAGATGAAATCGGCATTGCGCCGGGCATTGTCGTCGGACGGCTCCAGCACGAAAAGCGGATTCCACATCGCAATTGTAACGAGTTAAAGGTCAGTTTTCGCTGGGGAGACGGGCACGACGATACCGCATAAAGGAGCAGATGTGATGGTTGATACACGAACATTTGTCGATGCTCGGCTCTATGAGAGCGAGGAAGCGGTCATTCAAGACGCGCTGCGCCACCTGCTACGTGCTCGTCCCGAACTGCGCGTCAGCCTGGCTGTGTATCGCTATCAAACGGAGGATATCTCGCTGGCCAAAGCAGCCAGCCTGGCCGGGGTAAGCTGGGCGCAGATGCGCGATATTCTCCTGGAGCGGGGCGTGCAACCCCGGCTCGGCCCGGAGAGCGTAGAAGAAGCCGTGCAAGAAGTACAGGCCCTCCGCGACTATTTTGCCGAGCAGCAGCCGTGAGCACGATTGCCAACACAACCGTTTTGTCGAACGTTGCCCGCATCGGGCAGCTTGCCCTGCTGCGCAACCTGTACGGAGTGCTGTATATTTCGGCAGAGGTGTATACCGAGGTGCAAGACGGACTGGATGAGGGCTATACCTTCTACGCAGGAATTGAACAGCTTGTCTATCCGCTGGTGGCGGATGGCTGGATACATCTGACCAGCATGGCCGACACGGAAGAACTGCGCCGCTTTGCCGCGATGCCGCGCGGGCTACACCAGGGCGAGGCGTCGTCGCTGGCGATTGCCGCGCAGCGTGGCTGGACGCTGCTGACCGATGACCGTGCCGCTCGCCGCGAAGCGATTCGGCTGGGTATCCGGCTCTCTGGCTCGGTGGGTTGCCTGGTGCTGGGGGTGGAGCAAGGGCATTGCACGCTGGTTGCGGCAAACGGCTGGCTGCACACGATGATCCAGCAGGGCTACTATGCGCCCGTGTCCGACCTGACACCGCTGGTTGCTCGTGCGCAGCCGCCCGATGAGGCCAACCGGGAGAACAGCGATGTCTGAACCATCTCAGCACATCCCCCCGGCTGGCGTACAGATCACCGCCACCTTCAATGCCACCGATGTGCCTAACACCGTCACAGCGGGCAGCCGAGATGAGTTACAAACGCTGCTGGCCCATGATGTGCGCAAAGTCATTATTACCACCATTCGCACATTTGGCAAGGCCGAGGGCGTTCTCAACGACCGCACCAACATCATTGTGCTGGTAGACGAAGCCCACCGCACACAGGAAGGCGACCTGGGGCGCAAGCTGCCTGCCAGGTATCCTCGCCCGCCGCCTGGAGCAGACCGCTGGTGATACCGCTAATGACGGTTGTTGCGGCGGCGGCGATGGTGGCGATCAAGGTCGTTGTGAGTGTATCCATGTTACTCTGCTCTCCTGTGCCTGTCGTCGGTGTTTCTTGGACGTGTACGCTCGTGGTTGGGCCTCCTACGTTTTGCCTACCCCACCTGCCACCAGTTTTCAGGGCCGGGTGGCTGCTCACTGCCGGGCTGCGGCAGGTGCCACTCACCCGGCGGGAGCAGCAAGGTGGCCTCAATCGCCTGCCGATCCGATACGGCGGCCAGCGTAAGACACTCGGCGAGGAGGTGTGTTGTCTTCAGGTAGGTCTCGATACGTTCCATCTGATCGAAAGTCAGAGTCCACGCATGGCCTATATCGCGATGTTCAATCAGAATGGCTTGCAGCACGTCCGCATAGGAGCGCCATGCCGCCGGTGGTGCATCCACGGCTGGCACGGGGAGCTTTGCAATGGCATGGGCAAAGGCTGAGGTGGAGTCGTGGGCGTCTATCAGTGCGCATACGCCGGTGATATAGCGGTGCAGCGCAGCAAGAGCCGTAGGGCGTTCTGCTTGATCGGTGGCCTGACTTACGGTTCTTGCCAAGAAGGGCATCGGGTCGAACATGAAGTCGCTTGCACGAACGAACTCGCATCCGCCTGTCTGATTAATCGTGTAAGCTGAATATAGTACATGATCTAAATCAATTACGCAACGTGTATCGATATCTATATTTCTTGGTATTACTATATCGATATTGATAGTTCGGGCGTTGGCAATAGCCAAGATGATGGTTCTGGCGATATCAAGATCACGGGCTAGGTCATGGGCGAGATCACGGGCGATATCGAATGATACCGTACAACCGAGGTCGAAGTCCTGGTTGAGATAAATCACACGAGCGAGGCCGATCACACGGACAAGCGCACGGGCGAGATCGAAGTCACAGGTGAGATCGAGGTCACAGGCAATGTCACAGACGCGGGCAAGCGATAGGCTGAGGTACAGGCTTCTGGCTGCCACCTGATCGTGTCCTGCGGCGGTCTGCGCAGCTTTGCGTGCTGCCCACCGCAGAAGCGTGGCGATACCGTCATCACCTGCGATTGGCCCGTCCAGCGCCTGCCGGAAGGTATGTATAAAGGTATCGGCATTGTTCAGCAAGCTGGCCGTGAGCAGGAACACCTCGCGCCAACGGCTATCGGTGAGGTGGTACTGGAACAAGCGGCGCAGACGTTGCTCATCAGCGTTGTTGGCAATGAAGCGGGCAGTGAAATATTCCTGGAAGGAGAGATGCGCGAAGGAATAGATCTGGTGCGCCCGTTCGATCAGGATGCCGTGCTGGGCGGCAATGGCCTTCAAGATCCCCTCACCGTCTACCTCCTGGATGGTGTCTCGGTCAACCGCAGGGAGCGTGCCCACCACATCGGCCAGCATGCGGGCGAGTGTGTCCTGTGGAATGAAATAGTCCCCGTTGGAAAAGGTGGCAACCGCCACCTGCGACAGCACCAACTGCTTGCGATCTGGTGACAAGGTGCGGTATATCTCGTCTCGTCGTGTCCTGTTCCAGGCATCCCATTTGTGCAGCAGCGCATCAATGGCGTCCTTATAGATGTCCACTCGGCGTTGTGGGAACTGTAACGTTTGCTCAAACCCCAGGCAGAGCAGCGAGAGCAGCAGCGGTATGCGTGCCAGGTCGCGCAGTCCCTGGTGTTTGTTTTTGTCGTATTCCTGAAAGAACATGTCCCGCGTCCGTTCGTTCGCGCCGAACCATTTGGTCACAAAGGTTCGCACCTGGGCGTCATCAAAGTCCGCAAGCTCCATAGAGGTAAAGTGCGTGAACGAGTAGTCGTTGGCGGCAATCCGGCAACTGATGATCATCTGACTGTCCAGATACTGGTCGCTGACGTTCTTGAGCGCCTGAATACTCTGCGCGTGCTGATTGCGCTCCTGCGGCACTTCATCCAGGCCATCAAACAGCACCAGCGCCTTGCCTGCGCTCAGGGTCTGTTCAATGAAGACCTGTGCGTTAGGGAAGGCGCAGATCTCGAACTGCCGCACGATGAACGCCATGAGATCCAGGCCTGAATCGGCCCACTCTTTCAGCGTGATAAAGATCGGGATGGCGTCGATCCGTCCCTGAAGCGCCTGAAGGGCCAGGTGCTTCAGGAAGGTGGTTTTGCCTGCACCGGGCTTGCCGAGCAGAAACAGCCGGTCGTGGCCGGGGTGCTGCACAACGTCCAGACCATTGAGCCGTTCAGCATCGAGCAGATCAGGGTCAGTTTTCAACTGGTGGATTGCAAAGCGGCGATAAGCCGATGGTTCGTCTAGGATATAGACATCCGTGAAAATGTCGTCGAGATTAGTTGGGCGAGGGCTACCAAACATCTTGATCTCGGCGTAGCGCCGCCGCATGCGGTCGTTGTACCTGGCGGCGGCGGTTGTCCAGTCCACGCGATCCCAGCGTTCCTGGACATTCTTGTCGAGCAGCTTATCGACCATATCGGTGCCGAGATCTTGCCACAGCACAGAGATATTGATGATGTCGCGGCCTGCGTTGTACTGGTCACCTTCAACAGCCTGGTTCTGCTGGTCATACGATGGTCCCGTATGGACATCGCCGTGAAAATGTCCCTGCGCACCCTGATTTGGCGCGGGGTTATGGATGGTCTGCTCATTATCGATCATGGTGTGTCCGTATGACCTCTGCTGGCTATGTATACGCTGACTATCATCCCTTGCTGTGGCATCTTGCCTCCTCGCTGTGTCTGCACCTCACTCTTCCGCCAACGCCGCGATCTCCTCGGCTGTCAATGACGCAACGTAATCGCGCAGCAAGAGATGGCGAAAGCGGTAGATCCCGCCGTCGCGTTGGAGGAACAGCAGGTCGCAGGCAGTATCCAAGAAGCGCACGGCGTCCCAGGGGAGCAGACGCTGGCGGGCAAGGAGGTAGCGGAGGATGTAGTGTTGGAGGAACGCACCTAGCCCACGGCCTAGCCCGACGCCCAACCCGCCGCCCAGCCCGACAACCAGCCCGACAACCAACCCGAAGACCAACCCGCCGACCAGCCCGAAGACTAGCCCGAAGACTAGCCCGAAGACTAGCCCGCCGACCAACCCGCCGACCAGCCCGCCGAGCAGGCCATTACGCAGCGATGCCCAGATGCCCTGATTTGGCGTCGTGGTCGTGTCGATCTCTATACGTACGAAACCGTTGTTCAACCCGCCGACCAGTCCGACGACCAGCCCGAAGACCAGTCCGACGACTAGCCCGACGACAAACCCGCCGACCAGCCCGAAGATCAGCCCGACGACTAGCCCGACGCCCAGCCCGATGCCCATATTTTCACGCATGCCTAACCAGACTGCCTGCCATGACCAGATCAGCCGTTCGTCAGGCCGGATTTCCGTATCCAGCCCGCCGCCCAGCCCGACAACCAGCCCGACAACCAGCCCGACGACTAGCCCGAAGACCAGCCCGACGATCAGCCCGACGATCAGCCCGCCCATCAGCCCGTTCATCAGCCCGCCCATCAGCCCGCCCATCAGCCCGCCCATCAGCCCGCCCATCAGCCCGAAGACCAGCCCGTTGATGACATGATAGATTTGCAGAGAGGGCAGCCAGGTAGGTTGCATGCGTACCAGCACAAAATCGGTCATAGCGTCCTGCTGCATCTTCGTAGCCAGCCAGTGCAGATAGGCCGTCATCTGCCAGCGCGTGAAGGGAGCAATAGGCCGCTGGTGCAGCATGCGCCGCACATAGGCGGCGAACAGCGCCATGCGCCGGTCAGCAACGGTACGCGCCTGCACCTGCGGCAGTGGCTGCCCGGCAGAGGCCAGCAGGGTCACATGCAGCATCAAGGGTGTGGTGAGGAGGTCACGCACGAACGGATCATCGCGCAGGGCAGCCAATACCCCCGCCGCTTTCGGGACACCCCTCAATGCGGTTTCAATGTGGGGCAGCGTCAGCGGGGCAATCTCGACGGCTTCGGTCAGTTGGAGTCGAGCATTGACCGCTTCATACTCTGCGCGACGGCAGCAGACCACCAGATGGCGCACGTGGCGCGTCGTCCTGTAGGTATTGATCGCCTCAACACAGGCGGCGCGTTTCGCCTCGGCCACCTCATCCAGCCCATCCAACAGCAACAGCAGATGCTGGCCGCTGATCAGCCGCTTGGCAACCTGCTTGCTGACACCTGCTGCGGTATAGAGCGCGTCGGGTAGCCATTTCGCTACTGGTTGCTCTTTCTGCGCCCACGATGCCAGGTTGACCACCACGGGGATGGGGTGATCGGTGTCGGCCTGGGCGCGGGCCAGCAGATCGCGGGCCAACTCCAACAGCAGGGTGGTCTTCCCGGCCCCCGGCGCACCCAGGATAAGCAGTTCACCGCCTGCTGCATCGAAGACCTGTTCAATCGGCGTTCCAGCGGGGATGTCACGGGAGCGGGTCGGGCCGTGCAGATGCAGCCGCCACTGGGGGCTGACAGCGTTGGGGAGCGTGTGGAGATCCAGCGCGATGCGCACCTGTTCTTCCAGATTGTCGTCGAGTCGTTGTTTGTACCGCGCATCCAGTACGTCCAGCAGATCGGCCCGTAGGCAGGGAGGGAGCGTGGCGGGGTTGGTGTGCCCTGGCGTATGGCGTACCCGCCCGCCCGATTCACGCGCCGTATCGACCATGATGATGTCGCCACCTGCGTTGTACTGGTCGCGTTCGATGCCCTGGTTCTGCTGGTCATACGATGATCCCGTATGGACATCGCTGTGAACGTGTCCCGGCACACCCTGATTCGGCGCGGGATTGTGGATGGCCTGCTCGTCGTCGCTCATGGTGTGTCCTTGTGACCTCTGCTGGCTTCACGGTGTGTGATGCGATACGCATTGCGTGCAGCGACCGTATCCCGTGTGTGATCACCGGGTGGGCTATCCCCGATCATGATCAGGGATAGCCCCCATGTCTACGGCAGTATATCTGGAAAATAGTCTTCTATCGTTTTCAAAAACATCGTTCCTTTGATCCAGTTTTGGGGTACCTTTGGTTGGATCGGGTTTGTACTCCGATCCCATTTGAACTGACGTTCTTTCAACTGGTTCATGTCCGCTTTTCTCAGCTTTTGTATCCCGCCATCGTATCCAAGTACAATATCATCGCCTTCTGTCCGGCATGTGCTGATAGCATCATGCACAGACAGCTTGCCGATAAAGTTCTTTTGTGTGCCGTTTCCTCTCGGCGTTACCAGATGATAGAGTTCTATCGCGCGGTCAAGCCTGCGTGTTACATAGTGGTGTTCTCCAAGAACTGTTTCTGACAGCTGTCGTATAGCTGTCCAGTTCAGGCATGCCTGGCATGCCAGGCGATCTGGGTCTATCTGTTGCGCAGATAAGAACATATGGCAATAGCGATCAAACGTATACCCTGGAAAGGCGAGGAGGATGTGTTCAATCACTTTCCGCTGATCACCCATTTGCCGACTCACGCTCTGAACGTCTGTGGTGTGGAAGAACTTTGCTTCGATCACTAACAGCAACCCATCCGCAATAATGATCACATCGGGGCGTAACGTCGCTCCTGCGTCGATATCTATCTCTTCGAGACCAGGGAGCCAGTTCTTATAAAAGTGTACATCCCGCACAATGTCCAGTTCGGTTATGATTTCTACATCGTCAATCTCGTGATGGTCATAGATAGGAACGAGTGTGCCCGTGTGACTATCTATTGCCTGCACCTGGTCACGCGCCAGCGTCTCCAGAAATGTTTTTAACCCGGCAAATTCGTTATGAAAGAGAATGGCCGGCAATAATGTGGCCGTATAGTATCGTTCTGTCCGACACATCTCGTCCATTCTAATGCGTTGTATGGGGGACGACTGGTTCATGGAGGGATTCTCCTCTCTGGTCACGGAATACCATAGGTGTATCAGTGATAGGCTGTACCTGTTCACACGTATACGTTCAGGTTTGGCCGCTGCTCCCCTACTCCTGCTCGAACCCGGCCTGGCCAAACTTGAGTGTCCGGCTGTTTTCGGTGACGGTGCGCACAACGGTGTCCGCTGCGCCATCAGGGATATCGGCGTCGATTTCCAGGGTGACGGTCACGGATGCCCCCACCAGGCCCACCAGGTGGGTAATGACTTCATCGGCAATCCGGCTGGCGTCGCGTCCTACCCGCGCCGGGTCGAGCGTGACGCTGCCGTGGAAGCGCCGTGGTTTGGGCGGTGCGACCGGGCCGGGGATCGGGGGGGGATCGCCAGGCACATCCGGGCCTGGGCCTGGGCCTGGGCCGGGGTCGGGGCCGGGATGAGGTGGGTCTGGCTCCACGATTACGGGCGGGGTCGGGCGCTCGGCGTCCCGCTGGCGACGGGCCACGTCTGGCCGCACCAGCAGGGCGGCATCGGTGTCGCTGATGGGCATGAGCATCCCCATCTGTAGCCCTCGGTAGCGTCCAGCGGCGTCGTCGTAGCTCTCGGCGTAGGCGAAGGTGTCCAGTTCCCAGGTCAGCGAGGCAATCCCCGCCTGGATGGCATCGAGCAGGACAGCAGGCGTGCGCAGGCGCGGCAGGTAGTGGTAGCGGGCGAAGTCCTCTACCAGTTGCCGGATGGCGACATGCTCCCCGCGCCACAGCGGGATCTTGTCCAGTTCCAGCCGCAGACTGGACGGGGCCAGGGTCGTGATCAGCAGGTCGTCGCCACGCAGCTTTTTGCTGGCGCGGACCGCCAGCGCATCCGGCCCGGCCAGCCGCATGGGTTGCCAGGTGACGGGCGACTGCGGCGTGGTCTGCATGGGCACCAGCAACCACTGGTAGGTCTCTGGGATGCGGGCGATCACCACGCTGTTGGCGTTGGTGCGTTGCGCCTCGGCCTGTTTCACCTGGTTGGGCGTCAGATCCAGCGTGTCCTTGTCGCGCAGGATCGAGTCCCAGGCCAGGTAGATGCGTATCGCTTCGTCTAGATCCTGCATGCGCGTGCGGTCGGGGGCCAGAAAGACCAGCGTATTGCGGAAGAGACGCGGGGTGTTTCCGCGATGCTCCAGGATCGTGCGGGCATCCACCTCGGCGGCATTGGTGGGGTCTTTGCTGTACGCCTGCCCGCTGCCCAGCACCACCAGGCGGGCATCCCGATCATCGGGCACGTCGGCGCTGGAGCCGGGCAGGGGATGGATGCGGCTGAAGTCGCCCATGGTGCGCAGATCCGCCCGCAGCCGCGTGTCCAACTCCTGGGCTACTTTGTCGGGGTCGCGGGTGAGTTGCTCGGCGCGATCCTCGGCCAGCCGGGTGACGGTGGGCTGGGTGGCGTACCAATAGCGCGGCCCATCCTGGTAGAGGTAGGTTGCGGCGGCGGCCAGGCGGCGCAGCGCATCGCCAAAGACAGCCGGCGACTCGCCCGGCATCACACAGCCGAGCTTGACCTGTCGATCTTCCATCCCGCGATTGGCAGCGGTTGTGATCGGAGCCGACCCCAGGTAGATCGCCCGGGCCACGCGGCGACAGGCGGCATACTTGCCCAGGTTGGGGACATCCGTGTCAATCCGCAGTGGCAGGGCGGATGGCCCATCGACATCCTTTTCCAGGATGGGCACCCAGTTGTCGGAGAGGTAGCGCGTCAGCTCGATCTGCACCCGTGGGTCGTCAATCGGGATGTTGGCGGGCATGATCAGCGGGTTGCGGTCGCCCTTGGCCCACAGGCTATGAATGACGGTCGCCATCAGGCGCAGCACGCCGCGTGTGCGCTGGAACTTTACCAGCGTTGACCAGTCGGTGTAGAGCCGGTCAAAGATTTCTGGGTGGATGGGGTAGGCGGCGCGGAGACGTTGTTCATAGGCGCTGTCGCCGCACGCCTGGGGAAACTCCTGCGGCTGTGTGCGGTAGCAATCGGCAAAGGCGCGGGCCACCACATCACGGTCAGTGAACTGGGCCGGGCCAGACAGCGGCTCAAACAGGCGACGGCGCACGATCTCAAAGCCCTCTTCGGCGCTGGCCGGTCGCCAGGCCGACTCGACCCGCCCGACGACATTGCGCAGCCGGTCGAGGGCTTCCCGCCCGCGCTGCCCGCCCACCTCGGCATCATCGGCCTGGGTGTGGGGCGAGCCGCTGGTATCGGAGGCGGGCAGGCTGATCACCAGCAGGCAGCCCTGGGCCAGGCGTGCCGACTCGGTCAGTACCTGGGCAAAGCTGAACTGGGTCTCGAAGCTGCCCGCTGGCAGGTCGCTCTGGTCGTGCAATTGGCGAGCGTAGGCCACCCACTCGTCGATCAGGATGAGGCACGGGCTATAGGTGTTGAAGAGTTCGCGCAGCGCATCACCGGGACTGGTGGCCTGCTCATCATCCAGCCGGATGCGCTCGAAGGCTGTCCGTCCGCCGAGTTGCCAGGCCAGTTCGCCCCAGAGCGTGCGCACCACGGTGCCATCGGGTTTGACCGACGGATTGCCCGGTGAGATCTTGTTGCCCACCAGCACCACGCGCCGGACGGTGGGGAGAACCGCTGTGGACGAGACGCCCGCACGCCCAGGAAACGCCGCCTGAAGCACCGCTTCGATCCCGGCCAGGTCGGTGGGGGCGACCCCAGAGACCAGATGGTAGAGCGCCAGCATGGAGTGGGTCTTGCCGCCGCCGAAGTTGGTCTGCAGCTGGATCACCGGGTCGCCACCGCTGCCGGACAGCCGTTGGAGCGCACCCACCAGCAGGCGGGTGAGGCTCTCGGTCAGGTAGGTGCGGCGGAAGAACTCCACCGGGTCGCGGTACTCGTCGCTGCCCTCCCCCAAATGCACCTGCCAGAGGTCGGCGGCAAACTCGGCCTGCTGGTAGCGCCCGCTGGCGACATCGCGGTGGGGGGTGACGACCTCACGCCAGGGCTTCAGGCTGCCGGTGACGGTACTCTCAATCGCGCCGCTGCTGCTCTTGCGCCGCTCGGTACGTACCTGTTCGTCAAAGAAGAGGCGCATCAGTTCCATGCGCATGCGTTCCACCTCGTCGGCCTGGGGCGCGGAGACCGCTGTGAGCAGGCGGGCAGACGAATCCAGTACCCGCTGGGCATCATTGGTCGAGAAGCGTTCCTGGTGCGCCCACTGGTTACGATAGTCGCGCAACTCGCTGACCAGGCTACGCTCGGTATGGCCGAGCGTGGTGCGGAACACCTCGTTCCACTGCTCCCACATCAGGCGCAGCAGGGCGGCGATATCCAGGTGGGGGGTCTCGTCGTCCGTCCAGGTCAGATCACCGCGCCAGCCGCTTGTCACGGTGGTGATCCAATATTTGCCGTACTGCGCCTGAAGTTCCCGCTCGATAAAGGGCTGCACCCCCTGCCGGAGCAGGTCGAGTGCTTTGCCGACACGTTCGTGGTTCGTTATTGCCATGCGTTAATCTCCTTCAAAGAGCGTGCCTTGGACGGCAGGGTTGGTGCGCTGCTCCCGTGCCAGCCGCGCCATTTCGGGCCAGCTTTGCACGAGGCCGTTGTAGGCCAATGCCTCTGCCGCACGTTTCTTGCGTTCACAGACGGCGTAGAGGCGGTAGGCAAGTTCACGGGCGGTATCGGCGCGGGGGCCAATCTGCGCGAGCAGGGTGGCCGCCGCCACTTCGCCGCCGTCGAGGGTGCGCACCAGGTGATGCACCATCTCCCAGACGGTCAGGCGCGTATCGGTGGCCGGGTTCCACTCGGCAGGCAGTTCGTCGGGCCGCAGCAGCCGCACCTTGCCCGCCCGTGAAGTGATCAGGCCACCAGTGACCATGCCACTGACACTGGTATTCTTGGCCGTGGAGAGCGTTTCGGCCACCCCGTACTCGCCCTCGCTGAAGCCATACTGCTCGAACCAGGCCAGCGCCCAGCGCGTATCCCCATCGAAATCGCCCTCCTGTTCCGCCAGCACTTCGTCGAGCGTCTGGTTGATCAACACCAGTGCCTCGCGCACGGAGAGCGGCGTACCCGTGGCGTCGAGTACCTTTGCATAGCGGGTGTAGACCGCCATACCAGGGCCAATCGCAGCCTGGGCCAGATCCACTGGGGCGATGTTGCCGAGTTGCAGTAGACGCAGAGCGTTAGGTAGTTCCGCTTTCAGCGCAACCATGAAGTCGCGGCGGGTGACGGTTTGGGCATCGTGGGGCCGGGGGCGGCAGACGAGAACAATGGAGGATGCGAGGGCGTTAGTACCAATTCCTACTGAACGCACGTCTCGTTCGGTACGCATCGGCCAGGTACCCGTGATAGCAAAACCCGCACGAATGACCGCATCGAGAAAGGTTTCCCAACCAGTGCTGGTGACACCATCGGCTCTATTACTTTCTGCTTGCTTAAAGGCGTAATAGATAGTGACTGGGAATCCTGGATGAGCCTGCTCTGCCAGTCTATTCATTGCACGGGTCATTCCAGCAAGGAAAAACTGCTCTGCCTTTTCCTTACTACCATGTCTGTAAGGTGTTGCAACCAATTCCTCAGCCTTTGGTACGGCAAGTGTGGCAAAGAGATCAGGAAAAACTGATCGCAGCGAGCGTCGTAGCCAGACATAAAAGAAGTCTGAGAGGTCAGCATAGCCGATGTTGTTGTAATATGGTGGATCTGTAGAGGCAATTGGATTGATATCCTTAACTCCTGATTGGGCATCGAATTGCTTCGCAGTACCTTTGGGGACTCCGCTTGAGCAAAGAGATATTTCAAAGAACTTAACCACACGCTTAACTTGTTCAAAGAAATCCCCTGACGAATGTGCAAATGGATTTGACTCTGCGTAATCCCATGTCATTGGGATCGCTTGGCGGGAAAACGTGTTTCTCACAACCTCATACTTAAGCCCTGCCATCCATGAACAAATTGTCGAGTTGTTGTCCGCTGCCTTACTTGACGACAGTGCCAAATATATCGCCACTGCAGCGGCGTATGCCGCTGCGCCAATGCCTCCAGCATCAATTCCACGCTCGTCATTGGATAACTCGGCATTCAGCGCATCACGGCGCACCAACTCGTGTGCTTCATGAACTAGGTCAGCGAAGGTGGTCAGGGCGACAAGTTGGCGGGGAGTAAAATAATCACCGAAGGTTCGGAAGCCGTAATATCGCCCCTGAGCATTGCTACCCCAAGTTCCGCGACTTGGGGCGTCTGGTTTCCACATTGGCTGCGCTTGCCGTGCAATTTCTTCGTGTTCGAGTGAGGGGGCAAGGTAGATGCGTCTGCGCTCACCCTCTGCGACAATTGCCATCAATCGCTCACCCATGCGTCCTGCATTTGCCTCATCATCAATGTACTCATAGCCAATTGGTACATTTGAAAACACACAGCGAAAGCTACCTCTGGTAATTTTGGTGCCACTCTTCGCCGCCTCTGCATCCTTCGGTTTACCCGCCTTCACCGTGAAACGGTAGCCATCTCCCTTAATGACCGGCTCGACATACACTTCTTTGCCAGGTTTGGTTGCAAGTGTAAAGGTTGAAACCAACGGCACATCGACATGGGCAAAAGCAGGATTAGGACTCTTGACCGTCCGCGCCCACAGCCAGGCAATCACCGTGAGCTTCCTGCCGACATAGGGCTTCAGGTCGGGTCGCTCGTGGGCCATCTCCGCTGTCACCTCAATCTTTGGGTAGAGATGCCCAATGCGCTTCTCCGCTTCATCGCGCATCCACTTGCCGTAGTAGCGTACATCCTCGGCCAAGCCTTGCGCCCCGCGCCATTGCTGCTCTAGCACCATGCGGTCTTGCCGCACCGCCGGGTTCACGGGTGGATGTCCGGCGAATGTCGGTGGGATCTCAATCATCGCCTTGTTAATCAGCACCGCCACCGGGTTCAGGTCACTGGCGTAGGCTTCTAGCCCTAGCCGCTGGGCCTCCAATGGCAGTGACCCGCCCCCGGCGAAGGGGTCGTGAAAGGCGGGTAGTTTGTCAGGATTGAACAGTTCCGCCGCACGGGGGTGGTCACGGTTCTCGGAACAGGTGACGCGCCAACTCTTCCAGATCTCGTCGCGGGCCTGGTTCAACACATCCTCGTTGGTCGTATTCTCCCACAGCACCAATTGCTCCATCAGCCGGAAGAGGCGCTCGCGTTCCATGGCCTGCGCTTCCTCGGTCGGGAACCGTTCTGGATGGGATGAGGGATCATCGACCATCTGGGCAAAGATCACCGCCCGCGCTGCTGCCAGCGGTCGCCTGGCCCACCAGAGATGCAGCGTACTGGGGTGGCCGTGGCGGATGGACTTCTCCCGCGCACTGGCTACGTTGATCTTCTCCAAGGGCAGGGCGACTTCAATCAGTTTTTTTCGGGTGGGCATAGGTTCCTCATCTTATCCACGGCATTGGTATCATCTGGCCCTTCAACGAGCAACAGTTTGCGACTCATGGGTAGCGTACCTCGATGTGATCGCGGCTCATGAGCGCCAATGCACCTTCATCAAACAGCGTCGCCCCGATCTCACCATAAGACCTTTTGGATACCGCCTGACGTCGGCACGACGTGGACATCTCTTAACGTTGCAATCGCCATGAAGGGCCAATACCTGTCACAGACGCTGCTGGCCCCCTCCCCAACCCTCCCCCGCTGGGGGAGGGAGTCCGACTCCTCCCCCCAGCGGGGGGAGGCTGGGAGGGGGGAAGGAAAGTATTTTATCTGTGTTCATCTGTGTCCATCTGTGGTTCGATCGCTCTTTTTCACCGCAGCGGCTCACCTCGGCTCTTCAGCCAGTGCCAGGAGATCGGCCATTGGAAAGGCTATGCTCGCTCCGCTAAAATCGGTGGTAATACCGCGCCCCACAAACGGCTGCCGCACATACCGCACCTGGTGTGCGCCGTCCGGCAGACAGATCACCAGCGCCAGAATGTACTCCTCTGGCTTGTTCAGCGAGTACAGGATCTCGTTCTTGGTGACGGTGATGGTCGTGGCATCCGCAACGCGCCCCTTGACCTCAATGAAGCGCAGGGTGCCCGTGGCTGGGGTGCGGCTCTCGATGTCGTAGCCCAGGTGGTCAAACTCCCGATCCACTGGCTCGCAGCCCAGGCTGCGCTCGACCTCCATGACGATGGCGCGGGCACGCGCAGCGGCGGCCTGCGTATCCACCGGATGCGCCGTTGTCGGGAGCGGCTGGCCGGTGATGGCGCTGATCAGCCCGACCGGCACCACGACTAGCCCCCCCAGCACCACGGGCGGCAGGGCGGAGATCTGCGCTTCCAAATCAAGCTGCTCCATGCGCATCTGGAGCCGCGCCTGTAACGCATCAGCCCGGCGGCGGGCCTCCTGGGAGTTCAGGCGAGCATTGGGCTTGCCTGCCTGCTCCTGGAGCTTCAGATCCTCGGCACGGTGATCCCAGTAGCCGATCTCCTTGGTCAGCCGATCCTGGACTGCCGCACGGGTTTTGGTCAGCACGGCCAACCGGCGGCCCTTCACCTCCTGTAAGTGGTCGGGTACTATTGTGGCAATCGCGTGACCCAGCGCCTGCTGTTCCAAGCCACGAGTGATCCAGGCACACTCCGAGCGGGACAGCAGGGTATCGATATCCAGTTCCCCAGCCGCCAGCGGGCGATAGTCCAGGTAGGGCGCATAGTGCAGGCTGCGCATGCGCCCATCAGCCCCAATCTCCACATAGAGCATCTGCTTCGAGATTGTCCGTCGTGCGCCCCCAGCGACCGTGCTGGCATCCTGAATGGCGTGTTCCAGCGAAAACAGCACCCGTGGCGACGTGCCCGCATCGCTGGCATCGACCAGCACGGTGCCGCGCCGCAGCAGATCGCGGTGGCGTTCCAGCAGCAGATCCAGGGTCGCATCAAGCAGCGGGTGGCCGGGACAGAGCAGTGCTGCTGGGGGCTGGCCGGGCGGGGTCAGCAGGGTCTTCTCGAAGGCAATGCGCTCATAGCGCGGCAACACCGGGTCGCCCCGGCCCGTCTGCCGGTCGCGGGTGCGGATCGGGGCGGGAACGTGGGTCACCTCGTAGCGGCGTGGCTCGCGCTGGCGGATCGTGCCGCCCAGCTGCGCGAAGCCTTCCAGGAAGAACGACTCGATATAGTGCGGCTGCAAGCGGCGGGCCTCGGCACGTTCCATATCGACCCGCACACGGGCCACCTGGCTCACATCCAGCGCATCGTGAACCAAGGCGTGGTCATCCAGCAGCGCCTGCAGCTGCTGGCGATCCACCGCGTTCTCGATGGCCTGGGTCAGCCGAGCGCGGACATCGGGCCGTTCGCCGTAGCGGATGGCGTCAAGCAACAGGTCACGCAACGGCTGGCCCTCGAACTGAAGTTTCCCCAGTACATCAAACACCTGCCCCCCCAGCGCCTGCCGGGCCTGCTCCAACTTGTCCAGCAACGTCTGGTAGACCGCGCCCTCGCGGGTCTCGTGCGCGACCAGGTTCCAGAGATGGCACACCTCGGTCTGGCCGATGCGGTGGATGCGCCCGAAGCGTTGTTCCAGGCGGTTCGGGTTCCAGGGGAGATCATAGTTGACCATCAGGTGCGCCCGCTGGAGATTAATGCCCTCACCGGCGGCGTCGGTGGCAATCAGCACCTGCACCAGCGGGTCGTGCCGGAACGCCTCCTGCGCCTTGAGTCGCTCCTCGCGGCCCATGCCACCGTGAATCGTGACCACCGCCTCCGGTCGCCCCAGCAGCGTGGTGGTACGCTGCACCAGATAGGTCAGCGTATCGCGGTGTTCGGTGAACACCACCAGTTTCTGACGGGGTGATGCGGTCGGCGGCGGAATCGGTCCGGTGCGATAGGCAGCGGATTCCTCGGCCAGGCGATTCGCAATCGCGGCGGGCGTAAAAATCTCCCCCAGCAGGCTGGCGAGTTCGCGCCACTTGCGATCCTCGCCACTCTGCCGTACCGCCACGGCCAGGGCTTCCAAGCGTCGGAGCGTGGACAGTTCCATTTGCAACTCACCGATGGTGCGGGCCGCCGTCGCCTGATCCAGCACCTCCGCCTCGATGGCCTCGACCTCGCTGTCCGGTGCGTCGTCCAGGTCGTCGATCTCGTCTGGGCTGAGGTCAAGTGCCGAGGGGATGGTGGCCTGCTGTGGGTGTCCTGTCCGCGCTCCGCTCCGCCCCGTCGCGGTCGCCTGTTCCCGCTGGAGCCGTTCCAACTCGCGCACCCGTTTTTCCAGCCGGAGGCGGCGGCGCGACAGCGACTGCGCAATCGCCTCTGGCGACGAGGCCAGCCGACGTTGCAGGATGGTCAAGGCAAAGCCCACCGTCCCGGCGCGTTTGTCGTTCTGCAACGCCTCGACCCGGTTAAACTCCTCGCGCACATAGGTCGTCACCTCGCGGTAGAGGTCGGCCTCGGCGTCGGAGAGCGTATAGGGGACGGTATAGGCGATGCGTTCGGGGAAGAGCGGGGTGCCGTCAAACCGGAGCAGGTGTTCCTTGACCATGCGCCGCATCAGATCGGACACATCCACCTGATGCACGCCATCACGGAAGCGTCCCTCAAAGCGGTCGCTATCGAGCAGCGCCAGGAACAGTTGGAAGTCTTCTTCCTTGCCATTGTGGGGTGTCGCGGTCATGAGCAAGAGATGCCGGGTCAGCCCACCGAGCAGCTGGCCAAGCCGGTAGCGGCGGGTATATTTGATTTCGCCACCAAAGAAGGTTGCCGAGAGCTTATGCGCCTCATCGCAGACCACCAGATCCCAGCGACACTCCGGCACCTGGAGCTTCTGTTGTACCGACTCATCGCGGGCCAGCTTATCCAGCCGGGCAATCACCAGGTGATTCTCCAGGAACCAATTGCCGGTACGCGCCGACTCCAACTTGTCATTGGTGAGGATCTCGAACGGCAGATGGAAGCGCCGGTAGAGTTCATCCTGCCACTGCTCGGCCAGACTGCCAGGGCAGACAATCAGACAGCGCTGGAGGTCGCCCCGAGCCATCAGTTCTTTGATCAGCAGGCCCGCCATAATCGTCTTGCCCGCGCCGGGATCGTCAGCCAGCAGAAAGCGCAGCGGCTGACGCGGCAGCATGGTCTCATAGACGGCGGTGATCTGGTGGGGCAGCGGCTCGACCAGGGAGGTATGCACGGCCAGCACCGGGTCAAAGAGATGGGCCAGGCGGATGCGGTGCGCCTCAGCAACCAGCCGGAACAGATGCCCATCGCCATCAAAGCTCCAGGGACGGCCCGTCGTGACCAGATCCAGGGTTGGCTCATCATCGCGGTAAAGCAGGCGTGTGCCCGGCTGCCCGCTGGCATCGCGGTAGGTCAGATCAACGGCATCGCTGCCATACCACTGCACATCGATAATCGTCACCAGGCTGGTAGGCAAGATGCCTCGGAGGGACGCCCCACGGGTGAGGTCTTCAAGACGAAGCGGCATAGATCGATCCTCAACCGCACCACTGCGATTGGCACACCTTGCGTTAGGCAACGAGGGGTGCTACAATAGCAGTGCGCGAGTAACCAACTGAAAAAGAACCTGCAAAGCCCTCTCATATGCGTGGTAGCCTGAGAGGGTTTTGGTGTTGGTGCGAATTATAGCACACCATTGTACATGGTACCATGCCCTGCCAGGTGTGTTATCATGGCAGCCGAGTCAATGAGGAAAGGTGATTCATGGACATCACAATCGATATGGCAGCGTTTGATGGTGACACACAGCAGTGGATTGAGGACGAGGCCCGCCGAACCAGCACCTCCGTTGAAGCGGTCATCACGCAGCTGATCCAGCGCGGCATACCGGTGGAACGGCAGGCAGCACGGACGCAGCGATTCCACGACCTGGATGCCGTAGCAGGAACCTGGAGTGCAGAGGACGAGGCCGCGTTTCGGGCGGCAATTGCGGATTGTGACCAGATTGACCCGGCACTCTGGCCATGACCATGAAAACACGTGATCAGTACCACACATGGGTTGAGTGGAGCGATGACGATCAGACCTACGTGGGCACGTGTCCCGATCTCATAACGGGTATTCACGGTGACGATCCCATTCGTGTGTACGCAGACGTATGCGATGTCGTCGATGACGTCATTCGGCATTTCCAAGAAACGGGACGTATACTCCCTCGCCCACGTGTGCGGCCTATGCAGGACGTTGCATAGCCTGTGTCGCCCATATTAGCTCTTGCGTTCTAGCAGTAATACGTGTATATTTCCTCATAACCGTGAACCGTGTACCCGACAGCGGATTGCCTGCTATGTGTAAGGAAGACTCATATGACCTACAGTGATTTTACTCTGGAACGGGTCAGCAAAACGTTTCACCTGACGCTCAGCCAAGCCGCGCTCTTTCCCCAGGCGGCACCCGTAGACGTGCCATCCTGGCTCACCGACATGCTGGCACGCGGCCATCCCTTTGCCCTGGGCAGCGAAAAAGCCCGCTCGGAACTGATCGTCGTACCAGTGCTACTTGCCAGCATTGAGCGCAGCAACTATACCCGGTCGCTCTATTCGGGGCAGCGCCTGGATGTCGCCCCTGACCAGGGACTGACAGGCGAATGTGATTTTATTCTGACCAACAGCCCCGCACTCCCCATCCTGCAAGCACCAATTGCACTGCTGGTGGAAGCCAAAAAGAACGACGTTGATAGCGGATTAGGGCAGTGCGCCGCGCAGATGATCGGGGCGCGGCTATTCAACGAGCGTGAAGGCAACGAAATTTGCACCATCTTCGGGTGTGTCACAACCGGCGAAAACTGGCAGTTCATGAAGCTAGATGGCGATCGTATCGTGCTGGATACTGATCGCTACTACCTGGTCACGGTCGGATTACTGCTCGGCGTCTTTGATGCCATCGGGGCCTTCTACCAACCCTCGCAGAAGTGACGATACAGCTATAGATCAAACAGACACGTGTGACCTGTCGCCGATCCGACGGTAGGTCAGATCAACAGCATCGCTGCCATACCACTGCACACGATGGCATAGACGCAGGTGCGCAATGTCTCCGTTCAGCGTGACATCACCCGTGTCACCGTCAATCACATCCACGACGGTTCCCTGTTCCAGCCCGTCGCAGCGTAATAGCCCAGCGGGCAAAGACGGCGCCTGGATCACCTCCTCGTCATGCCCTGGCTGTCAGCTTATGTCGTTTGCCCGTTGTCCTCGTCCCGTTCATTGAATGTGTACGTGCCGCTGATCGTCCCGGTGTTGACACCCGTAGCCGGGCCATACACCTTGCCCTGACCAGAGACGTTGACAGTACCCTGCACGCCGCCGGTCTGGATGTTCGCCTGCTGTGCCAGGGTCTGAAGCTGCTGGGCGAAGGGATCGGATCGCTGCGCCAGATCAGTCATAGCCCGTTCGAGATCGCCCCGGTTGCGCTGCGGGTTGCGCTCGAAGTTCGCCAGGTCGGCTTGCTCGTCGTCGTTGCCGTGCGTGACAATGCCTTCACGGATGACAGTCAGTGCCCGCTGGCCCTGGTTGGCTTCCGGGGGCTTCGCTGGTTCCGGTTTTTTGTTCTGTTTCGCCGTCTCGACGGCGGCGCGATACTGCATGTAGCCGGTCATGAGCGAGACCAGTGCGCCAATGACGGCAGCGCTGATGGTGACAGGGTCGGCCATAAGATTCCTCCTTTTTAGATAGCCGATAGCCGATACGTGTCGACTTTCACAACAGTGGAGCAAACGTGTATGGATGTAGCCCTTCTACTTCTACTGCGTGGATGTAGCCCATTCTTCTGCTGAGCAGACACGACGATATCCTGGCCGTCAATAGGTATGCTCGTCCAGGGCGTGCTGCAATTTTCTCACGCTGGCGACAAAAATGGCTGTCAGCTCGCTGGTTTCGGCCAGCAGCGATTCCAGCCAGGGAGCTGCCACGAAACCAGCTTTGATTAGCAAGCCTAGCCAGTACGCGGTTTCCTCCAGTTCCTTGATACAGACCTGTTGTTTCGCGGCTTTGTCTGCCAGACTGTGGGTACGGGTCGCTTCGGCAAAATTGACTCCCACGGACGTGCCCGACCGTAGCAGTTGTTTGCCCAGCACCTGGGCCACCTGATAGCCCGATGCCGGATAATCTGGCAACGCGCTATACAGCATGATAATGCGCAAGGCATAGTTTTCCAATCGCTCCATCAACTGCTGTTCAGCTACTCATTGTACAACCTATCGGACATCAGGGGGCGCGTGTCGTGTATCGGGTATCAGGTGGAAGGGGTCGGATATCGGTAATGCAAAACGCTCTGCTCCCGGCTCCTCCTTTGGGACTGCCACCCTATCGGCTATCGGCTATGCAGAATGGGGCCAGCACCACGCGAAACCCGCTCTCGAAGTCGTAGGCGTTGCCAGGATCGTAACTGAGCCGCGCCCCACAGCGAACATATGAGCTATAATTATACCAGGAGCCACCCCGCCACGGCACATCATACTCGTCAGGTGTAAAATCTTTTTTGTCCACTCTACTCTGTGCGGGGTAGGCTTCATAGCTGCTCGTCGTTACCTCCCACACATTCCCGGCCATGTCCAGCGCCCCGCAGGCTGCTGCGCCTGCAGGGCAACAACCCACCGGCACGGGCCGGCCTGGGTTGTTGCCCTGATCATCTTTAAAGATGGCATGCTCTGGTGTTGGATCGGCGCTGCCCCAGGGATAGGGCTGTCGCCGGCCATCGCCATCGTAGGCCACTGCCGCCTCCCACTCGGCTTCGGTCGGCAGGCGGATTACATAGCCTTCCGGCAGCGCCTGCTGCACCTGCTCGGTCAGCCAGGTACAGAACGCTACCGCCTCATACCAGGTCACGCCGATCACCGGCTGGTTTGGGCTGTTGTAGGATGACTCGTTCCAACGATATGGCCGGGTGCGACTGATTTCGCCCTTCCACAGCCAGCCGTTGGGCGTCCACCAGCGTTCCGCATCCAGGCCATAGCCTGCTGCCACAAAGGGCGCATATTGTGCAACAGTAATCAGGAAGCGGGCGATCCAGAAAGCGGGGAGCTTCATACGCGCCAGATCCGTCTTCTGCTCCCACCTGCCGATATGGTACATTCCCGCACGCACAGCAGGGAAATAGCTGGCCTGTGCGCCGAACTGGTCGCTGCGTGTCACCAAGGCGTGCCGCCATTCCTCCACCGTCACGGGTACGCGTGGATCACCCAGATCGCCCAGCAGAAAACCCGCCCGCACCCGCTCCGTCACAGGTAGCGGCTGGTTCCGGTCGGAGAGGAGTTCGACTAGGCCCGCTCGTAGCACCGCTTGTAACCTGGCCACCTTGATACGCGGCAGCGTGCGCAGGTAGGCCCAGTCGCGATCCTGGCCCAACTCAGCCGCCAGGATCAGGTCGCGATACCAGCAGGCGGTGGGTTTGGGCTGTTCATCCTCCTCACGATCCAGCAGAGCTTCAAGCAGGTCGTTCAGGTCAGCGGGTGGAGCCAGACCCATGCCCAGGAAGAGCGGCTCGCGCCAGCGGTCATCGGCGCGGTGCTGCATCGCCAGCGCAATCGGGTCTTCGCTACCCAGCACAATATGTCGCCCGGCACAGTGTTCCTGCACAGTCAGGTGCGCAAACACATAGCTCTCGTCGGTATCGGGCGTCAACAGGCCGCTGCGGTGGTCAATATAGTCCAGAAAACGCCCGGCGGCGGCAAAGGCATCGGCCTCAGTCATGCCAGCCTGCTGGAAGAAGGCGATCAACGTGTCGCGCACATCCCGGCGGGCCAGCCGTCCCCGCCCATCCGTTGACCCAATCTGATGCGCGGCGTAGGAGAGCTGATCCAGCAGCGGCAGGATCTGTTTGCTCGTCCAGTCTGGCCGGCCAATCACCGTCGTGAGCGACTGCCCGCCCCGATCCTGCACGGTATCCCAGCGCCCAATCAACAGATCCAGAATCGCCTCATAGAGCTGCGGGCGATCACGCGGCAACTCGCCTTTGTTGTACAGCACCAGCGCCATCATCGTGAGCAGCAACGGTGTCTGCGCCATTTCGCACAACTGGCGGTGGGCGGCCACCCGCTCCACCAGGATGGTCGTCAGTCGTTCGACAGCGTCCGGCGACAGGTGATTCGTGGCGACCAGTTCGGCATACCAGGCGGGCACAAAATGGCGCACCTGGCCCAGCGTGAAGGGGGCCAGCGTCTCCACCGGCCAGCCCAGGCAGGCCCGCAGGTCATCGGCAAACGCCCGCACCCGGCAGGTCACCAGCATGGGCGTGGTGGGATGCAGGTGGGCGAAGTCGCGCACGGCCTGCAGCGTAGTCACGCGATCCACCCGATCACCCGGTTCCGCCTGGAGCGGCACCTCATCAAGACCATCAAACAGCAGCAGCGCCGCGCCGCGCTGCAAGGCCGCGTTGAGCATGTCGTCGACCGGGCCGACATCGTAATACTCGATCGCTGCCCGTAACGCGGCGGTGACAGCCCGGTGGCCACCGCCCGCGGCGGCCAGATGACGTGCCAGCCGCTGCAACGGCACCAGAATGGGCAGGCGGGTTGGCATATCCAGCAACCGTTGATCGGCTGGGATCTGTCCTCGTTCGCGCTGGGCAATGATCCAGGCCAGGTGGCGCACAAACGTCGATTTCCCGCTCCCTGGATCGCCAAGCAGCACCAGGCGGGCATGCTGTTGCACGGCTTCGGTCGCCAGCAGCGCACGCGAGAGTACCCAGGTTGGATCTGGCAGGTCATCTTCATGTTCACCGACCTGGCTTGCATGTATAAACGTTATCGCTTTATCAGGTAGGACGTGATCAGGATGGTAAGCATCCCGGAGTGATTCCGTCGAAACAGATAGTGCGCTATTGAAATAGTGTTGCAGTGACTCTGCAAAACCATGGATGATCTTCACCGGGCTCTGAGTCGCCAGCATCACATACACACTGGACAGCGCCACCCCCGCACCCTGCTGGGCCAGTCTGGTTTCGATGCCTTGTAGCGGCACCTGATTGAGATGAGCCGACAGCCGGGCCAAATACCAGACCAGACGATGACGCTCTTCTTCGTGCGGCGTGCGCCCATAGATAATCGTGCCCAGGTTCAAGCCGACGGTGGGGCCGTAGATGGTGCCGCCGCGCATGTCCACCGTACCCGCACGAGGTTCGTCTGTAAGCGGGGGTGAATGATGCAGATCTGATGGATCGCCAAAGACCAGCGATTCGAGTTGGATACGCTGGTCAGCCGTTAGGCCTGCTGCCTGCTTCTCAAAAGCAGATCGGGCAATATCTGTACCCCATTTGTCGCACAGAGCGCGTAATTCGGATGCGAGTGTAGTCAGATCGTTGGTCATTGTTTCTCTTCCCTCAGATCTTGGACATCAGCTCTATGCCGCACTCCCGGCTGTGGCTGGCGAAGGGGCCAGCACCACGCGAAACCCATCCTCGTGGTAGACGTTGCAAGGGGCGTACCTGCCCCGCGCCCCGCAGCGAACATATGCGCTATCACGGTACCATGAGCCACCCCGCCACGGCATATCCCATTCATCAGGTGTAAAGTCTTCTTTACCTGTCCCACTCTGCGCGGGGTAAGCCGCGTGGCTGCTCGTTGTCAGCTCCCAGACAGTGCCGGCCATATCCAGCGCACCACATGCTGCCGCGCCCGCCGGGCAGCAGCCGACGGGCGCGGGCCGGCCCAGGTTGCTGCCCTGGTCATCTTCAAAGATAGCATACTCCGCGGTTGGTTCGGCATCGCCCCAGGGATAGGGCTGTCGCTGCCGCTGTACATCATAGGCCGCTGCCGTCTCCCACTCCGCTTCGGTCGGCAGTCGAATACGGTAGCCATCAGGCAGATCATCCTGAACCTGCTCGGTCATCCAGGCACAGAAGGCCGTCGCCTCATACCAGGTCACGCCAATCACCGGTTGATTCGCGCCGTCATACGGTGACTTGTTCCATCTCCAGGGCTGCACGCGATCATCTTTCCACTGCCAGCCGTTGGGCGTCCACCAGCGCTTGGCATCCAGATTATAGCCTGCGGCTACAAAGGGTGCATACTGCGCGACGGTAATCGGGAAGCGGGCGATCCAGAATGAAGGAAGATTCACGTTAGTGCTGGCCTGGTTTTCTTCCCATCCGCCGATACGGTATGTGCCAGGCCGCACATAGCACCAGTATCCCACCGGTTGGCCAAAGCGCTCGCTGCGGCGCATGACCTCCTGCTGCCATTCTGCCATACTCACCGGGAAGCGAGGGTCGCCCAGGAGTCCAAGGGCAAAGCCAGCATCGATGCGCTGCTCAAAAGCCAGATCGGAGTCGCCGATCTGCTGGAGAGCCGCCGTCTGAATGTCTTCCCGCAAGCTCGTATCGCTTGCTTCAGCCTCCAGCAACTGCGCAAGTTCCAGAGGACGACTCAGCCAGTATGCCTTGAGATCCTGAAGATAGGTGACGTTTTCGCGTAAACTGGCAAGCAAAAAGATCGTCTCTTCCCATCCGGTGCGTTTTCCCACCGCCACATACCGGGCAAGCTTTTTTTGCCAGGAACTCTTGTGCTGCTGCCATCGGCGAGTGTGGTGCAGATGGGGTTGTTCCAGAAAGGCCAACTCGTCCGCAAGCGCCAGCGCCGCAAAGTATTCCTGCAGCAACTGGTGGCTGAAGCGAATCGACTGGCCCTCATCTGTGAGTTCCAGGATATCGGCAGCCTGGGCCAGAGAGCGGAAGTGTCCTGGATCGACCGTGTCATCAACGTGTTGCACGATGTGCCGTGCCCAGTTCCAGGGAACGCTTGTCCCGCGTCCATGGTTGCTGGTCATCACGTAGGCCAGGCGTGCTAGAATGGTGCGCTGCCGCCTGTCATTGATCCAGCGCTCAGGGTGTCGCTGGCGCTCCCAATCCCAGCGTGTTTCCACAAAGGCTTCCAGCACCTTACCCCGGTTTGGCGGGATAGTGTGCCATCTGGCATAGACCTCGCACAACATAGTCAGCAGCAAGGGGGTACGCACAAGCGAGCGCAGGCGTTGCTGTTGGGGTTGGGCTAACGCTGTCAGCAACTGCGTTCCCTGTGCTGGCCCCAGGTGTCCACGTATCAGTGCCTCGGCAGTTGTTTGATCCAGATCACGCAGCGTGACCTGTTGCATTGTAAAAGGCGTACTGCTGGCAGAATCAGCACCAAGCGCCGCGAAATCTTCGACCCGGCAAGTGGTCACACTCCTATTGCGTGCATGAATGGTCGGCAGATACTGCGTCCGGAACTGGTCAATCGCACGAGCGGTTGTAGCAAAAAGATCTCGAGGCGTCTCGTTCAATCCATCCCAGAGCAAGACCACACGACAGTCTGCGAGCAAACTGGGCAGTAGCGCGACAAGCTGGCGATGCGCTGGCAAGCGCAGCGGTCGCTTCCGCTGATCGTAGAGTGTTGCATGGGAGAGTTCCCGCCGAAGCAGATCGATCACGGTCTCCTGGCGGGTGATGCCACCCAGGCGCACAAAGATGGGCAGGGGCGCATCGGAATCACGGTACAGCCCATCTTCGGCCAGATCCAGCGCCAGCCGCCAGAGCGCGGTGGTCTTGCCACCGCCCGGTGAACCAAGCAGCAGCAGGTCATGATACCGCTGTAACCCCTCGCGCAGATCAGTGAAGGTGTCAATCTCCTTGTCAAACACCGGTTCGTCATCGAGATCAACAAGGGTCTCCTGTGGAGGAGCAAGCCGGGCACCAAGCACCTGGAAGATAAACTCGTCACGCTCCAGAAAAGGGTGTTCATTGTCACGGCTCTTCGGCTGTACCTCTGTTTCCATCGGCAGCAGCGCATAGCGCGACCGCCAGATGGCATAGCGGGCAACCAGTTCGCTGCGGTAGGCCTGTTCCAGCGAGCGACGCGCCTCCGGGTCGTCGAGGGGTTGGGCCGGGCCGGTATAGATCACCAGGGTGAGCTGATCAATCTGGGTTGTGTTGCCCAGTACCTTATCCCCAGCTATGTTATCGCCCGCAATTTGGTCGCCACGAATCAGCGTGCCGAGTCGTTCAATCCGGTTATACGTGCCCTGGATGATGCCCTGATTGAGGCCAACCACCTGGCCGTGAACGCTGCCGTCGTTGACCGTAACCGTGCCAATCGCCTCAGCAGGCGCAGCATGCGGTGGCGAGGTGTCCACACCAGCAATTATGCGTTCCAGACGCGCATACTGCTCAGGTGGCAGGTGGGCCGCCTGCTGCTTCATCGCCGTCTGCAACGCCGCCAGACCCTGCTCAACCAGCAGGGTTCGCAGCCGCGCAGCCAGCACGTCAAGCGCATCCTGACTCACAGCGTCCCCCGGAGAACGCTGGAGACGCCCCCATGTGGTTGTGGGATGCCAGTAGAAGAGCGTGCCATCGACGCATCCTTCGCCGCACACTGCACCATGACACGCCTTGCCTGGATGTACGAGGGGTGCTACACGAGCAGTGCGCGCGTACCAACGAAAAAAGAACCGACAAAGCCCTCTTTTCTGCGTGGTAGCCGGAGAGGGTTTTGGTGTTGGCGGGAATTATAGCACATCGTTGTACGCATGAGGAGGCTTTTCGGATCGGGATGCGGTGGGAGAAAGCACACCCTGAATTGGGGATGTGTTCGCACGTCTATCCGCGATCATGATCGGGGATGCGGTGGAATCCTGGATGATCGCATCCGACAAGCCCAGTCTATCCCCGATTATGATCGGGGATACGCACGTGTCTGGCTGTTCTGACAAAAGCGTCACACAGGCAATTGAGCAGGTCAAACCATGAAAACACGTGATCAGTACCACACATGGGTTGAGTGGAGCGATGACGATCAGACCTATGTGGGCACGTGTCCCGATCTCATAACGGGTATTCACGGTGACGATCCCATTCGTGTGTACGCAGACGTATGCGATGTCGTCGATGACGTCATTCGGCATGTCCAAGAAACGGGACGTATGCTCCCTCGCCCACGTGTGCGGCCTATGCAGGACGTTGCATAGCCTGTGTCGCCCATGATGGTAGAATAGGAGCATAGCACAAACGACTACCTCTACAAAGCCCTCTCGTGAGCCTGCTCGGTTCCGAGGGGGTTTTGTCGTGTTGGTATCGTATTTATAGCATAGGGGTGCAGTGACCGCTGAAAGATGGTCTGTTTTTCGCTGGCATCTGCATGGTAGAATAGACAAAGAACCAGGGCAGAGAGTCCTGCATTCATCAGCCTACGTCTCTCTGCTGTGGTATACGAGACACCAATCCGAAAACCCACTCGGCCCGCCAGGCATGTGAGTGGGTCTCGTCGGTTCAGTATTCATGTGTCTGCTGTGTTGCTCGTGTAGCACCTCGGTGGCTGGGCGACACACGGCACGGTACAACAGTGCAGGGATGCGTATGCCAACCTCTGACCCACCGTCTGCTGATGACCCGTCGTCACAGCATGATAGCATCCAACAGCAGATCCACAACACCGCGCCAAACTATGGCGCACAGGGCGCCTTCCATGGGCCGGTCACGTTTAACCAACCCACGATGGTCTCTTCATGGGCGCGGGCGACGCCTGCCGACCCGGAGACTATCGTAGCAGCGCACGATCTGCTCGCCCAACTCCCCACCGACACGATTCCTAACCTGGACACGCTGCCGCCTGGCTCACGCATGCCGTTTGCCCATCTCCCCACATTCGTTGGCCGGGAATCTGATCTGCACGCTATCGCCACGGCCCTGAAAGGCGGCCAGACCACCGCGATCAACCAGGCCGCATCCGTGCATGGATTAGGCGGCGTGGGCAAAACCACCATCGCCAGCGAGTTTGTACATCGCTATGGAGCCTACTTTGCCGGCGGCGTCTTCTGGCTCTCGTTCGCTGACCCCGCCAGCATCCCGACCGAAATTGCGCAGTGCGGCGGTGAAGGACATCTCCAACTCCGCCCCGATTTCCACGCACTCCCCCTCGCTGATCAGGTGGCAGCGGTACAGCGTGCCTGGGCGGACGCCATCCCCCGCCTGCTCGTGTTCGACAATGTGGACAGTGAGGACGGCGAAGCCCTCGTGGCCCAGTATCGCCCGACGAGCGGCGGCTGTTGTGTGCTGATCACCTCGCGGCGGGGCGTGTGGGATGACAGTCTGGGCATCACGACGCTGCCACTGGGCGTGCTGCCCAGGGCCGAGAGCATCGCCCTGCTGCGCCAGTTTCGCGCTGACCTGGCTGATGCCGATGCCGATACTATCGCCGCCGAGCTAGGCGACCTGCCCCTGGCGTTGCATCTGGCCGGAAGCTTTCTGAAGAAGTACGTGAATACCAGTCAGGGCGATCCGGCGGCCTTTCTCGCACGGTTGCGTGATCCGGCCATGCTCGACCACCCGGCCCTGACGGGGCGGGCATTGGGAACGGCATGGAGCTACCACGAGCGCAGTGTGGCGCGAGCGTTTACCCTGAGTTATGAACGGTTGTCCCCCGCTGATGCCACCGATGCGCTAGCCCTGGCGCTGCTGGCACGGGCAGCCCACTTCGCGCCCGGTGAGGCCATTCCCCACGATCTGCTCTTCGCAACCGTGGACATAGATGATGACTTGCTGGCGACGGATGCGCTGGATCGGCTGGTCACCCTGGGGTTGCTGGAGGATGACGGAGCGAGCGGGCTGACGCTCCACCGGTTGCTGACGGTGTTTGTTGGGACGGTCGCACAGGACTCCACAGCGCAAGCGGCGGTGGAGCAGGCCATGATTAGGAGAGCGTTCGACCTGAACGATCAGGGTATCCCGGCCCCGCTCCTGGCACTCCAACTCCATCTACGCCACATCACGGAAGCGGCACTGGGACGTAGCGATGATACGACGGCGACACTGGCGACCAACCTGGGCTTTTTCCTGCAGATGATCGGGAACTATGCCGGAGCGTGGTCTTATTACAAACGGGCACTACAGATTCGAGAGGCGGTGCTAGGGCCGCAGCATCCTGACACGGCCCAGAGCCTAAACCATCTAGGCAGGCTGCTGCACGCGCAGGGCGACCTGCTAGGGGCACGGCCCTCCTTGGAGCGGGCACTACACATCCGCGAAGCCGTGCTGGGGCCGCAGCATCCTGCCACAGCACGGAGTCTGACCAATCTGGGCCATCTGCTGCGAGCGCAGGGCGATCTACAGGGAGCGCAGACATTCTACGAACAGGCGCTGCAGATCCATGAGCAGGTGTGGGGGTCAGAGCATCCCCACACAGCGGTGAGTCTGAACAATCTGGGTACGCTCCTGCACGCACAGGGTGATCTGGCCGGGGCACGGCCATACATCGAACGGGCGCTGGCGCTCCACGAGCAGGTGTGGGGGCCGCAGCATCCCCACACGGCACTCAGCCTGAACAACCTGGGCTATCTGCTGAAAGATCTGGGCGACCTGGCCGGAGCGCGGCCTTATCTCGAACGGGCATTGGCCGTCAATGAGGCGGTGCTGGGACCGCAGCATCCTGACACGGCCCAGAGCCTGACTAATCTGGGCCATCTGCTGGTTCGTCTGAGCGATCTGGATGGGGCGCGGCCCTACGTCGAGCGAGCGCTGGACATCCGCGAGCAGGTGCTGGGGCCGCAGCATCCCGCCACGGCACGGAGCTTGTACAATTTCGGCTATCTGCTGCAGGCGCAGGGCAACCTGACCGAGGCGCGACCGTTGTATGAGCGGGCACTGCTGATCTTTGCACACAGTCTGGGTACGACCCATCCATCGACGCAGACAGTACGGGACAACCTGGCAGCCCTTGATGCTGCATTGCAGAAGGATAGGGACATCGCTCACGATACCACCGGGTCATTCCTCTGTGAGACGTACATCCTTGACCATGAGGGCAATATATGCCCATAGCATGGCGCACGCATGGCTTGCGCACTCCAGAAATCGAATTAGTGGGGGTACGGCAAAGCCAATGATTGTCGTTACGAGTTGACAGGACGCGATATTGGGCTACAGGAAGCCATGAAAAGCGTTAAAAGAGGCATAATATGATATAATACACGATACACTAATCAGGTACACATAGTCTACAATCCGATGCGTGCAACTGCCATTTATCACATCACGCACCTGCGCAATCTCCCATCTATCTTGCAGGAGGGAGGGCTGTGTTGCGACAATACCGTGGCGGAACGTACGCTTACGCCAACAGAGATAGGGTATCAGCATATTAAGGAACGGCGAACGAGCAAACCCGTCTTGCTTGCGCCTGGTGGTACACTGGCTGATTATGTTCCGTTGTACTTTGCACCGCGCTCACCAATGCTCTATGCCATAGCAAAAGGCCTCGTTGCTGGGTACGACGAAGGGCAAGAGCCGGTATTACACCTTGTCACAACAGCAGAGTACATTGAACGGCAGAATCTAGCGTTTGTTTTTACCGATGGCCATGCAGTTATGGCATTCAGCACATTCTTCAACAATCTAGAGTCCCTGGATCACATTGACTGGGATATCATGAAGGCCAGGTATTGGATGGATACCCTAGAAGATAATGATCGTAAACGGAGACGCCAGGCAGAGTTTCTGGTTCATGATTTTCTTCCCTGGTTCTTGATTGATGAGATAGGCGTGATGACGAATCGTGTCAAACAAAAGGTTATTGCTGTTCTGGACTCTGCCGAGCATCAGCCAAAAGTGACGGTGCGGCGCAACTGGTACTACTGACCAGGGAGGGGCATATGATAGATTATGCGCAGGGCAATGTGCTTGAGGCCAGAGTCGAAGCATTGGTCAACACCGTTAACACCGTTGGTGTTATGGGGAAAGGTGTCGCGTTGCAGTTTCGGCACGCATTCCCAGAAAACTATACGTTCTATCAGAAAGCATGCAAACGTGGAGACGTGCAGCCAGGGAAAATGCTCGTGTTTGAAACCGGGCGCTTCACCGAACCCCGTTATGTTGTCAACTTTCCAACCAAGCGCCATTGGAAAGAAAAATCTCGTCTCGAATACATTGACTCAGGACTTCACGATCTTGTCAATGTTGTAAAGGTGAAGCATATTCGCTCAATCGCAATCCCTGCACTTGGCTGCGGGAACGGAGGTTTAGATTGGGACGATGTGCGCCCGCGTATTGTAGCGGCGTTTGATGATCTCCCAGAAGTCCATGTTCTGCTTTATGCTCCAGCAGGCTCTCCCGATCCTGAAACGATGCAGATTGCAACCAGTCGCCCAAACCTGACACCGGGCCGTGCGGCAATGATTGCGCTGATGCACCTGTATGCGCTTCCTGGGTATCGACTATCAATGCTTGAAATCCAGAAACTTGCATACTTCCTACAAGTGGCCGGCCAGCCGTTACGGTTGTCCTTCACCAGGGGTCGCTACGGGCCATATGCCGAAACACTGCACCACGTTTTACAACGCATCGAAGGGCACTACATTCGCGGCTATGGTGATCGCAGTCAGGCAGCGTCCATGTATCTTCTCGCTGGTGCTGACAAAGAGGCACAGGATTATCTTCACGAACATCCTGATGTGGATCAACGACTTCAGCGCGTTGCACACCTCATTGAAGGATTTGAAACGCCGTACGGACTTGAATTGCTTGCGACTGTCCACTGGCTTGCCAGCGATACTCCAGACGTAGCGTGCGATTCAGATGTGGCGATCCAGGCGGTGCATGGGTGGAATGAACGAAAAAAGAAGATGTTTCAACCGGAGCATATACGGATAGCCTGGAATCGGTTGCAAGAGCAAGGCTGGTTGTCCGGTGCATTCGTGTCGTGCGCATAAGCAACGTACAATGACTGTATGCAGGTTCGTAGAGAGCCGGGGCAGAACGCATGACACCACGTTTGACACCAGAGCCAGTGAACAAACGAGGATACACACGAACGCCCGTGCAATTTGGCATGGGCGTTCTGTCGTATTGGTATAACATTTTATAAACGAACTAAAATAGAACTCTTCATCCGGCGCTACAGCAAGGATGGAGACACCGTTCACGATACTGCTGAGTCATTCCTCTATGGGTGATCATGAACAGGCTAACCTGCAGCGGCAGCACGTTGTCACGATGCGGGCATCAGAAGAAAGACAGAGCCATGAGCAACGAGATAGAAAAAGTGTTTGTGACCATCGAAGACGGAGCGAACATGCTCAGTGTGGGCAGAGACAGCGTGTACACATTAATCCACAGCGGCCAACTCCCCAGCGTCAAGATCGGGCGCTTTCGGCGCTTTCGTGTGGCCGACATAGATGCCTTTGGGCACGACCAGGGTGACATCCGGTCGCTCGACCGTAGCTCATTGCGGCGGGTGATTTGACTCCAGATGTAACTCCAAATACCCCGTCAAAACCTGTTTTCGCACGATTGCACGAAAGAGATATATGGCGTTCTGACGGGCTACAGTACATCCAGACGACAGAGCGCAACCCCTGCGCCCGGAATTCCTCAACCTCTGGTTAAGGGGTGTGGTCTTGCGTAGCTACATCCGGTCGCTTTTTTCCAGATTGCAGCGTCGGCAGAGCAGTTGCACGTTGTCGACGGTGTTTGCACCACCTTTGCTATGCGGAATGATATGATCAAACTCTAAATAGTCGTGTGCCCCGCATTGCACACACCGTTCTTGATCACGCTGCCAGACCGCCGCTTTGACATGCTGAGGAATATGGCGACTGGTGTTAGCCGGAGCGGTCATCACCAACTCGCGCTTGGCTATTCGTGTCAGCGTATCAAGAATCGCTTCAACCCGCATCGGATCGGCCACATCGTAGCGTCCATTGCCTGCTTTGCGCGAGAGTTCCAGGTAGACACTACCGGATTGCCGGTCAATGCGCATAATCTGCTTCCATCCCATCTCGGTTCCGCCGGTTGGGGACAGAAAGCGCAGTTTCTTGTTTGTGGCAACCAGACGCCCATCAAGGCACGAAACCGATTTGGTTAGCACCTTATGGTAGGTGGCATCTGTTTCTAAATGGCAGATTTCGTGACTGTCCAAACGAATGCTCGGTTGGATGGTTGGCACGTGTCCCTGCCGAATGGCGGTCAGTTCCTTCAGATAGGCCAGACGATCCAGGACAGGCTGTGCAAGCGCCTGCGGAATCGCCAGATCAGCCTGCACGCGCACAATAGCCTGCTCTTCGTCCTCGGTAATGATTCCATCAGCACTGGCAAAGGCCAGCGTGCGTTCCAGGAGATTCATCGCATCACCACGGACATACGCCAGAGCTTCATCCATATCAATGCGCCGTTTGGCCGCGCCCGTGGTGAGCTTGCGCCACTCGTCCGGTGAGAGAATACCATCCTGAGCATACCGCACGAAGGCCTTGCGAAACCGATCCAGTGAATCGTTGACCTCTCGTTCACAGGCGCGGCAGCGTCCGGTGTGCTGATTAAATCCGAACGACCCCAACAGACCAATCTCTTTCGAACATCGCGAACACGTCGGCATAGCACCCCCTCAGTGTGCCTGTAATGCGTCTCCTTGTACGAGCGTACCATGGAGGTATTACGGAGAACATACCAGGGAAAGATTGTTCAAGAATGTCTATCCCGACCATGCAAAAACCTCAAACCGTGATGGTTTGAGGTTTTTTGTTGCAGCGAATGAGGAACTGCACCGTATTCTGCACCTTTGGATACCTCTCGTGCGCATACCCTGAGAAACAGAGTATACTAAAGTAATCACTAATAGTGATCACCACTGTCGCACGAAAGGAGGTGCCCAGATGGACGCACCAACACCCCAGAGCCTGGTAGAGGCCCGGCTCTATGAGAGCGAAGCCGATGTCATCCGCGATGCGCTGCGCTATTTGCTGCGGGCACGCCCCGATGTGCGCATCAATCTGGCGATTCATCGCTACACGACGGAAGACATCTCCCTGGCCAGGGCCGCGCATCTGGCTGGCGTGAGCTGGCCCACGATGCGTGACATCTTACGGGAACGGGGTGTGCCACTCCGTCTTGGCCCGGACACGCTGGATGAAGCCCGCCAGGAACTTCAGGCCATTGAGGAGCATCTTGGGGCACAGGAATGAGTACCATTGCCAACACAACGGTACTTTCAAATTTTGCTGCCACTGGATCGCTTGACCTGCTCCGCCTGGTCTATACACAGGTGTATATCTCCACCGATGTCTATGCCGAAATCGAAGATGGCGTGCTGGCAGGCTATACCTATCTGGCTGATGTGGCCGGGCATGTGCAGCCTCCTAGTGCGACTGGCTGGATTATGCTGACCAGCTTGGCCACACCGGATGAGATCGCTCGGATGGCTGCCCTGCCCACCCGCCTGCATCGTGGTGAAGCCTCATCACTCGCCATTGCTGCGCAGCGTGGCTGGCTCTTTCTTACCGATGACCGGAGTGCGCGAACCGTGGCTCAGGCTCTGGGCGTATCTATCTCTGGCACGCTCGGTTGTTTGCTGCGCGGCGTCAAGCAAGATGTACTGCATATCGATGACGCCAACCAGCGATTGGCGATGATGATTGCCGAAGGCTATCATGCACCAGTGGATGATCTGCGTATACTACTCAATGAGTCCTCGTAGCCTATCGTCACATCTGTTCACGGTGTCAACTACCCAGGGCGAGACGCACCTGAGCGTGTGCCTCAGCCCGAAGGCTGGACACCAGAGTCTGGTTGACCGCAGCCCGATAGGAGATATTTCGTGCCGCATTGACATCAGCAGGGGCCGTATGACCGCATGCCTGGCAGCAAAAATGGGCCTGGGTCGTCCGATTGTGTCGCCCGACATGGCCGCACTGATACCATGTCTGACTCGTATACGCCGGATCGACCAGGAACACGGGAACACCAGCCATGCGCGCTGTATAGCTGATGAACTGACGGAGTTGCGCGAAGGCCCACGTGCTGTGGCGGCTTCTGTACGATGTCCGAACCGTTCGCTCCGTGCGCTGGCGGATATGAGTCAGATCTTCACGGGCGATTGCGCACAAAGTGTCTTTGGCTGTCGCAACAAGCTGCGTGCTGATGCAGTGGTTGACATCTTTCTGAAAGCGTTTTTGTGTGCCTGAAAGCTGTTTGAGGCGGCGTTTGGCAGATGGTGTGTCTACTTTTTGCAGTGTGGCACGACGCCGGACGTACCACTGCCGTTTCTGTTCAATCTGATGGCCGGTATAGGTGTTCCCATCGCTATCGGTTGCACGATTCACCATGCCGATATCGACACCAAGGACGCCTTCAACATCGTGCTCATTGGGATCGGGAATGTCGCATGGTGCGAGGAGATAGAACGCACCTTTGTAGGAGACGACATCGCTTTCACCGTGCCGATACGCGAGATAGGCTTTTTGTCGGTCGCCTGCGTGATAGGACAGACGCAAGCGACCATCGAGCGTCCAGATAGAGATGGTCTGCTTGGAGATATCGTAGGAGAGAATGCGATCATCAAAGGCAATGGTCCCATGGGGCTTACACGTGCGCCGTGTCTGTTTATCCAGCGTATAGGCGTCGCACACGTTCGCAATACACCGAATAGCCAGTTGCGCCGACAGGCCATATGCCTCACGTACATCCGTATTGCTGTGGATGCCCGCCGTGCTGGACATGACCGCGCATCTGTGGGCGGTCGGGTGGTCGTGGGGGGAGAGACGCTCGTCGCCACCACCTGCCACCATGCCAGCAGCGGTACCCTCACCCACCATGCCGCCCGTGATACCCAGCGATTCCTACATCACATGCGTTTCACGTGAAACATCGTGTTCATCATTGTCTGGACGATTGCCCCGGTGTGCCGGGGTTTGAGACCAGCAGGGTGATCGCGATGCGTTTCACAGAGGTATACCCTGTCGGGCGGGAAGCCCACCCGCGTTCAGCGGTGGGAGAATCGTTGCTGGTGTAGTCTCATATAGGACATATTTTCGCATTCCTTCAGGAGATGATAGACATCTCCCTATAAACGTGATAGCTCAATTGAACCGTTACGCCTCATGGAGCCATCGCCTTCGATGATCGCATTCTCTCCTCTACCACCGCCAATCAGACCACCTTCATCTGCATGCTCACGGATCGCCTCCGCAGAGCCTCTCAAGCGAACGACCCTCACACATCGTCTCTCGCCTATCGGCAGGTGGAAGTACCTGGGTTGGTAGAGACTTTGGCAAAAAAAACCGTTTCCCTGCGTACCAAACAGGGAAACGGCATGCTGATATACGCTCTCACCAGTGACGGGTGCGTTCTGCGCGCGCAGAACGCACCCGTGTCACGCCCACATACATATGCTCATGCAGGCCAGGCCGCTATCGCGGGATTGTGCTGGCCTGCTCATGCGATCCTCCGGCGACGCGCCATCGCCCGCGCCATCTCCCGGACGGTTTGCAAATCAACGAGATCCCACACATCGTCGCTCCCCACGGACGACTGGCGCATCGCAATGCAGATCGGAAAGATGCTTTTGCGGCCGTGAATCTCGGCCATGATGGCTGCTGAGACTTCGGGCAGCGTCGCAGGCCGCACGAGAACCGAAGTCGTCTGCCATTCGGCAGGCGACAGACCACAGGCGTCTACAAGAGCCACGGCCTGTCTGGCCAGTGGCTGTGACGTATCGATGTGTACCGGAATATCTCGAACCTCCACCCTCTCTGCACCAAGCATGGCACAGACAGCCGCCGTTTGCTCCGGCGTAAACGGGAGGGCAAAGTTTAAAACGAGCATGCTACCTCCTGGTTGCAACCAACTCCACATGGTACCATGGCCGTCCCTGGCACAGACGGAGACTTCACTGGTAGGAACCAGATATGCCGTGGTGTTCCGCGTCCTGCTCGGTTCCTGCTGTCTACGTGGCGAGACGCATGCGTTGCTCATTCCATTGATTCATATCGTTGTCGCCGTATCATCCTGTTCTGACGTGTCCCTGGTTCCTGCCAAGACGATCCAGGTGTGGAGTACGGTTGGCACTGTTTGACCAATCTCTTTCATACGGTTCGGCGCAGCATCATGTGAACCCGCCTCTGCCGCCCCGTAGCACGGGGCGTGTGGGCGTCATGTCCACCGAGACCCTCCGCCGGTATATGTCCAGCCATGGCACGGGGGCGTTCCCACTCACACTGGCATACGCGACCACGTCGGCTCGTGCATCACGTGGCGTGGCACACGGCCCGCAGCGGCAGCTCGCCGGTCGCTCCACATGGTCACCCCCCGCTCAACAACGCTGGCGGCCGTTCTGACGACATGACACCACGTTGTTGTTGCATAGATTGTATCATATATTATATACCCTGAACCCTATACACTAGACGATAAAAGGTAGAATATACATCATTGACGTACACCTGCCAGGTGTGTATAATCAGGGTGAATAGATAGCGAGGAACACCATGGCACGGTTTCGTGTAAAAGAAATCGCAGAAGCGCAGGGGATGACGACGGCGGATCTGCATCGTCGAACCTTGTTTCTTACGCCGGCATCGAAGATCAGCTATCAAACCGTCCGATCGCTCTGGCGCAATGAGACGCAGCGCCCAAGTCTGGATACGCTGGACGCCGTGGCGCGGGCGCTTGGAGTCAATCCAGGCGACCTCATTGGTCGGAACGATGAGGACGGCAGGGATGTTGATCCCGGTACGTCACATGGTCAGGACGATGAGAGCGAGGACGGAGGAGATACCGTACGAGATACGCTCGCTGGAAATGGAAATAAACGGGTTCCCGATGCAGTCCCATCGGAAACCCGTTTCTAAACAGCACTGTCTGCCCTTCACGATCATCAGCGATGCCACACGCCGTGAATGTCCTGTGTTATGAGAAGCTCGTATCACAGCACCTTCCGCGTATGGCTTCGTGGGGTATGACTGTGTGTCGGAGGTTCTGTGGCCTGGTAGACCCCCAGGTCTGTCTCATGTAACACAAAACAACCAAAAACAAAACCAACATGCGGAGATACGCAGTCCCTCCACACGCTGGTTTCGTTGACACGACCCCACTGGAATGGGGTTGTGCTTCCCGACATCTGAAACTGTGACGGGTTGGCAGATGTCGGTAGAAAGTCATTTCGTGCATACTCATAATACCACACAATTGCACCCTGTATCACCATCCGAACAGACCAACTTTGAGCGTACCGTTGTTCCATCCCCAAAACCACCACCCCAACCGGCGCACCGACCGGCATATCCGCGCCATGCGCGGATTACCGGGTGGATGATCCGCGAGCTCACCAACGGAGAGCGGCTGGTGGCTGAGGGGCTGCGTATCGAATTGCGTGACGGCGAAACCCGCATGACCACCAGCGCCGAGATTGCGCAGTGGGCCAATGTCTCGGAGAGTACCGTCAGCCGGGCGATGTCCGGTCTGATTGCCAAGCACGTCATCACCGCCCGCCGCGTCGTCTATGTAGAGACCGGTCGTGACCGCTGGGAAATTACGCTGATTCCCCTCCGCGGGAGTAGCGGCATGCCCGCACCCACATCGCCCCCGCCCCCGCACCGGGATGAGGAAAACGAAGGATCAGTCATGGATGATCCTATTCTGATGCCACAGGAGGCAGATGGCGCATCAGAATACGGTATTTCGCCGAATAACGACACATCCATGACTGATCCTTCCAACATCCTAGATTCATGTATACACATGCAGCAGCAACATGGAGCGCATGAGGAACATTTTTGTTCTGATAACGAACCCCCTCCCGAATCTCCTACTAAACCACCTGACACACCTCTCCCCCACGTATCACTCTCTTCTGCCGTGTACACGGTACAGTGTGAAATACCCCTGGAACGGCAGGAACCGTCGCTCCCCGGCGGTCTGAGCCAGATTGCGTTTAGCGGCGCGTTGGCAAAGATCCGGCGACATGCACCGGGCTACACCGAGGTGCGCTTTGCGGCAGATCTGGACAAAGCGCTGACCCGCTTTGACACCGACGAGGCTGATCGGGCTGTGGCGCTGGTGATCTGGTGCGCGATGCGCGGGGAGACGGTCTATGGCCGCGATGATCTGCGAACACGGGCACGGATGGGCCGTCCATTGGGCGGGATGCGCAGCAGCACGGGCGCGAGCGGGAGCCTGACACAGCCAGCACAGCCAGCCCGTCAGCGTCAGAATCGGCCAACCCGGCAGGCGCGGCAGGAGGACGCGCCGCCTGGCTCCTGGGATAATCAACTGCCGGGGGTCGTCTTGCCGGACTATCTGCTGCAGCAGCATGAGGCCTTTCTTCGCAGCATGGAACCGGGGCATGCATCGGGAGGCCAGCTATGCCAGGACTAAACGGCCATGGAGCCAGCACCGATGACGGAAATGAAACGAGCGGCGGCTGGCAGCGACTGGATAGCGACCTGCTGTGGCGGAGTCTGAAGACTCCAGCGGCGGCATCCGAGCCATCAGAATCACCCGCGCCAGCGACGGGGTCGGGGGATGCCCCGGCGATCTGTCCGATGTGCCGGGGGGCGGGGTGGTACACGCTGGACGTGCGGGTTCGTGATCCGCGCTTCGGTGTGTTGCAGATGTGCGACTGTTTGCGCCAGCGCACTCAGCAGCAGGCCAGCGCCCAGCGGACTGATCGGCAGTTGGCGCATCTGGATACGCTGCAGACGACGTTGCGCGAAGAGAGCAGCACGATGGCGATGGCGACGTTTGATAGCTTCCGGCTCAACCGCCCGCTGGCGGTATCGGTGACGTGGTGTGGGGTGGCAGTGTCCCAGGCATATCAGGCGAACTATCTGGCTACTGCCCTGGCTGCCATGCAGGCGTATGCCGCGAATCCCGTGGGCTGGCGCATGCTGATTGGGCCAACGGGTTCCGGCAAGAGTCATCTGGCGGGGGCGGTCTGGTCAGCCCTGCGTGAGCGGGGCGTGCCGGTGCTGGCGGCGACCACCGAGGGCCTGCTGCGCTGTTTGCGGCAGGGGATTGCCGATCACACAACGGATGACCGGCTCGATACGATGCAGCATGTCGACGTGCTGATCCTGGACGATTTCGGGGTTGAGCATCGCACCCCCTGGGCGCTGGAAAAGTTGCACGCGGTGATCCACGCCCGTGCCGAAGCGAATCGGCCGACTCTGCTCACGGGCAATATGCCGCTGGATCGCTTGCAGCCGCTGACCAGCAGTGATCCGATCACCGATGAGGTACGGATGCGCTGGGAACGCATGAGTAGCAGAATTCTCTGGCGCTGCGGCGCGGAAATGTTGCTGATTGCCAGCGACATCCGGCGGCATCACGGCAGTGGACAGCAGGCGTGCCCTGGGGTATGATCGCGTCGCTGTCCTGGCTGATTGCCTGTGTCTGGTATCATGTGGGCAGTACTCTGCCCGCCGGTGACGACGGGTGATCGGGATGATGAGGTGTGTGTGGCGCATCTGGTCACCCGTTCTGAGGTGCATACGCAGAAACCAGCGCTGGTGGGATGTGGCCATCCGACGATGCAGGAACGGGCCACCTGGCGGCGGTGATGCACCGTCTGGAAACGTGGAACAAACGAGCTGGAAGGACGATGGCGATGACAACCGACGAGCAGACCGCTCGTGCTATTGCGCAGGTGTTGCACGAACGCGCTCCGACGCCACGTGGACAAATCGAACGCATCGTCGAGTGCTGTGGAGCCGAGCAGGCGCATGCGTGGTTACGGGAATCGCAGGAGATCGAGGCTAATGGGGGCATGCTCACCCGCGATGGATCGCGGCGGCGCACGCCTGGTGGGGTGTACTTGTATCTGGTGCGGCAGCGGCTGCGGCAGGCACAGCGCCATGACGATCTGCGCCGCATCTTTGGTCGGCCCATGCTCACCAGCATCCAACCGGAGAACGCGCATGCCCTGACGCCCCCCGCTGCCCCAACATGGGAGGATCGGGGGACGCTGGTGGAACATGCCAGGGAACAGAGCGGAAAGGTAACGCGGGTGAAGATCACGATTATTGGCAGACCGGGTCGAACGGTGGAGCGTCCGCAGTTCACGCTGCTCATGCTCACCGATAGCGGGCCGCTGCCGTCGCTGCCGAAGGGCATTCCGGTACCGGCGCAACTCCCGGAGACGACCTATATCGTGTATATCGGGGCGAAGCAGTGGCGGAACGTCAAAGATGCCGTGACAAACCCGGACGATATCCTCATCGTCGAGGGCGTGCCGATCTACGATGCACAGTATGGGGCGATAACGGTTTTTGCAACGAACACAACGACGAAGGCGTTGCAGCAGGCGAAGAAGCAGGCGAAATGAAGGTAGCGACCGTTGTGACGGCCTCTGCCACGGCTGGTTGGTTTTCCTCCGCCGCAGGCAGTCTGCGTGCGCAGGGACCCCTGCGCTATTTCCTCATGTCTCCTCCATCCGCTCCGCCCCAGGCCGCTCGCGGATGGGGGACGCTCGATGTCTATCCCTCTGTGCTTGATCTGTCTGCTGTAGAGACGATCCATGTACCGCATCTCCTCTGCGATGTGCGCCGGATGCAGCGACTCCACGGCCCGTACCCTGTCCCGCTCATTCTGCTCGACGAGCAGGATGTGATCGTTCAGCAGTTGCTGGCGTGCAGCGATGTCATCGGGGTTGGCGCAACGACGCACGTGCCGCTGTCGAGTGTCCCCGATATCTTAGCGGTGCTGGCTGAAATGGACATTGATTCGTCCTGGCGTCCTGCCATGCGAACCTGGATTGGGATGACACCGCAGATATCTCCCGTCCTCCAGACGCCGTACTGGATACCCATGCTGGCAGCCCTCGCTCTGGCTCCAACCATGCCTGTCGCGGTGGAATGGAGCGGATGTTCGCATCGAACCGTCTATCGCACACTCGATACGGTTCGGTCTGCACTGCAGATCTCGTCTGATATCCGGCTGCGTCCGGATCACTGGACTCGTCTGATCCTCGATTATCTGGCACATCCCGCATACGATCGCCCCTCTCTTCGTGTCTAGTACTTCAGTCCTAGAAAATCCGACAGCCACTAGGTAGCCCTCTGAAAACATGGCATGTATTGCGTGATCCGTTGCCCGGTCTCTTGTGTATCATACGAGTCAGGACGACGGGTCGAGGCCGTCGTGGGGAAGAGCAGGTTGATGATTGGACACGACCACGAACGCCGGGTGTGGGAGCCGATCCTGCATTCGATGGATGAGATACTCCTGGGGTAGTATGGCGAGTACGTGTATTGGGGTGATGATCGTGTGCGACCACGAACGCTGGGTGTGGGAGCCGATTCTGCATCAGACGGGTGAGACGATCCTGATGTGTCATGTCGAGCAGATGCATCTGATACGCCCGGCGGCCTGGGTGGTTGTTTTGCCTATGCATATGCCGCCAGAGAGATCGCTGGCGACGCTGCCACTGAACGCACCGACGCTGATCATCACGCCATGGCTTGCGGAGACGAAACGACTGTTCTCACGCATGGCCTATCCGCTGGTCATCGCCCATCCAGACCGCGCACGCCAGTCGGTGCGGTCGTACCTGACGCTCGTGATGCATGTCTCGGTGGGTGTGGTCACGATTTCCGCTCGCCGGTATGGAGTCGCATCATGACACGACATGACGGTTCATTGTCGGTGGCATTTGACGCCACCAATCGCATGATTACCCGCTACGCGCAGCAGCGCGGATTTCTTTCACCTGGCCCCTACATTCCTGACGAACTCGCCTCTTTGCGTGCGCGGGTGCAGGCGGAAACCGCCAGCCGTGAACTGTTGCAGGCGGTGATGGAGCCGCGGGCAACCCCAAGCGGAGCAGCCGTGGGCGTGCAAATCAAGGCGCTCATGACCCTGGTGCAGACGATTGTGCAGCACAGTACGCCGGGCGATGAGGAGCCGGTGCAGATTTCGGTTGGCTATCGCTACGTGGATCTCCCGCATGGCCCCGCCCGGGTCGTGCGCGATGGGGCGCTGCTGTTCGTGTTGTGTGCGCTGGACGATGGAGCGGTGGCGATTCGTGTCACCGTCGAACGCGATGAGACATCTGTGCGAGTCACTGTGCGCAGTGACTCGCCCGGTTTGGGATCACTCGGTGCCCACACTCCGAATGGGCGGGCCTTGCGCGAACAGCTCGCCACCTTCCATGGTGTTTTTGCATGGGAATCTGTCACGGAGGAACGCGGGTGGGACGACGATAGGCACACGGAGATGGTCTGGGACGTGTCCCTGACCATTCCGACCGAACCAGCGGCGCGAATCGCCTCCTACGGGGTGGCGTGATGACTCACGGGACTCCGCTGCTCATCCTCACGCTGGTGCTGGTGCTGGTGCTGGTGCTGTGGGGATCGCTCCGTCCCGATTTCGCAGCGGCAGATCGCGGCCAGGCGCTGTTTACTGGCAGTGCCTATGTGGCCGGGATGGTGCCCTGTGCAACGTGTCATACCGTGACATCGGGTGGCGCGGCATTGAGCGGGCCGAATCTGGCCGGTATCGCGCAGACGGCTGACACCCGCATCCATGGTGTCTCTGCTGGTGACTATCTGCACCTGGCGATTCTGGCTCCTGATGCGTATGTGGTGGACGGTTATGTGGCCGGGCAGATGAACCATCGCTATGCTGATCTGCTCCAGATGGGGGCGCTCACCGCTGCCGACATCGACGCGCTGGTGGCCTATCTGCTGACCCTGGACGACGAACCGGTCGCGGTGCAGCCGCCAGCAGTGTCGCGGACACCGGTGATTGTTCCCCAGGCACGGGGCACGGGGCCAATTATTGCCTCGACGACCTGGACGGCTGCGTTTGCCCGTGCGGCTGGCGCGAATCCATCTGATATTGTGACGATTGCACCTGGCCCGGATGAGCTGCGCCGGCCCCTTGGCTATGTCATGACCGACGCTGATGCAGCAAAGCTCAACGGGGCGCGGCTGGTGATCCTGATGGGCTGCGAGGAATTTGCGACGACCCTGCTGGCAGCAGCCGACCGCGTTGCGGTGCCGGTCGTCACCGTCACCTCGCGCAACGGGCGGGAGATCATGCGCGCCGATACGGCGCTGATTGCCCAGGCGCTTGGTACCACGGCCGCGAATGACCGCTGGATGGCCGGGTTTGACCGGTTGCTCACGGATCTGCAGGCGGAGATCGCACAGGCGCTTCCGGCGGATCAACGCCGGGCGCTGGTGCATCATTTCCAACTCGACGCAGCCGAAGACCTGGGCTTTACGCCGCTGGTCGAGTTTGGCCCGGCCCCGTTGCCGCTGGACGCGGTGCGATCCCTGGCAGCGATCCGCCCGCCGTTTATTCTGGATAATTACCACACGGTCGAGGGGACGGGCATTCATGCCGCTGCCCCGGATGCACACTATGTTCAACTGATCAACTTCCCTGGTATCGATGGAACCGTCACGCTGGAGGATGTCTATCGGGCCAATGTGGCGCGCATCCTCGCGGCGGTGGCATCCGATCCGGCAGCCGGGCGATCCACGGATCAGATCGAGCTGGCTGGTCGCCCGTGACGGGAGGGAAGATGTGGTATGGCAACGCGAATGTGGCATCTCTGGCTGCTTGCCCTGCTGCTGCTTGCGGGGGCATGTGCCAGCGCGAGCGACCAGCCGACACCGCTGGTCGCACCGCCCCATGATGCGGTTGACCTGGGCACTGGTATCGAGCAGATTGTGACGGCTGCTCCGAACACGCCAACCGCTGGCCGGGCCCCCTGGCTCGGCCAGCGGGCCTGGGAACAGGGCATCGTGGAGATCCAGACGTATATGCGCGACGAGGGGACGCAGCCCCGTGACCGCTTTGTCTACACGTCAACCCTGGGCGACCTGAGTCTGGTGTGGGTCTTTATGCAGCATGTGTCCGCCGACCTGGGGACAAGCTGCCAGTATTGTCACGATTTCAGCGACCGCTGTGCGCATGACTGGCGCTTTGGCGATGTCGATACCGTGCAGATGGCCGCTGCCCAGCAGATGATGGGACTGGTGCAGATGATCAACACACGCCTCCAGACGATGCCCGGTTGGTCGGGGGCGTTGGTTACCTGTGGCACATGCCACCAGGGACAGCCGACGCCCCCGATCACCGCCACCGCAGCTGATACGCAGGCGGCTGCGGTGGCTCGCCCGTTGCGTGATGGGCGGGGCATGCCGATTTCGACAGATCGCCCGGCACTGGCGGATCGAGCGGTGGGGTGTCAGGGACTGCTTGCGGACATGATCGCCACCTGGGATCAGTCCGGGGCGCTGCCAGACTATTGGACGGGCGAACGGCGCTATCCAACGTGTGCGACGTGTCATCTGGGATATGCCACGCCGCCCACGCTGATCACGCCATCTGACCTGGACGCAGCCAGCACAGGTGCGACGGCCTTGCTCCCACCCATCCTCCGTGGCGGGACGACGCCATGAGCCGTGCCCGACTGACGATTCCGTTTCGTGAGTGGTGGATCGTCCACCGATCCGACCCGATTATGCCGATGAGCAGGACACAGAGAGGAGTGTATCGTATGTGGGGTCATCCCTATCATCATCGCTGTCCCGACGCGCTGACTCGCCTGTGTGTCCTGCTGATCGGCCTGGTTGGATGGGGGGCCGGATGTCTGGTCGGCTGCGCGCCAGCGCACACCCTCCCTGCTGGTTGGATCGTGACCGACCCGGCAGCGATTCTGGCGGAACCACCCGGCGCACCGCAGACGCCGCCCGTGGCACCAACAGAGGCCGCGGTGCGACACGCCTGGGATGATCCGGTCTGTGCCTGGGTACAGCGCGAGATCCAGATCAGCACGATGGATCAGACCAGCCTGCCGCGGGCCGTGTACGGGATGGCCTATCTCACCGCCGCCATGGCTGATGCGCTCCGCCTGGCCGAGCAGGCCCAGACGGATGGGCAGATGGTGTCACTCGATGCCCTGCTGGCCGCAACGGCGGCCCCGATCCTGATGACGATGCATCCGCTCCATCAGGAGATCGTGAGCCAACAGGCCACCACGGCCACCTGGATCGGGGTCTGGCATGCTGCCACGACCTCGCAGGCCGTGGCGGCCGGGCAGGCTCTGGGCAACCGGGTTGCCGAGCAGGTGCTGACCCGTATGGCCCAGGATAGCCGCATGGCGCTGGCCCCAGGGAGTGTGGCTGTGGGTGCGCCAGAGGGCGTCTGGACAACCAGCGATGTCCCGCCGCTGCTGCCGGCCTGGGGTGCAATGCGGCCGATTGGTCTGACACGTATCCAAACGCTGACCGAGACAGTCAGCGATCCGCCCGCATGGACGGATGCCGCGTTTGTGGCTGACCGGGAGGCGTTTGCCGCGGCACAGCGGACGCTGTCTGAGGCGGATCGTGCCCTGGTGCGGCGCTGGTATGCCACGCCCAC
>RRYU01019912.1_pt1 | contig 49815 bp, 40 predicted proteins | sample 2162651 | NCBI WGS metagenome assembly RRYU01 (sample SAMN10267283, study PRJNA491782) | microbial mat metagenome | isolation source: biomat in the production well | place: Japan: Minami-Kanto gas field, natural gas well KTG3 | collected 2017-06
GGGGGTGGCTTTCGTCACCAACACACTGATCGGAAAGACCATCACGATCGAGGAGCTGCTCGGCCCAGAGGGCTTCGATGCGGTCTTTATTGCCACCGGTGCCGGTCTGCCGCGTTTCCTCAACATCCCCGGCGAGCAGCTCGGTGGGGTCTATTCGGCCAATGAGTTTCTGACCCGCGTGAACCTGATGCACGCCTATGAGCACGGCGTCCACGACGAACCGGTCTACGACTGCCGTGATAAGACGGTGGTCGTCGTCGGCGGCGGCAATACCGCCATGGACTCGGTGCGCTCAGCCAAACGCCTGGGCGCTCGCCGCGCGATCGTCTGCTACCGGCGCGGGCGCGACGAGATGCCGGCGCGCTCGGAGGAGCTCCAGCACGCGCTGGCCGAGGGGGTCGAGCTCATGACCCTAACGAACCCCATCGAATTTCTCGGCGACGAGCATGGCTATCTGCAGGGCATGGTTGGCGTGCGCATGGCCCTGGGTGAGCCCGATCAATCCGGCCGTCGCCAGGCCGATCCGATCCCCGGCTCGGAATTCACCATGCCCATCGATGTCGCCATCATTGCCGTCGGCACCCGAGCCAATCCGCTGGTCCAGGCCAGCGAGCCGGACCTCAGGACAAACCGATGGGGTTATATCGAGGTGGAGCAGCATTCACTGCGTACCAGCAAGCGCGGCGTCTTTGCTGGTGGTGACATCGTCAGTGGTGCCGCCACCGTGATCCTCGCCATGGGCGCCGGGCGCAACGCTGCGGCGAACATCCACGCCTATCTGGAGAGTGGGCAATGGTAATGCTCCAGAAGATGAAAATCTCCTAACCACCTGACAATGATTTAAGTCTGAGAACTTTTCCGGGAAACGCACGCCGGATGTTTGCCAGGGATGGCAAACCATCAGCCTTTACCTGTCGCATCTAAGCTCAGGGTTGAACCAGCCTCTCGCGCCAACCCGCGCGGACTATACTCATAGGCAAAGCAGAGTCCCGCAGCGTTGGCGCCGGTGCGATGACCTCTCGCTCCGAGCGCCCTGCGGGTGGTCGCGATTCGCCGCGGCGTGTCGAAAGGGAAATGGGGGAGGGTAGGTGATGAACGATCCGGAAGCGAATGACGGCAGGTTGATGCAGCGGGTTCGATTCTACTGGGATTTGCCGGTACGCCGGTTCATCTGGGATTCGCTGCTCCGGGTGCCTTGGCTGATTGCATTCAACGTCGGCGGGACCGCCGTTCTCGTCATCCTGTTCGCAGGCACCTCCCAAGGGCAGGATCTGTTGCGCATCTCGGCCGAGCGAGGTTTCTCGCTCAGCGATCTAAGTTTCCTCTGGAACCTGTTGTTTCTGATCAGCACCCTGATCAGCTCTCTGTCGCTGTGGTACGCCTCCAGACTCCTGTTGGGCGTCCAGTATCCGGGTTATCCGTTGGACCCCAAGTATTCAGCCTTCGGGCGACGCTGGTGGCCACGTGTCGTCGGTAGTGTCGTACCGCTCGCGATCGGCTGGACCTTTCTTCGGATCGGCTCCCAGGCACCGAGCAGCGAGACACTGCTCGGGTGGCTCTACCTGGCGATGGGGATCGCGCTGCTCCTCTTTTATTTGGTGCGTAGGCCGATGTTCCGGGTCAGCAAGGACGACATGATCCTGCACCTTCGCAATGAGGTCCCGACGGAGCATCGGAACCGCGGACGTTCCATGTTGATTGGTGCGTTCGCGCTGGTGCCGCTCTTCGTGCTTGCCCCGGTTTTGCTGCCGCAGATTCTTGGAGCCCCCGCCATCGCCGTCCTTGGTGTGGTCGGGATCAGTCTCTTCGGCACCGCTATCCTGACCTATCTGCCGATGTCCAACGGCGCGCCGCCGCTGACGCTTGCCGTGCTGGTGTTGGCCCTGGTGTCCGGCATCTGGAACGACAACCACGAGGTGCGCGTCACCGATGGCCTGGCCGGCACATCACAGCGGCCGACGCCTGTCGAGCAGCTCACCGCCTGGCAACAGGGCCGGGCCAGCGGTGTCACGGCGCCCGACAGGGTCGTTCTGGTCGCCACCTCGGGTGGCGGCATCAGTGCGGCCTACTGGACGGCATCGACCCTGGCCTACCTCGAGCAGAAATTCGGGGCGCCATTCGCGGAACGGATCTTCGCAGTCAGCGGCGTGTCAGGCGGCAGCCTGGGCGCCGCGACCTATGTCACTCTGAAGCGTGCCGGGCTCAAAACCGGACAGCCGGATGGCCTGCTCGATCAGGCGCGAGAGGCGCTCGGCCACGACTTTCTCTCACCGGTCATCGCCGGGATGCTGTTCCCGGACCTGGTGCAGCGTTTCCTGCCTGTGCCGATCGGGCTTGCTGATCGCCAGCGCTTTCTCGAGCGGTCTTGGGAGTCGGCGTTCGACGGGGAGGCGAGGGTGCTCTTCAAGGGTCCGTTCCAGGGCCTTTACTCCGGCTCCGAGGCAGTCGCGCTTCCGAGCCTGCTGCTGAACACAACCATCGTTGAGACCGGCCAACGCGGCGTCGTCTCGAACCTGAGCGTGGATGGACTTCCACAAGTGATCGATCTGCTGGAGCCTCGCTACGGCCTCAGCGGGATTCGCACCAGTGCCGCAGCAGGCGCCAGCGCCCGGTTCACCTACGTCAGCCCTGCCGGTACCGTACAGATCGAGGGGGGCGGCAAACTGCGGCTGGTCGACGGCGGCTATTTCGAGAACTCGGGCGCTGCATCGATGGCCGATCTGATCGCCCGGTTGGTGAAGGAGGGCGCCGCGATCAGGCCGATCCTGATCATCATCGACAACGACACGACCGCCCCGAACCTCTGTCAGCGCGACGGCAGCGTCGACCAGCCGCCGATCGGAGATGACTTCAATTCCAGCGTAAGCGAAGTTACGGCGCCCGCCAAAGCCCTGCTTCAGACCCGCGCCGCGCGCGGAAAACTGGCCGAAGTCAATGCCGCGGACCTGGTCGAGGGCATTGGCGGAACGGTCATCGAGGTCCCGCTCGCCTCCGTCCTGCGGGCCAGACTCGCCGCTTTGGGAGCCGCCGACGCCGAAACCATCGCCGAAGTGGAAAGCCGATATATCGAGCCGCCTCTCGGATGGTCTCTGTCACAAGAGGTGCGCGAGGGCATGGACAACACCCTTCGAAATGAGCAGGGTGGTTTGGACCGGCAGATCCATTATCTCGCCATCGCCCTCGGCCTCGAGGAGGGCGAAGTGCCGCCCTGCGCTGCGCGTTAGACGATAAGCATGCCGGACTCAGACGATGGGTGGAGTCGCGCTGTCACGCCGATGGCCTTGAGCGTAAGGCTCGCACCTGGCCAGCCAGAGACGGCTAAGGCCCGCGCTGCGGAACTTGTCGCCTCGTCTATCCGAGACCCGTCGGTATCCGCGTGCCGACAGGCGCCACGCGTCGCCATCCCAAGGCGAACCGCGATCGTAGGTCGGCATTTCCATGCTGATCGCAAAGCGTAGGTCGGCATCCCCATGCCGACACGGGTGCCCGTCAGGGCTCCCGCACGGAGGTCGCGACATGCCCTGGGGCCGCCACTTGCCGTCGGGCTCGAAGGGAACCAAGGACGAGACCGTTCCGTGCCGGTTGCGTTGCGAAACCCCATTAAGATCGTAGGTCGGCATCCCCATGCCGACACGGGTGCCCGCCAGGGCACCCGTGTCGAGGTCGCGACATGCCCCGGTGCCGCCACTTGCCGTCGGGCTCGAAGGGACCCGAGGACGACACCGTGCCGTTCCGGTTGCGGAGCGAAACCCCATAAAGCGGTCGGCCGGTGAGCCGCCTTCGCGGGCCTTTGGGCAGCATCCGCCGAGTGCAGGAGGCGCTTGCAACGCTCGATGGGACCTGCCGAACCTGGCCGCGCGCCCTTCGGGCGCCCGTGTCTGCATGGGGATGCCGACCTACTTGGAGTAGCAGTCCTGCTTTGAGTGGCAGTCCAGCGCCATTGATGTGCCCGCGATCGTGCGGGCTCTGCCCACTCGTGCGCTGGATTGAACATTGACCGAGGACTTCGGGGTCTGCGTTCGGATCTCTCGAATGGACGTGGGTTTCTTGCTGCAGTCCGGAACGTTTCTCAATCAGCAGAATCGCGGTCATCCATCCATTGGATCACCTCAGAGGAGCTTCACGAGAGCGACGATGGCGGCCACTTGGGCGAACATCAGGGGTACCAGCCATTTCAGCAGGTCGAGCTTGACGTGTGCAATCTCTTTTTGCAGCCGTAGCTCGGTCGTATGCAGGTCGGCACGGATCTGCTCAATGTCGGCCTTGAGCTCGGCCCGGACCTGCTCGATCTCCGCCTTCAGGCGAAGCTCGGTGGACCGTAGATCCGCGCGGATCTGTTCGATCTCCGCCTGCAGGCGAAGCTCGGTGGACCGCAGATCCGTGCGGACCTGCTCGATCTCCACCTGCAGGCGAAGCTCCGTCGCCCGCAGGTCGGCTCTGACCTGCTCGATGTCTTTCTGCAGCCGCAGCTCGGACTCGCGGACATGTCCCTCCGTCGCCAAGTCCGGCAAGTGCGGGTAGCGCTCTTCCAGCCGCTCGAACGCCTCGGCGATGACGCGCGCGCGGGTGCGATCGTCGGGCGCTGCGGTGAGGGCTTCGTATAGGGCGACACTTGAGCTCATGGCGCGACGATACAACGATACGTGGACGTCTGCAAGGTATGGCTCCGGAATGCCTTTTCGTCAGTCTATCGTTTCAGGTCGACCCACGCCCCCGGTCTCGAGTCGAGAGCCAGCGGACCAGCGCTCGGGATCCTGGAATGCTCGGGTCGTCGCCGAACCCCGTCGCCGAATCCAGGCTTGCCAGCCCTCTACCAGGGAATCGGCTCTCCATGTCTGAAAAAGCCGCCGCTCGGCCCGTCGTCCGGCAAGGTCGCCGCCCAGACGATGCCGTCTGCCCCTTCCTCCACGGACAGTGGCGCCCTTTCGCCGCCCAGGTTCGTGCGGACCCAACCCGGACAGACCGAGTTGACCTTGACTCCCGTTTCGCGCAACTCGTCGGCGAAGATCCGTGTGAGCGCATTGAGCGAGACCTTCGACAGCCGATAGCCCGGACAGCAGCCGTTCATCTCATCGAGCTGGCCCATGCCGGATGACACATTGACCACTCGACCCCGCCCCTCCATCAGCGGGATCAACAGCTGGCAGAGCCGCAGCGGCGCCAGGGCGTTGGTCTCCATGCCGCGGCGAACCGTCTCCAGGTCCGCCCGGAAGACGCTGGCCTCCTCTGTTCCGGGCTTTGGATCGGGAACGATTCCCGCATTGTTCACCAAGACGTCCAGCCGGCCGAGTCCGCGAACGGTCTCGACCAGGGCCTGGATGGAAGACTCATCGGTGACATCCAGGGGTTGGAAGCGGACATCGTGACCGTCCGCCGCCAGGGACTGCGCGGCGGCGCGGCCTTCCGGCTCACGCCGAGCGGTCAGAATGACCCTGTAGCCCAGAGAAGCGAGCCGGCGGCTCGTCTCCAGTCCCAGACCGCGATTGGCGCCGGTGACGACGGCGACGGGTTGATCGGACATCGGGTGTTCCTCCAGATGACAGGCGAGACGCGAGTCGGATGCCGGCGCTCGCAAGACTCTTTGCCGAGGCTCGTGCTGGGGTTCGTGCTGAGGTTCGACCCCTCCGATACCACGTTTGTTCAGCGTGACGACCTGACGCCGCGAGCGTCTACGAGACGAATCCGCGTCGCCGGATCCCGCTCTGCGACACGGACGTCAGCCCGGCGTGAGCATCGACATCAGTCCGCCGGGGCGCAAAGACGCGCGATTCGTGTCTATATCCGTCAGGAGGCGACAGCTCGACGAGGCCAACCCTAATGAACGCGATCCTGCTCGATCTCGACGGAGTCTTGTACCAGGGTGATCAGGCGATTCACAAGGCTGACCAAGCCATCGCCTGGGTCCGAAACCAGGGAATTCGCCATCTCTACCTGACCAATACTACCTCGAGGCCGCGCGCCGCCATCGTGGACAAGCTCGCGCGGCTCGGTATCGCCGTGAAAGCGGAGGAGATCCTCACCCCGCCCGTGGCGGCACGCGCATGGCTCACCGAGCGCGGCATCGCGCGGGCGGCGCTGTTCGTGAATCCGGCCACCCGGGCGGATTTCACCGGCTTGACAGCCTTGCCACCGGATGCCGAGGCGGGTGCAGAGGCGGTGATCCTCGGCGACATGGGCGAAGGCTGGGACTATGCGACGCTCAATCGCGCGTTTCGACTCCTGATGGCCGAACCTCGCCCGCTCCTCATTGCGCTCGGAATGACCCGATACTGGCGCGCCCCCGACGGCCTCCGACTCGACACCGCACCCTTCGTCGCGGCCCTGCAGCAGGCCACGGGCGCAGAGCCGATCGTGCTGGGCAAGCCTGCTCGACCCTTCTTCGAGGCGGCGCTGACCACCCTGGCGAGCACCGCTGCGGAGACCCTCATGATCGGCGACGACATCCGCAGCGACATTGCCGGTGCGCAGGCCGCCGGACTCAAGACCCTGTTGGTCCGCACCGGCAAATTCCGGCCGGCGGATCTCGAAACGGAGATTCGCCCGGACGGTGTGATCGACTCGATCGCAGATCTACCCGCGTGGTGGCAGCGCGCCGATCCGGCGTCGTCTTGATAGCCGCGATCCGCGACGCCCGCCAACGCCGCGCTCCGTCGGTGTCCCGAGTGCTCAAGACGGCATCAGCGCCACCCCCGTGTGAGTGACTTCAGGAATGCTTAGGTGATTTCCGGGATTAAGCATCCCGCCTGCGCATTCCAGGAAGGCCTGTTGGGACTGTAGGGGCGAATTAATTCGCCCCTACACGCCGGTAGATCCTTTCCCGGAAATCACCTAAGGTATCGTTCAGAAACAGCCGGAACATTTGTAAGTAAGGGCTTCAGCCCGACAAGCCCGTAGGGCGGCAACCCTTTGCCGCCACGACCTCTCGGGCGCCTCCCGACGCCCGGAGTCACCGGAGACCTCAACGCCGGGTGCCCTGCGGGCACCCGGGTCGGCATGGAGATGCCGACCTACGGGGTCTGTCGAGGCAAAGCGCAGCGTGCCCAACAGCGGCGGCCCGATTTGCACCACTTGTTTCTGAATCGTTCCTTAGCTCGCCCGCGCCGGCCGCGGAGTCATGGGCTCGGTGCCGAGGTTCGACGTTGCTTAGTCCTCTTCTTGTTCCAACAGGGCCGTGAGGCGTTCGACCTCGGCGAGAGCGGCTTCCCTGGCTTTGCGTCGGGCTTCCTTCGCCTGCAATTCGATCTCCTTGGCTTGAAGTATGGCTTCCTCTGCTTTGCGTTCCGCCTCCTGCCATTGAAGCGCGGCTTCCCGTGCTCTGCGTGCTACCTCCTTCCATTGAAGCGTGGCGTCCTGCCGTTGAAGCGTGGCTTCCTCTGCTTTGCGTTCCGGCTCCTTCGATTGAAGCGCGGCTTCCTTTGCAGCCCGCGCCTCGTCGAGCTCACATTGGATCGCACGCTGCTGACGGATGAATTCCTGACGCTCCTTGTCGGCGTGGTAGGCGCGCTCCCTGTCGGAAAAGGCGCTTGAGCTACTCATGGCTTGCCTCGTCTGGGTGTTGTGGACGGACGACTCAACGCAATGATGCTCGCCGAAGAACACCGGGGTCTGGGTTGACAGGATCCGACAGGATCATCGAGATTCGAGGAGTTGTGAGTCCGATGTCGAGTCGCGGCGTTACTTGCCTCTCTGTCTAAGCAGGGCCGTGAGTCGTTCGACCTCGGCGAGAGCGGCTTCCTTCTGTTTGCGCTCTGCCTCCTTCTCTTGAAGCGCAGCCTCCGTTGCAGCCCGCGCTTCCTCGAGCTCCTGTTGGATCGCGCGCTGCTGACGGAGGAACTCCTGACGCGCCTGATAGGCGTGATACGCGCGCTCTTTCTCGGAAAAGGCGTTCAAGGTACTCATGGCTTGCCTCATCTCGGCGGTGTGCATCCAGTCGGGCAGCGCGGTCTCATCGAAGCGCTCCGCTTCTTTGAAGAATTTTAGCCAACGTTCACGCTCGGTTTCGACCCGTCCAGCCGCAAATTTGTTCAGCTCCAAGACCCAGATACTGCCGTGGTTGACGAGATCGTAGCCCCGATCGTCGCGCATGCGGTAGCGGTGGGCGTACCCGCAATCCTCGCGCCGCAGCGATTGATCGAGAATCCAGATCGCATACGTTGGCTTGAGCTCGCGATGGTCCTGTCCGCTCTGCAGCTGTTGGCTGTAAAGATCGGCCCAGCCGTAGAGAATGCGCGAGGCGAGATCTGCGAAGACCAGCAACTGGATCTCGATCTGGAACAGTCGCTGCGCCGCGTCGCGGGCCTTGACGTCGACGATGGTCAGCTTGTCGGCAAAGGTCTCGCGCTCGTTGTACGGATTGAGAATCGCGACCTCGGTGATCGGAGCGGGCAGATCGTCGACCAGCACGGCGTTTAGAAAGTGGATCAACAGCGCGCGGTTGTCCTCCGAGCCCAGCAGGGCCTTGAAGACACAGTCGACTTTGGGATCGATGGGGTGGCGCATGGGGCGAGTGTAAGGCGTCCAACCCGCGTTTACAAATCGTGTTCAGCACAGGTCGCCTGCCAACCCTGGGATCGTCGACTTGCAGTCGACTCCCCGGCCGTCAAGCCGGCGCTGACCGCCGATGACCACCTCGCGGCAATCGCGCCCTGCCAAACGCCATGCGCATGCCGCACCTCATGATCCAACCAGCCATTCCTGGTCGAACCAATTCACTGCGCCGGCCGGCAAAGTTTGGCACAATGCGTGTCGACCCAAACCGAGCAGGCGCCTGTTCAAGAGCGGATGGAGCTGCGATGAACCCGACAACGACACCCCTGCGGCCACCCGATCCCGGCCAGTCCCCGCATCGTGCGTCACACGACGGCAGCGAAGGCGCGGACGACGGGTTCAGCGCGTCCTGCTGCATCGGCGCCCCGGTCATGATGGCTTCACCGGAATTCACCCCGGATTCACGGTGCCGGACCTAACCCACATCCCGCTCAAGCTCACCTATCGCACCGGTCGCGACGACCTGGTGCACGACTTCTTCATCCCCTGTCTCGAAACCGCGGTGCTCTACCGCCGCGCGGCGGGCTACTTCACCAGCGCCGAGCTCGCCCTCGCGGCCCGCGGATTCGCGAGTCTGGCGCATCGGCGCGGACGCATGCGCCTGGTCGTCTCCCCGCACCTGGAGCCCGACGACTGCGCCGCCCTCGAGCGTGCCCAAGAGAACCCCGCGGCCGTTCTGCGCACCATCACCGCCCGCAGTTTGGCGGAGATCGAAGACGCTTTGATCAAGGACCGACTCAACGCCTTGGCCTGGCTCGCCGCTGCCGGACTGCTGGAGATCAAGCTCGCCATGCGGGTCAACCACCAGGGCGGTTGTGCCCGAGGACTCTTCTACGCCAAGACTGGTGTCTTCTCCGACGACTGTGGCAACCGCGAGCAATCTCCGCCAGACATCTTATCGGTAGACAGGGCTAGGCGCGCGCTGTCGTCGTTGCGGTCCCGTCCAGCCTCTTGGCGTGTCATGACCCGACGGTCGGCGGCACATCCACGAAACTCTCCCGACTTTGCAGACCACCGTGCTGTCATCGGAGATAATCGGCCCACCGTTGGCGCCCCAACGGTCATCCAACCATTAATTTCGCATTAGCATTCGTACCCGGACAAGGATTCACCAATGGCGAAGTTTCTCAACACCAGTGCGACGAACTACTTTCTGGAAGAGTTGATAAAGGCCGCACGGGAGCGCCTGATCATCATTAGCCCGTTCCTCAAATTCAACGACCGTATCCGTGAGTTACTGGCCGATAAAGACCGCATGAAGATCGATGTGCGTATCGTCTATGGCAAGAGCGAGCTGGCGCCCCACGAGATCAATTGGCTCCGATCCTTGGCGTTCGTTCGCACAAGCTTCTGCCAGAATCTTCACGCTAAATGCTACCTGAACGAGCGGTCCGCCATCATCACGTCGATGAACCTCTACGATTTCAGCCAGGTGAACAACAATGAGATGGGCGTCTTCGTGGACCGCGACGAAGAGTCCGATCTCTACCGGGAAACCTACGAAGAGGCTCAGCGCCTGATCCGAGTCAGCGACGAGGTTCGACTCTCTGCCGAAAAGGTGGAGCAGTCCAAAGACGAGATTCATGAGCCGGCAGCCGAGTCCGCGGATGACGGCGCGTTTGAGAAATTGACCACCTCTCGGCTTGCCAAGGTACTTGGGTTTCGAACAGGAGAACTGAATGACAAGCTCCTCACCGCGGGTCTACTGGAACGCGATGGAGACAATTTCAAGCTGACCGCGAAAGGTAAAGGAGCGGGTGGAGAGTTCAGGTTTTCCAAGAAGTTTGGGCCGTATTTCTTATGGCCCACTGACCTTCGTCTTGGGTAATTTCTCCAAGGTTTTTCCTAATCTTCAAGAGTAGGTTTCACGTCTTGTGGCTTCAAAACGGCTCTTAGCCGAGCCAAGGTTCGCATGTTTTCGTCGATGTCGTAATCAGGATAATTAGAGTTACTCGCCTTGAGGATGTAACTGCCGTCAGGTCGCTTATGCACGACGCGGAGCAGGTACTGGTCGTCGCCGCCGACATCTTGGCGCTCGATGACCACGATGCTTCCGGTTATCGAGCCAGCCTTCGCTGGGTTGATCAACTCCAGCAGCAGATAGTCCCCATCCTTTACCGGTTGCTTCCCGCCATTCATGGAGTCGCCAATCGCGCGGGCGACGAAGTGCCGCGCGGGATCCAGCCGTCCATAGCCGGGCCGCACGACACAGGTTTCGTCCGCGTCTGTCCGGCCACTCCGAAAATGACCACAGGCGATGCGCAGATCCGGGAAGTAGGGAATCTCATCACCTTCGATCGTATCCGCTGAGGGTTTGCGGAACGGGACGATCTCGGCGGACCGTGGAATCGTTGTGCCCGGAGTCGGCTGCTCGGGCTTTGCGAGCCGCGGTTCATAAGCGGCCAGGCGATAGTCGACCAGCTCTTGGAGCATGTCCTGGAATGTAGCCTGCTCGTCGGCCGTCACTTTAAAGGTTGCCTGAAATCGACCGTCCTTGATCTCGAACCATCGCTTCGCGTCCGGGCTCCGGTTGCCTCCGGTTAAGGCGTTGATGGGGTTGCCTTTCCAATACGCGAGCCATTTGCCTGGCGAGACTGCATCCAGGTCGCGTAAATCTTCTCGGATGTCGGCGATGAATCGGCGACGCCGCCTGAAGACTTCGAGTGCCTTATCCGCGAGGTCTTCCACGCTGGGAGGCGTGCGAAAGCCGTCGATCTCCAGCATGGACTCCAGCAGTACGGCCTTGAAGGATCGAACCATGGTGGTCGTCTCCATCGCCCCCAGGAACTCCCTATGTCGCCTCAGACAGTCTGTCTCGATTGACATCAGGTCTTCTTGGGTTCCCACAAATGCCCACCACTGGCCATGCAGGCGACGCAGCGCCTGCATGCTTGATCCACTGCGATAAAATTCCGCCAGCGTTGGTCGACGACCCAGCGATTCCTTGAGCGCCTGATAGTCGGTCTCCGGACCCTTTCCCTGAAGCTCAATCAAGAAATTGATGATCGACAGGTCGTAGTTGGCATAGCACCCCGTCGGGAGTTTGAGTTGTCCGTCACGAACCGCGCGTCCGAATGCGGCCAGATCACGATACCGGGAACCGACGTCGAAGAGGGCCTGCGGCTTATTGAGAAACCCCTGATGGTTGCCGATGAAGTCGAGCACCACGAGCCGTTCTTTTCGGGCGTGGAGGCGCAGACCGCGGCCGAGTTGTTGGAGGAAAAGCACTCTGGACTCGGTTGGCCGTAGCATCATGACGGTGTCGATGGCGGGCAGGTCCACGCCCTCGTTGAAAAGATCGACCGAAAAGATGACTTGCAGGCCACCATGCTCCAACTGCTCCAGGGCGGCGCTGCGGTCCAGTTTCGAGCCCTGGTAGACGGCGGCCGCGCGAATGCCCTCGCGGGCAAAGCGATCGGCCATGAAGTCGGCATGGGCGATGGAGACGCAGAAGGCCAGGGTGCGCAGCTGCGCCTTATCCCGCCAGTGTCGCAAGGCATGTCGGGCGCGGCCGAGGGTGGCGAGCTTGTTCGAAAGGGAGGTTGGATCGAAGCGCCCGTTGCGCCAGGGGATCTCCCGGTAGTCCACCGTCTCGTCATAGATGCCGAAGTATTGGAAGGGGCACAGCAAGCCCATCTCGACCCCGTCGAACAGGTGACGGCGGTAGACGAGGTTGTCGTCGCAGAGGCTGAGGATGTCGGACTGGTCGGTCCGCTCCGGCGTTGCGGTCAGGCCGAGCAGGAACCGAGGCTGGAAATGCTGCAACAGCCGTCGATAGCTGGGCGCGGCAGCGTGATGGAATTCGTCGACGACGACATAATCGAAATGCCCGGCGTCGAAGAGACTCAGGTGCGACTGCTGCCCCAAGGTCTGGATCGAGGCGAATAGCAAATCGACACCCTCGTCCTTACGTGTCCCGGTGTAACGTCCGACACGGGCGCGGGGCCGGACGCGCTGAAAGCTCGACTCGGCTTGGAGCAGGATCTCTTCTCGGTGGGCGACGAACAGAACCCGCTCCGCTCGCATTCCGTCGGAGTCGAAGGCTGCCAGAAACGTCTTGCCAAGCCCGGTGGCCATGACGACCAGTCCGCGGCGATAACCGGCTTCCCGCGTTGTCGCCAGGGCGGCCAATGCCTCTTGTTGGACCTCGGTGGGCGAGGGTGCAGGGTCATCGGGATCGTCGCTGCCGGGAGCGATCGGCAACCGCTGGACCTTGCGGCGTTCCTCATAGGCTTCGATCCAGTCATGGTCGAGCTGACGGACAGCCGGGTGATCGAGCAGGATCCGATACTGTTCGCGGATCTCGCGGAAGCAACTGCTCGCTGGATCGGCGGGATCGGTCGCATGGTCGACCCGATAATTCCACTCAAGCCCGTCGGTGAGTGCGGTTCGGCTGATGTTGCTGGAGCCGACGAAGGCCGCGCCCCAAACCTCGCTGCCATCGTCGTCGTGCACGCAAATGTAAGCCTTGAGATGAAAGCTCTGATCGGCTGCCTCGAAGATGCGCACGTCGGCGCCGCGCTCTACCAACAACATGAGCCGGCGCAGGGCTTGCGAGTCGGTGACATCCAGATAGTCGCTGGTCAGGATCCTTAGACGCGCGCCCCGGATCTCGACCGCATCGGCCAGCGCATTGAACAGCAGGCCCAGTCCGCTGGATTTGATGAAGGCGACCGCGAGGTCGATCTGATTTGCTCGCCGGATCGCGGCAAGCAGGTGAGGAAGAAAGGGATCCTGCCAACCGCCCGTGGTTAGGTGGCGGATCACGCTGGCTCCCTGGTCTGCAACACTGTGTTGAGCCACCGCTCCGACTCGCGTCCGGGCCGCACGTCACCGGTGACCCAAGTGTCGAGTTCGATCAGCTCCGGGGTCTGTCTCAAAAGGTCCGCCAACCCTGTCTCGTCGAGATCGGTGAAGTGCCGTCCGTTGCGGACCTGCTCGCCCTCGCCGTATTTGAAAGAGGCATAGAGAAGACCGCCGGGCTTCAAGGCATGGGCCAGACGTCGCATGACTGCCGGTAGTTCGGCGCCGGACACGTGAAGCAGACTGGCGCAGGCCCAGATGGCGTCGAAGTGGCGAGACCAATCGATCTCCTGGAAGCGCATCACGGCCACCGGCATCTCCAGGTACGCCTCGGCCAGCGCAGCGATCGCGGGCGAGGCATCGAAGGCCGTAACCCTGAACCCGCGCTCGAGGAAGGCCCGCGCATCGCGGCCGGAGCCACAGCCGGCATCGAGGATATGCGCGCCCGAATGCAGATGCGGCAGGAAACGTTCGTACAGCCTGCTCATGTCGACCGATTGGGTCTCGCGAACGAAGGCTTCGGCCTGTTGGGTGTAATAGGCGGTGGTTTGGTCTTCCATGCCGAGTATCGAGGGACGCATGACCGAAGGGGCAGACGGTATCAGCTGGGCGTGGGTTGATGATAATCCACAAAACAGCGGGGTTGCTCGATTGCGGCGGCAGTCTGTTCAGGTTGTCCCTGCGATTTGTGCGGCCTGCTCATGAATCATGCCGGGAACCCACAAACACGCTCTTTCGATGCCAAGCCAGCCTCTTGGGATCGGGCTGCAGACCTCGGGTGCCGGGAAGGTAGAGTCTTTCGCCGTGGTGCTTGACGAGATTTCGGCCGATTGGCGACGCCTCTTCGAATTGGCCATGCGCGACCCGCACCAGGTAGTCGCCTTCCTGGAAATCGACTGTCCAGAGTCCGCGATCGAACATCCAGTGTGCATCCGGCGTCAGTGCAAGCCCGTTCCGCGGGTCGTCGTCTCCGCTCTCGGCGTGTTGGTGGATGTGTGCTGCCTCGACCAGGTATTCCTTCGTGGTATTGAGCCGGTAGCCGGTCAGCGCACAGGTGAACTGGTAGCCGGTCAGAACCGAGATTCGGAACTTCGAGTCTCTACCCTTGGCTAGCGTTTTCTTATATTCGGCGGCGTCTTGCTTGATGATGGCGATCGCCTCCGTGGTCGGCTCCGGAATGCCGAGCTGCTCGCAGAGTGCGATTTGCTCACCGGGCTCGAAGTATGCAGCGACCAGCTGGATGCGGGCGGCTCGGCGGAAGGCTGGATCCTGAAGGGCGTCCCAAAAAGATTCATCCATGTGGCAGAGACGGGTGGTCTCCCTCGCTCTCGACGGCTGGTGCTCGTTGGTGAAACGCTCCCAGATCCGGTCCCGGGGTCCGCCGAGTGCGTGGAAGGGCAGACGCATGTCGGGTCGGTTGAGCTGACGGTGGTAGACGACATCCCAGTAGCAACTGAAACGGAAGAAGAGCTCGGGCGAGTATGGGATCCACCGGTTTGCGATGTTGCCCTCCTCGATCATGTCCATGATCGTAAAGAGCAGCAGGGGTTTATGCGGAGCAAGCCCGCGTCGCTCGGTCCGGGCGACGTTGAGGTTGGCGAGTCGGTTGAGCCAGGTTTTGCGGTTGTCCATGGTGCCTGTCTCCGTGTTTTTGGTTGCGTGCAATTCGCTTGATTGGGTCCAGAAGCGAGGCGCACGTTAGCCGGCCGGGATTCCGCTCTGATTTCGGCTCGTGGTCTCCCAAGGGATTGGCGAGTTGCACTCGCCTCTCCGGCCGCAAGGCGGGAGCGAGGTGCCGAGTGCAACTCGCCCATCCCAGGTGGCGGAGTTTCACCCGGTTACGATGGAAGGCGGTCTGACCGTCTGGTCGATCGGTTGATCAGCTATCGGCGTCAAGTCTGCATACCTTGAGCAACTGCAGGTAGACCTCGTCCTCGATGTCGCAGCCTGTTCGAATCTTGCCCTCGGAGACGAGGGTACCTTGCCATGCCGGGCTGTCGCGTCGCCAATCGACGTTGGCGAGTCGGGCGATCAGCTTCGGTTGCCGCGCGGGCGGCTCGACCAGCACTTGGGCGCCGAGGCGTCCCAGTGCGCGGAGCACGCCGGCATTGGCCAGCACGGTTGTTTCTCGTACCTTGGCCCCGCCGATCCGGCGAGCCGTGAAACCTTGCCAATCCGGGAGTGTGTCCGCGAGAGATTGCCAGTAGCCAGCCAGTTGCTCGGCGGTTATCGGGGTCGCGCCCGCTCTTCGGGCGCCCAAGAACGGACGGCAGGCGCGCGCGTAGGTCTTGAACGTAAAGAGTCTCCGCGAGCGCGGTGCGATGGTCGTCTGGCTGAGGTCGACAGCCTTCGTGAGAAAGGGCGAGAGTGCAAGGCTCTCATTGGCAATCTGCTCGCTCTGCCCTCTGCCCTCCAGCGGGCCCGCCTTTCCGGTGTTTGCGGATCCCGCGCAGTTGGTCAACGCGCGGCGGCGTTGTGCCAGATCATCAAGGTCCCGGACCGGACTGATCAGGATCGCTGCGCTGAGATCGGCGAGCTGATCGTCCGATACGCCAGCTTGTGTGATCGCTGCGAGGCGGTGGAGTCCATCCAAGATCTCGACCCGGGCGGCTGGATCGAGCAGAAGTAATCCCATATCCGGGGCCGATTCGGTTGGTCGGAACTCCAGTGTCCCGAGCACGCCGAGCAGGATCGGTTGGTTGAACAACCGCTCCGGCTCGGTTTCGCAACGCTCGGCGAGAGCACAGACAAGCCGTGTGTCGATGGGTTCTGATCGACGTCGGGACATGCGTGAAAGTGATTCAGCGCTCAGACGGAGCAGCGTCAGGACCGGCCAGATCGCTGCGTATTGGGGGCGGCGGCCCTGCGTGCCCCGGATGGCCGAGAATTCGATGAATGTGGTGAGCGGGTCTGCCGGTTGGGTTGGCGTCGATTGCCGAGCAGTCGGTCGCTCAAGGACGTTGGATGCGCCAGCCGATTCAGTATCTATCCGGTTTTGCACGATTACAGCCCGTCCCTCTCCGGCGCGGTGGGCGTTTGGGACGACGCCGGATCCGGTGTCGTTTCGGCGGCTACCGATCCCCTCTGATCCGGATGTGCTTCCGGTCGTTCTGCTTTCAGGCCCTTTCGCTCCGCACCAAGCCGCTGGACGCGATCTATCGCGTCTTCGGGGCCATCATAGAAGCTGCGCCGGATCAGCTGTTCGATGCGTTTGTTCAGACCGGCGCGCCGGGCACTGTTGCGCTGCTGGCGTGTGAGACTTAAGAGGTCGCGCGTCATCTCGTAATGCAGGCGGTCGTCGCCGCACAGTGCGCGCAGGTCGTCCATCTCTTTTGGGCCAATCATCAGGTTATCGTCCAGGGGACGGCCCGGGTAGGGCTCTCCCGTGGCCCCGCGATAGAGCGAGGGCAGGGTGTCTTCAAGCTCATGCTTCTCGATGACCCAGATGCGGCGAATCTCTTGGAGATCCTCCAGGCCGATGAGCTCGATGTCGCGCACGGACCCTGGACCCCGGCGGCGAATATGGGCTTGAGCCTGGAGGAGCTTCTTCAGCCAGGCACCGCGCGCCTCTTGGGTGTAGGGGCCGGGGATGATCCGGCCGTCCTTCATGAGTTGGACGGCGCCGCTCATGCGGCGGAAGTCGCGGAGGTGTCGGTCCGTTTTGCTTCGACCGTTCGCATCCTTCGGCCCGTTACGAAAATCCAGCGCATTGCGCAGGTCCAAGAGCGGCATCATCCACTCTTTTTCGTCGTCGTTCCGGATCATTGCGGCCATGGATCTGTCTTGCTCGACCAGAGTGCAGACCCAGCAGCCGAATCGTGAATCACCGCAGCTCGGTGTGGAATTGTCGACCACCAGCGGGCACTCGCCGTCGGCCGAGGCGCCAGCATACATGCCGAGCAGATCGCGGTTGTCATGGCCCCACGGGTTGGGGGTCTGCATCAGGTAGAACCAGACGTCGTCGTTGCTCCAGTCCTCGATCGGCGAATAGATCAATGACCCTGGAAGGGACGCGTTGGGGCTAAGGCGGTCACGCTCGCGCCCCTTCTCGTGCTTGCGCATGGTGGCTGCGCGGCGGGCACTTTCGGCCTTACGGACGCCGAGCGCGATGATGGTCGAGCCGTTGGTGGTGACGACGCCTTGGATGAAGTTGTTCGACGGCGCGATCTTGAGCCGTTCGGTACACCAGCGGAATTTGTGCCGCGGTGCCGGATAGCCTCTGCCGATCAGGTTGACCCAGAAGCGATCCTGCAGCTTCGGCATCAGCATGCGGGCGTGAAATGGTACGCCTTGTTCATCGGCGGCACTGCGCATGCGTTTGACGGAGTTGCCGACCCAGGCCGAGACGATGGGGTTCTCGACCAACGTGTCGGTGGAGATGACATAGACGGTTTTATGGCGACCTTCGGCCGGTAGATCTGCGACGGCTGTCCAGATGAGCTGAAGGGTTGCGGTCGAGTCCTTGCCGCCGGAGTAGCCGACGATCCAGGGAACGTTGTCTGCGGTATAGAGGGCACGGATCTCGTCTTGGAGTTGAACGACCGTCGCGCGGAACCCGATGACGTCGAAGGCCGAGCGTCTGCGTTTGGCGCCCGCGGCGGGCTGGGTTCGGTCCCCGGGGATACCGGTCTGGGTGGGTTGATCTGGCGCGCGCATGTCGCCTCAAGGCTTTGAGTAGTCGACCTTTCTCCTTGTCATTCCGCTATTCAGGCGACCGACTCGCGATTAGCCCGGTGGGTGTTCTCGACGTTCTGCTCCTCGGCGTCCAGCGGCAACCCCAAGGCCTGTTTGATCACGTTGGTGGTCAATACAAGGCTGATATTCCCCCTGACGACCTTGCCGCCGACGAGCGCACGTCCTTCCCAGAGCTGTGCGTTGCGGCGTGACCAATCGATCCGGCTCAATGCGACGAGACGGTCTCGCCAGTCGTCGGGATGCCGTTGCAACAAGGCGTTTCCGGCCCGTCCCAAGGCTTGCAGGGCGATCCCGTGGGCGTGCACGAAATCCTCTCGGACCTCGCCTGCGGCCAAGGTGCCTTCCTTGACCTGGATCCATGTCGGCATCTCCAGCGCGACCCCTTCCCAGAACTCGCGTGCCAAGGCGGCGTCTTCGACGAGATTGCCGGTGGTCATGCCGGCCATGAAGTCCGCGCAGGCGTTGTAGAAGACGGACAGCGTGAAGAGCTTCCGCGAGCGCTTGGCGAGCGAGGTCTTCTGCATGTCCACGATGTTCCGAAAGATCTCGGACTCCATCACGACCAGCTTGGCAAGGCGCGCCTTGTCGTCGCGATGCTCGTAAAGCAAATCAAGGGAACGGCTTGGGCGGATGGCGTGGCGGTTGAGATCGGAAAACATTTGCCGGCAGCGCTCGAGCCCGGTGTCTCGAAAGAACATGACGGCGATGGTTTCCCGTGCCAGCTCGGGCCGCTGTTTGAGCGCCTCGATGATGGCTGCGCGGCGGTGATGGCCGTCGTTCATGACGAAGCGCGCATCCATGGGGACGCCGAGAACCCCGAGCCTGCTTTGACCGGGGAGGGGATCGAAGCTCAGCTCGGAATCGATCGAGACCGTGATCGCCGAAAAAACATAGTCTTCGGGGTTGTCCAGGATGTATTCCGAGATCTCCGGGATTCGCGCAGGATTCAGCGCACGTCGGGAACGGAGCTCGGGCGGCAGATCGTCTTCATGGAAGATGGAGATACGGCGCAGCATGCGGAGCGTCCACATGGCGACATATACCTCATATAGGCACAATCTCGCATTTTCTGAATGCCTGGAATTTCAGCGTGAGTAAAGAGTCAAGCTCCTTCTTATGTGTGGTGTGCGTTTGTTTTAGGCAGTCGGTGATTGCATTTCTGAACTCGGCGAAATTGGGGTAGTATTTTGAGTAGAGCACTTTTTTCTTGACGAACTTCCACAGCCTCTCGATCAGGTTTAAATTCGGCGAATAAGCGGGAAGATAAAGCAGGTCGATATTCAGTTGCGCAGCCAGCGCTGTGACGAGATTGCACTTCTGGTAGCGCGCATTGTCCATCACCAGCGTGATCGGCACGTCGAGATTCAGCATGGCAATGCGTCGCAAGAGGTCGCAGACGCTTTCTGCGGTGATATAGGTATCGTTCGTCACCATCACCAGTTCGTGCGTGATCGCGTTCAATGCACCGAGCACGTTGAATCGCTTTCTCCCGGCGGACGTCTTGACAAAGAGGCGGGAGAACGACCACAGAATACCGAGAAAAGAACCTAATACAAAGTGAGCAGCATCGACAAAAAAATAGCGCGTTTACCCTGTCTGGCTTCTTCGAGGCGGGGCTCTAACTTGTTGATGCGAAAATGTTCTTGCTTCTCCGGGTCGGCTCCCGATGGGATGGTTCCGACGCGTCTCGGAGCCATTCCGAGTGATTTGAGGAACCTCCCGACAACGCTTGGACTGCGCTTGATTCCCGTGAGCTCCTCAATCATGGCCGCCGCCTCGTTGATGGTCGCAGGCGGATGCGCGCGGAAATGGGCCTCAAGTCGATAGCGATGCTGCTCCAACTCGCTGATCGGGGCGTAGAAGTTGAACTCCATCAGCGTCTTGATACCACCGGACTGAAACATCCCGAGGTACTGCCGTAAGGTGTTGCTGGAAACTCCCGCGAGCCGACAAATCTCCCAGTGCGCAAGGCCCTGGCTCTTCAGCCACAGCACATCCATTCGTCTGCGCACCCTCGGGTGCGGATGCACGTAACGCAACTTCTGTATTGTCTTCAAATCCTGCTCGGAGAATTCGATTCTGATCATCGTCGCAAAAAACCTACAAGGCGGCCCGTCGGTAGCAACAAGTCTAACTCAGAGTCAGAGCGTTATCGAGCATTGCTGAGAGTCGACATGAGGAAAGTGCAATTTATGCTTATAGGAGGTATAGTACTCGCGGCCTGCTTCGAGACCGCGAATCACCGGGAACGTGAGGGTGGGCGCTGTATCCATGGTCGGCTCGACAGGTTGGTGAGCGAGGTTAACGGCAAAGCCGCGGATTATGTGGAAGAGTATGTTTGTTTCGGGATGTTTGACAAACAGATGCTCTCTGATCCTAAATGAGCTGTCAACAAATAGTTTTCGCAGGGAGCTGCTCATGCCCGTCTATCTGGACTGCAACGCCACGACACCGCTTGCGCCCGAGGTGCGTCAGGTCTTGCTCCGCTACCTGGACGAGGACTTCGGCAACGAGGGCAGTCGGACCCATGAATTCGGCGCGCGGGCCAAGCAGGCGGTGCAGCGAGCGCGTGATCAGGTCGCTGCGGTGGTCGGCGCAAAGCGCGACGAGGTGGTCTTCACCAGCGGGGCGACGGAGAGCAACAACCTCGCGATTCTCGGGTTGCGCGCGGAGGCGGATGCCGGGCGGAGCCATGTCATCACGACCCGAATCGAGCACAAGGCGGTGCTGGAGCCCTGTGATCTGCTGGAGCGGTCCGGGTTTTCGGTCACGCGGGTTGCGGTCGATGCAAGCGGTGCGGTGGATCCGGAGGCGATCCGCGGGGCGCTGCGGCCGGAGACTATCCTGTTGTCCGTGATGCAGGCGAACAACGAGACCGGCGTTCGGCAGCCGTTGGATGCGATTGCCGATCGGCTCGCGGGCCATCCGGCCTATTTCCACGTCGACGCTGCCCAGGGTTTCGGCAAGGATCCGGAGCCGCTGCGCAATCCGCGGATCGACCTGATCTCGATCAGCGGCCATAAGCTCTATGCGCCGAAGGGTATCGGCGCCTTGGTTGCCCGGCGCCGGGGCTATGAGCGGATACCGCTTCAGCCCTTGATGGTCGGGGGTGGTCAGGAGCGTGGACTGCGACCGGGTACCTTGCCGGTTGCGCTGATCGCGGCCTTGGGTACCGCGGCCGAGATGGCGGTCCGGGATTGCGCTCGGCGGCGGGCGGTCTGTCGGGATATCCGCCGGCAGGCATTGGATGCGCTCATGCCGCTCGACCCGCGCCTGACGGGTGAACAGTCTCTGGTGATGGATCATGTCTTGAACTTGGCCTTCCCCGGCCTGGACTCCGAGGCGCTGATGGTGGCCTTGAAGGATCTGGTCGCGATCTCGAATGGATCGGCCTGCACGTCGAGCAGCTATTCGCCGAGCCATGTGCTGAAGGCGATGGGGATGAGCGACGACGAGGCAAACGGCTGCGTGCGTCTGAGTTGGTGTCATCTCACCGCGGCTGTTGATTGGGAGGCGGTGGCGGGGCGTATTGGCGGGCTGCTTTGAACGAAGTCGGAGCGACCGCCGGCGTTTGGGCGTGAGCCTCGCCGTGACGGGACCGAGAGTCGTTGGCGAAACGCGCCTTGAGGCGATTTCCGGGAATCAGTATCTAGAACGTGCATGGCTGCGAGATGTGTAGGGGCGACTTAAGTCGCCCCTACAGTCGCCCCACGGTGCTCGTTCCTTTCCCGGAAATCACCTAAACAACTCGAAATCAGAGGCGTCAATGTCCTCTGACGCGGTGATCGTCGGTTGATGCGACGTCGAACCTGCCTCATTGGCAAGGCCGGCGCGAATTGCTGGACTGGGGCATTGGCGTCGAGAGGGTTTGCCCGTCCAGCTTGCACTGGGCTCGCAGGATGGGCACGCTGCGCTTTGCCTTTCCTACCTTGTACGCTCTCAGACTCGACCAGGACACCAGGCGGGGTCCTCGCCGCAATCCATGACCAGAACCTACTCGCCGCCTCTCATGATCACCTCTGGTATCGTCGCCTCTGTCGCCGAGATCGCCGAGCGTCTGGGGCGCTCCGCCGTGGCGGCCGAGTCGGCCGGTGCACTGCGCCTGCGGCGCGTAAACCGGATTCGGACCATTCATGGGCATTGGCTATCGAGGGTAACACCCTGAGTGAGCAGCAGATCACCGCGATCCTGGAAGGGAAGCCTGTGATTGCGCCGCCTCGCGAGATCCAAGAGGTCAGGAATGCGCTCCTGGCCTACGAGCATTTTCCGTCTTGGAATCCGGCCAGCGAGGAGGATCTGCTTGCGGCCCATGCCCTTCTGATGACGGGTTTGGTGGAGCGTCCGGGCGCGTACCGACATGGGGGCGTCGGCGTGATGTCGGGCAATCAGGTCGTTCACATGGCGCCACCGGCCGATCGCGTGGCGATCTTGATGGGGGACCTTCTGGCCTGGCTGAGCAGGGCCGAGGTCCATCCGCTCATCGCGAGTTGCGTCTTTCACTACGAGCTCGAGTTTATCCACCCGTTCGAAGACGGCAACGGGCGGATGGGCCGCTTGTGGCAGACCCTGATCTTGAGCCGGTGGAATCCGGTATTCGCCGATCTGCCCGTCGAGAGCATCATTCATGCGCATCAACAGGACTACTCCCGAGCGCTGGCTGACAGCAACGATGAGGGTGCGTCGACCTTGTTCGTCGAGCTCATGCTGGGGGTGATTCGGGAGGCCCTGATGTCCGCCTCGACCGAACAAGTTACCGAACAAGTTCGGAATCTACTGGCGCGGATGGGTGAGGGCGACTACTCGGCCAAGGCGTTAATGGCGCTCATGGGGTTGTCGCATCGGCCGACCTTTCTCTACGACTATCTGCACCCTGCGGTTGCCGGTGGATGGCTTGAGCTGACTCGACCGGAGACACCGAAGAGCTCCAAGCAGGGGTATCGGTTGACGGCGTCGGGGCGGCAGCTTCTGTTGGAGCTCGGGCTGCGTGACGGAGGGCGAGCTTAAGGTCCGATGTCGGTTTGGAGCGGAGGTGTCGATGCTGCCGCCATGGTCGCTTCGACGGTCGGCGCTCGGGGCGCTGAGCGCCTGACGGATGCGTGATGCCGCGGAGGGTGGACACGAGTAGGATGAGCGCTGTCCAAACCGCGCCTTGGGTTTATGCGTTCCGACGACGGCCGGCTGGTGGGTGCAGCCGAGGTCGGTGTCGTCGATCTGCAGGGTTCCGCACAGCATACTGGCCTCAATCACCTCTATGTCCGATGCTGTGACTGTGTCCACGGATATGTTGTGTCCATGTTTCATGGATCCTACGAAAAGTTGGACGCGCTGAGGGGCATGTAAGATCGCCGGCGTTCGGTCGAGCGGATCGCGGAGTACCGGCGTCCTTGATCGGGACATTGATTCGTTTCGGCGTTTTTCGGGTTGCCGCTGCCGGAAAAGGGAAGCATCTCAAGCGGCGAGGACGAAGCGCATCCCACGCATGATCAACCGTTGTCCGAGTCGAGCCAGGTTCGCGGCCGGGCATCTCCCGCCCGATCTTGCCGAATCGCGCGGATTAGAGCCTCGGCATTGGCGGGTGTCGAGAGATGATGCAGGGTCTCGATCAAGCTGTTGTAGTGGTCGAGGGACATCACTACGGCATCGCCTTCGGCATCTCGACGGCTGATAATGGTCACGTCCGCATCCCGAACGACATCATCCAGCACTGATTTCAGGGCGTTGCGGGCGCGGGAGTAGGTGACGACTTTCATGGCATGAAACCTGTTCAAGAACTTGTCCAAGTGTAGCGTGGGGCTACATGCAGGGTACGCTGGATCCAAAAGACACTCCGTCACGGTGGGCTTGTTGGCGGAGCTCTCCGATGCGGTGTTCATCGTACACAAGGCTGTGGCAGGGGAGGTCGCGGCTTAAGTCGGATGCAGGTATCCACGTCTCCGAACGTGACTGATTCGGTGATCAATAGGCAGCCGCTTAAGTAGAGCACGGGAAGGTCTAAATTGGTTATCTTGGCTGCCATCGGCAACCGGACAGCGGCGAACGCACGTCGGCTAAACGCCCGGTGCTCCGCGATTGATTCCGGGGAGACAAACGATGAATGACCCGATTCTGGCATTGCTGCGTGACAAGCTGGTTGAGGCGCTGGCACCACAGCGCATCATCCTTTTCGGCTCGCGGGCTGGTGACACCGCGAAACCGGATAGTGATTATGATCTGTTGGTGGTAGCGGAAACCGATCTGCCGTTGGAGGATCGGGTGTTCCAAGCACGGCGGGCGGTGCGTGATGTACGTGTTCCGAAGGATATCGTCGTGGTGACTCCGGCTGAGTTTCGCCGCTATTCGACCTGGGTTTCCGGCGTCGTTCGAGATGCCATCGAGCACGGGCAAATCCTTTATGAAGCCGCTTGACGATCCAGAGGTCCGCGAATGGCTCCTTAAAGTCGCGGAAGACTGTCGGGTGGCAGAGGTGTTGAGTGCATCGGCGGAGCCGCTTGATGACGCGATCTGCTTTCACTGTCAGCAAGCCGCTGAGAAGTTGCTGAAGGCGTTGCTGGTCGCGGATGGCGTTCCCCCGCCCAGGACGCACGATCTCGAGTCTTTGGCCGACTTGTTGTCGTCAGCGCAATCGCTCCCCGAAGATTTGGAGGACGCACTGACGCATCTGAGCGAGTTGTCTGTTATTCCGCGTTATCCGGTGTCTTCCGAGCGACGCTCACCTGACCGAGCGCAGAGGGCGATGGATGCACTGGATCGCACGATCGCTTGGGTGCAATTCACGTACGGTTGGAAAGTACCTCGTCGACCAGATCGGCCCGAGTCGGGCGACTGATTCCTGCCGGCATACCATTCACTTCATCATATGTCCGGTTGGACCTCGACTTTGGGTGGATTGAGAGGATCTGCGCCGATGACCTACCTGGCGGTCAACGGCGTGAATATGTCGGCGTCGCTTGACAGCCATCGTTGAGCGAACACCAATCGAAACACGAAATCCATAAACCTGGTTATTGAGGCCCTGGCGGAATATATGACCGGTGAAGCGAACGGTGATGTCTGCACCATCAAAACGCGTCGGCAATAATACCTATCTTCATACTTCGGCGCTTTCCAGCCTCGAAAGCGCAGGGCGTGAACGTATTGGCGCTGCGGAGGCGCTGGCGAAGGTTGATGGCGGCATTCATTATAACCTCATCCGCATGCATGCGGACGGGGTGACCATCGCCCTCCTAAATTACCCCTCCTTCTTCGAAGACCCATTCCCCTCGTTACGTGAGAGCTGGCTGGTGGATCTCGGCAGTGGTTCGGTCGGCTATCGCACCTACGCGGACTCGTTCAATCCGCCCATCCTGCATCGGAAGGAGCTGCTGCTCCCCGCCGAGCATTCGCAGCGCGAGGCCTTTGCGGCGCTGACGGCGGCCTGCGAGTCGATCGGTCTGTTCGACGAGCCCACGCGGATCGGCTACCGGCGGCAGTGGTCGGCGCTGGTGCGCGAGAAGGGCTATCGCATCGAGGGTCATGCCCTGGTGCCGCTCGGCAACGACGAGTCGTGGCTGGCCGCGGAGGATGCGCCCGGGCCGCTGCACGCCGGTTGGGAGGCGTCCCGACACCTCACGGCGCTGGTGCGTTACGGCTTCTCGGCACCGGTCCAGTCCTTGGCGCGGCATGGGTTTCTGGATGGCCGCTACCGGGTGTTCGACTATGGCTGCGGGCGCGGCGACGACGTGCGCGGACTGGTGGAGAACGGTCTGACCGCGGCGGGATGGGATCCCTACTATGCGCCGGACAACCCGATCGACTCGGCCGATATCGTCAACCTCGGCTTCGTGGTCAACGTCATCGAGGACTTCGACGAGCGGTTGGAGGCGCTAACGCGCGCCTGGTCGCTGGCGGAGCGGTTGTTGGTCGTCTCGGTCATGCTCGCCAATCAGAACGATCCGCGTGGGTCGCGGTTTCGCGACGGGGTCATGACGCAACGCGGGACCTTCCAGAAGTATTACGGCCAGGCCGAGATCAAGGCGTTTCTGGAGCAGGTGCTCGACAGCGAGGCCATCCCGGTCGCGCCCGGGGTGCTCTACTGCTTTCGGGACAAGGACGCCGAGCAGCGCTTTCTGGTCGACCGCTATCGGAGTCGACGTAATCGTCTGCGCGAGCCCTCGGTGCGCATGCGCGAGCGGGCGGAGCGGCCGCGTCGGGATCGCGCCGCGGAGCGGTATGCCGCGTATCGCGAGCCGCTTGATCGGGTGTGGGAGCAGTGGCTCACACTCGGACGCAAGCCGGATGCCTCGGAGGTCTCGGATCCGGCGCTGTTGATCGATGGCTTCGGCACCTTGGCGAAGGCGCTGAGGTTTCTGGCGGAGCGCCGGTAGGCGAGCGCGGACGCGGGGGAGATCGAGCGCGCGGCCGAGGCGCGCACGGCCGATCTGGAGGTCTATTTCGCGCTGAACCAGTTCGAGCGGCGCAAGCCCTATCGTCATCTGGAGCGCGGCCTGCAGCAGGACATCAAGGTCTTCTTCGGCGACCATGCCGCGGCGCAGGCACGGTCTCGGGAGCTGCTGTTTCGGGTGGCGGATATCGACGCCCTCGATGCGGCCTGCCGCGAGGCCGCTGAGCATGGTCTTGGGCACCTGGATCCGGGGCAATCGTTGCAGTTGCACGTGAGCCTGGTCGAGCAGCTTCCGCCGCTGCTGCGGGTCTATGTGGGCTGCGCTGCGGTGCTCTACGGCGACTGGCGCAATGCCGATCTGATCAAGATCCATATCGGGTCCGGCAAGGTGAGCCTGATGCGCTAAGACGACTTCGAAGGCCAACCGCTGCCGCGGATGGTCGAGCGGGTGAAGATCAAGCTGCGCGATCAGGACATCGACTTCTTCGCCTACGGGGACGAATTCGAGCCGCCGTTCCTCTATCACAAGTCGCGCTATATCAACGAGGAGTTCCCGAACTATCCGGAGCAGGCGGCCTTCGATCAGGCGCTGGACGATTTGGGGCTGTTCGAGTGGTCGCGTTACGGGCCGAGTCCGGCGGACTTTCTCGCGACGCTCGAGCGGCATCGCTGGACCATCGAAGGCTTCGATCTGGTGCGTGCCCGCAGCATCCCCGATCTCGACGCGCCCTGCGGTCGATTCCTGACGTATCGGCAGCTGATCGCGTGCGGCGAGACGCAGGCTCGCACCGGCCTGGAGAATCGTCCGGTGCAGCCCGAGAGCTATACCGCGTTGCTCGACCTGGCCGAGCAGGTGCTGGATCCGGTGATCGATTACTTCGGCATGATCCGGCTGACCTACGGGTTCTGCTCGCCCGCGCTTGCCCGCGCGATCGTCGGCTCGGGCGGGGGCGGGATCGACCCGAAGCTCGACCAGCATGCGGCCCATGAGCGCAATCGCTTGGGTCGGCCGGTCTGCGAGCGTCTCGGCGCGGCGGTGGACTTCATCGTCGAGGACGAGGATATGCTGGAGGTGGCTTATTGGGTCGCGACCGAGACGCCCTTCGATCGGCTGTATGTGTATGGGCAGGATCTGCCGATCCATGTGAGTTATGGGCCGGATCAGACTCGGCAGGTGGTGCGGATGACGCTCGGGAAGAGTGGGCGGTTGGTGCCGAGGGTAGTGGCGGCTGAGACGCTTCTTGGAGCTCTGCGCCGGGCCGGCGATCCCCATCGTGCCTGAATCCGCCGGCCCCCGTGTAAAGGATCCTTACCTCCACCGAACGTGACCCACAGCCCGAGCACCGCAGCAGCGCATGCATCCGGTTCATGGTGACTCCTGCCGGGATCCGAGCCCGATCGACCGCCGCACTGTGCCCGCAGTCCTCGCAGAAGGCGAAGAAGCTGAAGCTCTCGGCCGGAAAGTCGTCCGGCACGTTCTCGACCTCATTCATCGATGGCATCCTCGAAAGCCAAGCATAGGCCACCGAGCATAAAGGGGCTGGTGGCTCATATCCTGAGCCTGGCCGGACTCATGAACCTGGCCCGTCAAACAGCCGGATCCGCGGCCCCACGACGGCCTGGGCCTGTGGAAGCGTCAGGGGAGGGCCGATCCGGCAGTCGAAGTAGGCCACGACACAGCGCAAGGAGCGCACATTCGAGCCGGCAGTCCCGTCGAGACGCCAGATCGATTCCTGAAACAAGGGGTCCGAGCAACTGAATCCAGTGATGAGCGCCGGGATTCGGGTGATGGAATCCCGCAGCAGACTGTAACGCTCGCCGACGATCCGGAAACCGCCGGTGCTGCTCCATTGGGGTGCCTCCGAAACCGTATCGATCTCCAGCTCGCAATAGGGCTCGAATCGGTCGACGCCCGAGACCTGACGGCCGCCCTGGAACCGCGCGCGCGCCGAACCCGCCGAGATCTCGATCGGCTCCGGAATCTGGATCTCGGTCCCGACCCAAACCCCGGCGCCAGGCCCATGTGCGCAGCCTCCAATCACGGCCGCGATCAGGACGGTCAGTGCGCCCGGCAAGTGCTTCATGCCTCGGTCCCCCGGCGAAAGGAAGGGTTCGTTCAAAGGATAGACCCTCTCAACCTGGTCAGCACCGATGTTCGCCGGTTCATCTGAGTCCGCTTTCGAGTAAACGGCGACGCTGTTCCACGTTGCGCGCTATCGTTAGACTAAGGGCCTCGGCAGGCAGGAACAGCGTCGGTCCGACGGGTGTGCACGGGAGGCTGGGGTGGAACCATCACTGCGGGTCGCACGGGTCGATGTCAGCGGCTATCGACTGCCGACGACCGAGCTCGAGGGTCTGGATCTCCTTCATCGCGAGCTTCAGGCCGTGATCCGCCGTCATCTGCCCGGCGTCACGGCCTCGGTGTTTGCGCTGCCGGTGCCCTGCTCGGACGGGAAGACGGTCGACTGGTACAGCGATTTGCCCGGGCAGCCGACTCGACTGACCGCACTGCCGTCCGCGCGTCGCGCCGCCATGAAGGCGAAGCTGGAGGACCGGCTGGACTCGCTGCGACGGCTGGCCGACGCCCTGCCGAAGCGCGTCAAGGGCTCGGAGCCGATCGCCGCTGCCCTGCGCGTTGCGACCCATTATCCCGACGACTCTCATGTCTATGTGATCGGCGACGAGCCCGTGCTCACGCTCTGGGGATTCGTGCTGATCAGTCAGGCACGCCGCGGACCGGCGCTCGGTGCAGCAACGGTCGACCGGCGCGCCGGCCGACGCCGTCCCGTGTGGATGTGGGCCGCCGCGGTGGCGGTGATGCTCGGGCTTGGTCTCGCCGGGGGCCTATGGCTCTGGCTCAATCAGCGCGAGGCCGACTCGCTCGCCGCCGAGCTGCAAGCGGCCATCGACGCCAACTGCGAGGGGCCTGATCGGCTCGGGGCATTCGGTGTTCGGCTCGACCGGCTCGACCCGGCGGGGGAGGGCTACTCGGCGCTTCGCGAGCAGCTCGCCGCCGAGCAGGGTCGATGCGCTGCGGCAGCTGCGTTCGCCCGTGACGTCACGGTCGCGGGTTGGGACTGTTCGCGACTCGAGGCGCTGCATCAGGACATGATCGCGCTTGGCACCGATGAGGCCCCATTGACACTCGAGGCAGTCACACTCGATGCGGTCGCGCTTGAGCGGGTCCCGATCGATCCGGGGCGAGAGCCCTTCGCCGGGATCGCGGCCCGGCTGGACCGGCGCATCGGTGTCTGCACCAAGGCTGCGGAGACCCTGGCGGACCTGGATCGGCGGCTCGGGGACTGTGAAGGCGTGGCCGAGCTCGACCGCGCCTTCGGACTCCCGGCGCCCGAGGACGAGCCGCTGCGGCCGGTGCGCGATCGTCTCGACCGGGAGCGCGCACTTTGTGCGGCGGCAGATCGACTTCTTGTCGCGCTGGATGCTGCGATGGAGAAGGAGGGTGGCGACTGTCCGGCGCTCTTGGCGCTGGATCGCGAATCGGCGGGCTTGGATGCGACGCGCGCGCCACTTGCGCCGCTGCTCGAACGGCTCGATGCCGAGCTCGCACACTGCGCCCGTGCACAGACCTATCGCCAAAGACTGGTCGATGCCCAGATGGACTGCATCGGGCTGCGGGCCTTGGACCGCGATCTGGCTGCCGAGGATACGGAGCGCGAGCCGCTGCGTTCGATCCGCCTTCAGCTCGATGATGTCCTGGGGCGTTGCGATACCCTGGAGAAACTGGAACAGTCCGTCAGCGAGGGACTCAAGCAGCCATGATCGGACCCTTACTCCGCACCGGAACCTTGACCGACTACCACCCGGTCGGGGCCGTTGGCCATCCGGTCTATCTGGCGGCGTCGCAGCTGCGTGCGGCCTTGGCCCGTCGGCTCGGTCCCGACCTGGCCGACACCTTCGCGATCCCGCAGCGCAACGAGGACGGGGATACCCTGGACTGGTACGCGCCGCGCCCCGGCCCGGTCGTGCCCTGGAGCGCCGCGAGCCCCGAGGAGCGGACCTCGATCCACGGCCAGCTCCTCGAGATGCGCGCGCGGATCGACGAGCTCGCGCGGACGATGCAGGCGGATACCGACCCCGAGCGACAGGTGTTCGGACGCCTGCTCGCCCATGTCCTGAGCTTCCCGGACGAGGAGCATGTCTATCTGGTCGGCGGTCGCCCGGTCATCAGCTTCTGGGGCTTCGTCCGTGACCGCGACGCGGTTGGGTCGGACCCTCTGGTCGACCTGAGCCGGCTCGCCGCGCCGCCGACGCCGTCGGCTGAGGATGCGGTTCCGACGGGCCGGCGGGGGCTGCCCTGGTGGCTCTGGGTCCCGGCGCTGCTGCTTGCGGGGTTGCTCCTCCTTTTGTTCTTGCTGCGCGGCTGTGAGCCGGTCTCTTCGTTGCTGTCCCCCGAAGGTGCCGGCGAGATCGAGCCGGTCGCGTTGGAGCCCTTACCCGAGGAGTCGCTGCCGAGCCCCGAAGAATCGGTCTTGCCCGACTCGCCGGTCGACACCCTCGAGACACTGGACCGCACAGCGATCGATCGGCATACCCGGATCACGACCGAGACTGCCCCGGCGGCCGGACGGGTCGCCGGTGAGTCCGCCGATTCGCTTCTCGTCGATACCGAGGTTCAACGTCTGCTCGACGAGGCCGATGGGGTCGTCGAAGAACCGCCGTCAACCGGCGATGCTGTCGAGATTGGGGCGGGGGATGCGACCGCCGACGCCAGTCCCGAATCGTCCGACGTGCCTCTGGATGCGTCGGCCGGGGATGGGTCGATCCCGGTGGTCGGTCCTGAGGCCGATGTCGATGCCGCGGCCGACGCCGAGGGGGATCCGGTGCCCGCGGAGACTGACGCCTCGGTGGATCAGCCGGCAGTGGAGCCCGAGTCGAGCGCCGCCGAAGAGGTCGCCCCAGAGGCCGCCCCAGATGCCGTCGAAGAGATCGGGGGCACGCCGGACGCGACGGACCCGGAGTCTGCGGAGCAGGCGGGGGCAGATCCGGCGTCGCCGTCCTCCCAGCCCTCCGACGGGACCGGCCCGGCCGCGAGCCGGGGAGCCGCAGCCGCCGGCGCGGGTTCCACGGCGGGCACTGCTTCGCCCACCCTGAGTGGACTCAGCAGCGGCTGGCGCACGGCCACCTCCTTGCAGGACCCCAAGACCGGGCTCCCGATCCAGATGGAATATCGGTCTCAGGACGGTGTCGGCCAATTACGACTCAAACGACACGACGGCAGCGTGTGTCAGACGGGCGCCGGCGCCAGGATGGAAGGCGGCCGGCTGGTGATCGACAGCAGCGGCGATATCCGGTGTGCGGATGGTACCAATTTCGGCCGACCACGGGTCGAGTGCGAGACCGGGAAGGACGGCAAGCCGAGCTGCGCCGGCAGCTACCCCGGCGGCGGCACATTCTCCCTCGACGTGCAGGGCGGGGCGAGCGATTGAGCCCGATTGAACGGGGCTGCGGTCATCGCTCACGCCAAGACGCCAAACAAGGACCAGGTACAGAATACCGATGGGCCGCAACAGAGACTCGGGTCATAGGCGATGCTTGCGAAACTGGTGAACTTCGAGAACAAGGTGACGCTGATCGCCAACAGCGGGGTCCAGTTTCTGGACTTCGGCCTGAATCTGGCGCTGCGCAAGGCCCTGCCCGGCGAGTTCGTGGTTCAGGAGAGCAATCGCTCGCTGGCCCGGCTGGTCTACGACGAGCGCAGCAATCAGCACCATTGGTCGGACAAGCCCGGCGTCCCGCTCAAGCCGCAGCTGAGCGTTCCGGTCGACGATTCGGCGACCCTGCTCGATGGGGTCTGGCTGCCGGTGCCCGTGCTGCGGCTCCATCCGCCACGGCGTTTTGCCGCAGGCCCCGAGACCTGGGCGCGGTTGAGGCTGTTGGCCCTGGCCGCGGAGGAGGCCGCCGCCGCTTACCAGACCCATCGATTGACGCTCGCCATCGATACCAGTCTCTTGGCCGATGCCGAGGATCTGCGCTATCTGGCCCCGACGGACGCCGATGTCGGCGCCGGGGCCGCCTTCGCCTTTGCGCATCGCGCGCATGAGGTCGGCTGGTTCCCGGAGTTGCCCTGGGTGGCCGGCTGGATCCAAGAGGTCTTCGATGAGCGCGCGGGCACGCGCCTGCGACTGCCTCCCGAGGATGTCGAGGCGGAGCGCGAACGCCTGGCCCATCATGCCCACTATCTGAACCTGTTGGCCGTGATCGGCGGGACCGGCTGCATCCCGGAGATCAAGCTGCTCGGCAACAAGGCCAGCGATGTGCAACCTGCCGTGCCGGTCGACATGGTGCTGGACGTCGGCAACTCGCGCACCTGCGGGATCCTGATCGAGCAACACGTCAAGGAGGGAGACGTCCTGGGGCGGCGCTACGAGCTGGAGCTGCGCGACCTTTCGGAGCCGCAACACCGTTACAACGAGCCCTTTGAGAGCCGGGTCGAGCTGGCACAGGCGACCTTCGGCAAGGAGCACTGGGCGCACAAGAGCGGGCGCGCGGGCGCCTTCCTTTGGCCCACCATCGCCCGCGTCGGGCCGGAGGCGGCGCGGATGGCCGGGCGCCGGCGCGGCACCGAAGGCGCGACGGGTATCTCCAGCCCCAAGCGATATCTCTGGGACGAGGATCGCTTCGACACCGGTTGGCGCTTCAACAGCGCCTTTGTTCGGACCGAGATCGAGCCAATGGCGACGGCGGCGCCTTTCTGCAACCTCGTCAACGAGATCGGCACGGCGCTCTACACCCTGCCCGAGGCCGACCGCATGCCGGTCTTCATGCCGCACTATTCACGCAGCGCCATGATGATGTTCATGCTGGCCGAGGTCCTCACCCAGGCGCTCTGCCAGATCAACAGCCCGGCCCAGCGTCTGCGGATGCCCACGGCCGACCTGCCGCGGCATCTGCGCACCCTGATCCTGACCATCCCGCCGTCGATGCCGAAGCAGGAACGGGATCTCTTCGCCGAACGCATGCATCAGGCGGTGGGTCTGGTCTGGAAGGCATTCGGGTGGCATCCGGAGGACGCCCCGATCGATGGTGCGGGCGCCGAGCTGGCGTGGCCGCCGTTCCCCAAAATCGAGGTGCGCTGGGACGAGGCGACCTGCAGTCAGGCGGTCTATCTCTTCAGCGAGATCCAGAACACCTTCGCCGGACGGGCCGAGGAGCTCTTCGCGACGGCCGGTCGGGCGCGCGCGGACGCTGCCGGTGTGGGCAGGGGCGGTTCAGGGGGCCGCCTCAGGATAGCGACCGTCGACATCGGGGGCGGGACGACGGACCTGGTCATCAACGACTATCTGCTCGAAGGCGGCCGCACGGGGGCCAATCGCACCATCGTGCCCGAGCAGCGTTTCAGAGACGGGTTCAAGGTGGCCGGCGACGACATCCTGCTCGAGGTGATCGGCGCGACCCTGGTTCCGGCCCTCAAGGAGGCCGTGTCCACCGCGGGGGTCGAAGAGCCCGAGGCGCTGCTGTCGCGGCTGATCGGCGCGGATCCGGTCGATGTTCAAGAGGGCATGCTCCGCCAGCAGCTGGCGCTGCAGGTCCTTTACCCGGCCGGCCTTGCGGTGCTCAAGGCGTACGAGCGATTCGATCCGGTCCAGGGCAGCGAGCCCCATACCCTCGCACTCGGGGACCTGGTGGCCGAGATCAGCTCTGAGACGCCGACCGCGGCGGTTCTGGACTGGTTCGCGGACGGGGTTCGCGATGCCACCGGCGGCGCGGCGACTGGATTTGGACTGCTGGACTGTCCGGTCCGGCTCGATCTCGGCCGGACCCATCAGTTGTTCATGGAGGAGCGGCTCGAGGTCACCCGTGCCGTGCGCTCTCTGTCCGAGATCGTGCACCTCTACGACTGCGACGTGCTTCTGCTGACCGGTCGCCCGTCGCGGTTGCCTGGTCTGCAGGCGCTGTTCCGGGCTCTGCTTCCCCTGCCGCCCGATCGGATCATCCCGATGCATGACTATCGCACCGGTGCCTGGTACCCCTTCAATCGCCGCGGACGCATTGCGGACCCCAAGACCACCGCCGCCGTCGGGGCCATGCTGTGTCTGCTCGGGCAGGGGCGACTGCCCAACTTCTCATTCAGGGCCAATGCCTTCCGCGCCTATTCGACGATCCGTTACCTGGGTATGATCGATCGTAACCGGATGATCAAGGCCGACGACGTCTATTACAGTAACGTGGACCTGGACGACCCCGAGTACCAATTGCCCGAGACCACGATCCCGATGACCGGTGTGATGCACATCGGCTATCGCCAGCTCGCCGCCGAGCGCTGGGGTGCGCAGCCGCTGTATGTACTCGACTTCGCCGACGACGAGGTGCGTCGCATGCTCTATACCCAGGGCGGCGTGCTCCAGGTCCGGCTTGAGCGCATGCGCGGCGTCAACGCCGAGCGCTTCCGGGTTGCGGCAGTGGAATTGGAAGGAGGGCGGGCCTTCGGCCGAGGCGTTGTCGCCCTGAAGCTCAACACCTTGACCAGCATCGGGTTTGATCAGGATAGCTATTGGCTCGACAGCGGCAGCATCTTCCGGTTCTAAACCGCGTCCCGAGCGGGCCGGAAATGGGCTGGACTGCGAGCGTTGGTGGAGACCAAGGGAGAAGCTGATGATTTGCCATCCCTGGCAAAAATCAGCACGCGATTCGAAAACGCGGTTTCCGAATCGCTTCATTTTCCGTCGCTTAGGCGACTGCAAATGCCGACACATCCATGTGTCGCGGGAATCGCTGATTTAATCAGCGTTTCCCAAGAGGATCGAGCTGGACGCGGTGTAGGAGATGGAGCACGGAGCGTCGGTGGTGCCGAGCCGCGCGAGGCACCACAACCGTCGGCGGATCTTGTGCTTCCTCGCGTCAGCACACCTACTATCAACGGAATCCATGATGACCGAGACAACGCACGAGGCACGCGGGGCTGAGCTGATCCGGCGCAGTCGAGCACTCTACGACGGCTGTGGCGAGGCGATCGGTTGGGTGGCGGAGGTGCGTCGGCACTCCCAGAGGCTCGACCGCGAGTCGGACAGCCTGACCGACAAGCTCAGACGCACCCGCAACCTTGCCACGCGGCTCGGCCGGGCCGCGGGGCGCTCGGTCAGCGTCGGCTTTTTCGGGCTGTCGCAGGCCGGGAAATCCTACCTGATCTCGGCGCTCGCGGCCGGTGAGAGCGGGGAGCTTGAGACCGAGGTCGAGGGCGGCCGGCTCAACTTCATCAAACACGTGAACCCGCCCGGCCAAGGCAAGGAGGCAACAGGCTTGGTGACCCGCTTCACCCGCCGTCCGAGTGCGGCTCCGCCGGGCTATCCGCTTGAGTTGTCGCTCTTCTCCGAGGTGGACCTGGCCAAGGTCCTCGGCAATGCCTTTTTCAACGATTTCGACCGCGAGCAGGTCGAGAACGACCTGTCACCCGGGCATCTGCGCCGGCACCTCGCCGCATTGCAGGCACGCCGCACTGCCGCACCCACCGGCGGGGTGAGCGAGGACGACGTGGTGGATCTGCTCGAGTATTTCGAGAAGCGCTTCCCGAAGACCAGCGAGCAGCTCAAGGCCGACTATTGGCCGACGGCGATCGCGCTGGCATCTTACCTGGAGCCCGCGGATCGCGCCGGACTCTTCTCCGTCCTCTGGGGCGAGGTGCGCGAGCTGACCGAGACCTATCTAGCCCTGCGCCGTGGCCTGGCCACCGCAGGGTATGCCGAGTCGGCCTATTGCCCGCTCTCGGCGCTGGTGCGCACCGACGCGAGCGGCGAGCTGACCCAGGGCGACAGCATCATGAATGTCGATATCCTGGAGCGACTCGGCCGCGACAATGCGGATCAGATCGAGATCGTCCCGCGCCGCGGTGACAGCCTGCTCCCGGCGGTTTCGTTGCCCAGGTCACTGCTCGCGGCCTTGACGACCGAGCTGCGTTTCGTGCTTGCCGAGCCGCCGCGCACCGGGCTGCTGGAGCATGTCGATCTGCTCGACTTCCCGGGCTATCGCGGGCGCCTCGCGGTGGCGAATCTGTCCGAGGTCCGCAAGCAGCTCCAGGACGACCAGGTGGACCCGGTGGCCCAACTGGTGCTGCGCGGCAAGGTGGCCTTTCTCTTCGAGCGCTACACAGACGACCAGGAGATGAATCTCCTGGTGCTCTGCGCCCCATCCAATAAACAGAGTGATGTCAAGGATCTGGGGCCGGTTCTTGAGACCTGGGTCCATGCCACCCAAGGCGCCGATCCGGCGACTCGCGAACGTCGCAGCCCGGGCCTGATCTGGGCCTTCACCATGTTCGACCTGCGCCTCAACCCCGTGCCGAGCGAGACGGAGGACCTGATGCGCAAGGGCTGGGAGGGCATGATGAAGCTGGCCATTCTGGAGCGCTTCGGGGCCTATGAGTGGCTACGCGAATGGTCTCCGGGTCGGCCGTTCGACAACCTCTTCCTGGTGCGCAAGCCGCGCATGGCCACCGCCGTGATCGAGACCGACGCCTCCGGCGAGCGGGCCATCCTCGCGGGTCAGCGTGATCGCCTCGATCTCTTGCGGCGGACCTTCTGCGAGGATCCGACGGTGCAGAAGCATCTCGCGGACCCGCAAGCAGCCTGGGATGCCATGCTGAGCTTCAACGACGGCGGCATCTCGCGGCTGGCCGAGTACCTGGGCAAGGTCGCTGCACCCGAATCCAAGCTGGCAAGGATCGGCGAGCAGCTCGATGCAAGTGTGGAGGAGTTGATGCGGCACCGCTTCGGAGCCTATTTCCGCGCCGAGGGCGCGGCCGAGGTCGACAACAAGCGCCACCTGGCCGACCGCGTCCTGACCGCCCTGCGCCAGCGACCGAATCGCTTCGCTGCCCTGCTCGGCGCCCTGCAGCCCCCGAAGGAGGGGCTGCGGGCGCTGTATCTTCGCGCCGACGAGACGACCGGTCAGGCGTCAATCGGGAGCGAGTCCGGCCCATTGTCACCCGACGTCGGCTGGCCCTCGGCGCCCATTCCGGATGGCGGACTGATCGACCTGGACACACTGCTCGGTGGCTTTGGATCCGCGCCGGCAGCCGGTGCTGCCCGAAAGGTACCCGGGGATACGGCGAACACTCCGCAGTCCTCCGCCGCGAACGAGAGCGCGGTGCGCTTCGTCCGAGCGGTGCTGAGCTATTGGGTGGGTCACCTCAAGGCCCTGCCGGAGGATCCGCACTGGTCCAGATACATGGGCCTGGACAAGGGCGCGCTCGAAGACCTGATCGGCGAGTTGATCACCGCAGCCGACCGCTTGGGGCTCGAGCGGGCCTTGCTCCACCTCATCGACACGGCCGAGTCCCAAGCCGCCGCGATGCGCTCGCAGCTCGCCGAACGTCAGGTCTACGTCACGGCGTCGCGCATCAACCGCTTCGTGGATTATCTCGGCTGCGACGACCTGCCGCCGGACGATCGCCCGCGCTCACGCGCCGGCCCACAGCGCCCGGTGTTTGCCGCACCGCCCCCGATCCCGCCCGGCACCATGCCAGTTCTGCCCGCGACACCTGTCAATTTCTCTGCGCTCTATATCGTCGATTGGTTCGAGGCATTCCGGGCCCTGGCCATCGCCAATGCCGGACATGCTGCCGGGCGCGACATCTCGCCCGAGCAGAATGCACGGCTGGGGCAAATTCTGGCGCTGGTCGCCGGTCGGTCGATCGATGCGGCAACCGCCTGATGTCTGAGCAGTCGTTGACGCTCATTCCAATGACAGAGAAAACGAGATGGCGTTGAAGATCGATCTCCACCCGGCAGGCCCGGGCAGTGCCCGGCTTCTGATCCTGGGCTCCCGGCCGGCCCCGGAGACGGTCTCGCTCGCCCTTCAGCGAAACGACGGGCGTTACCTTGGCCTGGATCGTCAGTGGCAGGTGACCCCGCACTGGCACCCCATCTTTACCGCAGAGCCTCTGTCGGAGGGGCTCAGGTTGACCCTGAGCACCGACCTGGTCGACAGCATCGTCGGCGTCGGTGGCGCGCCATTGCGAGTCGCGGTCCGGCTGGACGGTGTCGAAGACGCCGGAACCCTGCGGATCCGGGGCGCCCTGATCGGTTCCGGCGCCGCCGCGCCGCGCACCGCGGTCGCCGATCCGCTTGATGAGACGGTGACGGTCCGGAGACCCGGGTCCGATTCGGCGGGCGACCAGGACGCGGACGATTTTTCGCTCGACCTGGATGATCAGAGCGGACCCGGCTCAGGGATTCGTTCCCGGTCGCGGTGGCCATGGATCGCGCTGGTTGCCCTGCTGCTGTTGGCTGGTGCCGGGGCCGGTGCATGGTGGATGGGTTGGCTCGGTGGGGTCGGAGACACCTCGGTACCGGAGACGGACATGCCTCCGGCCGCAGACGCGTCACCGGATGCATCGCCCGATCAAACCCAGGACCCGGAATCCCCGGACACCCCAGGGTCGACGCCTCCGGAGGACCCTGTTCCCGCCGCGTCGGGCATCGCCCTGGCGCGCCAGTTCCTTGACGGGGGGCCAACACCCGCGGCGATCTTCGAGCGTGCCGAGGAGCTCGAGCAGGCCGGCGATTGCCCCGCCGCCTATGCCCTCTTCAGCGAGGCCGCCAACACCGACCCGATCTTCGCGGCTCGCCTTGCGCGTCGCTACGACCCGCTCACTCATCGTCCGTCGGCCTGTATCGCCGCGCCCGACATCCCCTACGCAATCGTCTACTACAGCGATGCCGCCGAGGCCGGTGATATCCAGGTCCAGCGTCGCCTCGGTCAGATCATGGCCGAGCACGAGCCATCCGGGCCGACGCACGAAGCGGGTCTCGCTTGGCTCCGCAAGGCCGCGGCTGCGGGTGACGCCGAAGCCGCCAGGTCGATCGAGCGCTTTGGCGGCGGGCGGTGATCTTCGGGTCGGGCTGCATTCCGGCCTCGTGACCGTCCGCTTGGATCTCAGCCCTCGCCGATTCGCGCAAGCAGTTGCCGTGCGCCTATCTCCACTCCGGGGACGGTCGGAAAATCGGTCAGTGCGCGCCAGAGCGCGACTCGGGCGGCAAACGCAGGCTCGCCGGGCTTCGGCTCGATCGGGAGACTCGTCACCCACATGACGAACCGCTCGGCGGCCTTACGCGACGGTGGCGAGCGATCCGGGTCCAGCGCAATCTTGCGCGCACTGGCCAGGAACAGCAGCGAAACCTCGCCTCGATCGGTCTTTTCGGCCCAGCTGAGACCGTCGAGCAGGGTCTTGCATTCGGCATCCGACAACCCGTCGACATAGGCGTCGACCTGACGGACCGCCTCCAGAAGGGCCTCGTCGGGATTCTCGGGTGGTACCTGCGGTCTCCGGAGACGAATCGGCTCGAGCAGTGTCGCGTAGTGAGACGGGCTGCCCATGATCGGCCAGAGGATCCGGTCGAACCCGTCGAAGTCATCCGGATCATGGATGCTGATGGGCATGTCGCGACCCAGCGTCACCTCGGAGAAAAAATCCGCCCCGAATCGAGAGTTGTCCCGATCGATCCAGCGTGCCGCCCCGGCCAGGGTGTCCGACCACCAAGGTAGGAACAGCAGTGGCAAGACCCCGACAACCAAACGCGTCCTAGGCGATCGATCGAACAGGAGGTAGAGGATACCCAGGCGCCAGGCGGCCAATCCGATCAGCAAAGAGACGATGGCGGCGACGAGGTGGTCCGACGGCAGTCCGAGACCGGCAACGAAGATCTCCGGATAGGCGTCTTCGGGATGCGCGGCATCATGACGCAGCGGCACGGAGGCATCGGGTTCGCGTGGCCACAGCCGCACCACCCATTCCAAGGGTCGATCGAGCTCCAGCAACAGGTCGTCGAGCTCGGTACCGCGAGGCGGCATCACCGCCCGGACCTCCTCGGTCTGTCCGACCAGCATCCAATACTCGGCTTCTCTGCTCGTCAAGAATGCCTTGGCTTCGGGCGACATCCGTAATTCGATGACCGGATGTCCCGCTGAATCGCGGGGCCAGTCAGCCCGCACGCCAGGCAAGATCTCATCGACATCAAGCACACCATAGCGACTGGGCGCCCTCGTCTCGTAACCCCTGCCACAGAACACACGCCGATAACCCTGCTCCGCGACCGAATAGGCAGCCGTGATGCAGAGCTTCATGCGCGCATGACGCGACCAATGGTGGGGATCCTCAAGACTCTCGGTGTCCAGATCCAACCACCAGAAGGGTTCGATGGAGCGCGCCTCGGCGCGTCCGCTCATCGACGTGACCTCATGCTTCTGCAGGTGATACGCCGGACCCATCTGCCAGGCGGCCGCAAGAAACGCCCCTCCGATGGCCAGGACCGGCGCCCCGACCAGATACATCCAGCGGCTCAGCGCCAGGTTCAAGAGCCAAAACAGTGCCTTGACGGCAATATTGTCGTCCGGATGAGGTTCGCGGCCCTTATCCGATTCCCGCAATGGTCACCTCGGCGAAAGACATCGGGGTTACACACCCGAGCAGAATACCCGATGTTTCTCTTCGATCCGCACTCACCGGACGGTGTCGTGCACCTGCATGGCCGTCGTGCCTATCGGGTCGGATCAACGACGACGCCCGAGGCAGAGGCCGCTGCCGTTCCCGCTGCAGACCAGTCGACCGCTCGAGTCATAGGCCGCGTAGGCAACTTGGATGATGCCGCGACCGCCGCAGTTGTAAGACAAGTCGCCGCGCCAGGTATTGCGGCCGATCTTACTGAGGAGGCAGTTGCGACATCCGATGTTCGTTGAGGTGACGCGCGCGATGCGATCGCTGACGGGCGGATCGATGTCGACGATATGGCGGACGCGATCCCCATGTCGGCCGACGCTCGGCTCGATTCTCAGTTGTCCCGTGCAATCTCCTCTCATCGGAAAGGAGCCTGGCTGTTGCGGGATCGCAGGGGAGGTGCCGGGACTTGAATCCGGACTGATGGCCGGTTGTAAGGGCGGGGCCGTTGCCTGGACCACCACCGGCTTTGGCGGCGGCGGTCGGCAGGGGCCGATGACCTGGCCGAGCTGCTGCTGGACGGCGCGCAGCCCAGGCGACGACTCGCGCTTGAGGTCGCGCTCCAAGGCCGTGAGACGGATGCAGTCGGTTCCGGCGTCGGCGAGCCGCTGCGCATAGCGGTCGATCCGCTCGCAGTCGGCGAGCGGGGTCTTGAGCGAGTCTCGTGCCCTGGCGAAGCGCGGGTCGCCCTGGTTGGCGAGTGCTGCGGCGAGTGCGCGGGCCTTCGTGCAGTCGCCCCCGATGGCGGCGATCTGCTCTTCGAGCGCGCCCGCTTGGGTGCAGATCTGCAGCTCGGGAATCAGCCGGGTCCGGATGTCGAGGAAGCGCAGGTTGTTGCGATAGTCGCCGATGCGCTCGTCAAGCTCCTGGAGACGGGCACAGTCCCCTTGGGCCTCGGCGAACCTCTGCTCCAGATCGCTCAGGTCGGCGCATTGGCTCAGCGCGACGGTGAGCCGGTCCGCGAGGGCGACCAGCGGCTCGCGCCCCGGGTCATGGCGCGCGAGGGTCTCGCTGAGCCCGGCAAGAACAAGGCAATCATCCTGGGAGTGGGCCAGCTCGTCTTCCAGATGATCGGCCAGGTCGCAACGCCCCAGTGCCTCGTCCAGCCCTTGCCGGATCTCGCGCAGCGGTGGCCGGCCGGTGTCCAGGTCGGCGAGCTCGGTGGCCATGTCACGGTCAAGCGCGCGCAAGGCCGCGCAGTCGCCGTCGGCTTCGGTCAACCGCGGACCGAGTCCGTCGGCGAGGCGGCAGGCGGCGAGTGCGCGGTCGAGGTCGAGACGCAGCACCGCAAGCTCTGCTTCGGGTTGGTCGAGCATGGCAGCCTCCTGCGCCAGTGTGGCGACGGCGGCGCAGTCGCCGATCATAGACTCGAGGCGGGCGGCGATCCCGGCGATCCGGGTGCAGGCGGCGATGCGCTCGTCCAGGTCGGCCTTGAGGCTGCGAAAGGGCTCGCGCTCCAAGTGATAGAGGTCAAGCTCTTCGTCGAGGGCCGGGAGGTGATCGCAGGGCGGGTTGGTTGCGAGCCGCGCCCGGAAGAAGTCGGCCTCTTCGCAGATGCCGATCTCGGTGAGGACCGCCATACGGACATCGGGGTAGCGGCTGTCCTCCGCGTCGATCCGTTCCAGCCGGTTGGCGAGCTCCCGGAGCGGAGCGGCTGGGTCGCATTGGTTGGCGAGCGCAGCGGCGAGGTCGTCGCGCAGCGTCTGCTCGGCGTGCTGCTGTTGCCAGAGCCAGGCGCCGAGGCCGAGCATGATCAGCGCGCTCAGCCCCAGCACCGGGAGGACCCAGCGCGGCCAGGGCCGCGCGGCGCGGCCGGCGACCGGACCGGGCGCGCCGACTGGGCCAGGCGGTTGGCCGCGCTCGGTCCCGCCCCAGGAGATCAGTACCGGGGCGCCGCCGATGACATAGATCGCCTCGTCGCCCGGATAGAGGACGGCTTGGCGCAGCAGCCGGCCCGGGTCCGGGTCGTCCGGATCACGCTGGGCCAGCTCGTCGGACAGGCGGGTGACGGCCTTGAGATGATCGGCCAGGACACGATGCACCGCCGTCTGCGTGGCGTCGGGCAGGTCCAGCAGCCGAATCGGTTGTCCGGCCAGCTCGCTCGTCCAGGTCACGGCCCCGGAGCCATCCGACGCCAGCTCCGGTCGGGCGAAGACCGCGGCGGTTGCCGGCGGCAGATGACGCCTCAGGATCTGCCCGAGCCTGTCGAAGCCTTGCCAGGGATGCTGCGGCGTCAGCCGATCGGCGGTCAGGCCCGGGTAGACGAGGGTCAGAATACGAACCGAGGGTGTCATCGCGGGCTCCCGATCAGTCGGTTTGACGTCCTTTGCGGATTCTAAACCGCATGCCGTGTTTCAAGGCGAGCGCGGACTCATTGCGCCAATATCAAATTCGTGCCTCGGCGGCCAGCTGGATACCGGCTTCGGCGGATTATCGGTATCCGATACGCACCCATCGAGTCCGGTATCCACATCCGCCTATGTCATAATCCGGGTGCAACCAGAAGTGCCGACAGCCGTTTTTGGATCTTCAGGTCCGAAGACCGCTGGAGGCGAAATGCAGTGCCAATGACCGGAGCCGGGATGACTGGAACGACCCTGATGAGGCGTTTGACTCTGTTGGTCCTGCTGGCCGGGATGGTCCTTTCGGGCGCCCCGGCCATTGCCGATCCGCCGGGCGATCGCACCCCTCTGTTGCAGGCGGGGAAGAAGACACTCTTCCAGCGCGTGCTCACCCGTCCGGGTGCCATGCTGACGGACCAGCCCGGCGGTGATGCCGGGCGGCTCGTGGACGCCTTCTCGCGTTTCTATGTCTATTCCGAGACCGAGCGGGACGGGCAGTCTTGGGTCGAGGTGGGGGTCGATACCAAGGGGAAGGTCAGCGGCTGGTTGCGGGCGCAGGACACGGTGCCCTGGCTCCAGCAGATGGCGCTGGCCTTCACCAACCCGGGCGCGGAGCGCGAACGTGCACTCTTCTTCGATTCATGGGAGTCGCTGAGCGGCTTGATGGCGCTGCCGGAACCAGGCACGGAGGTGGCGCCGCTGACGAGCCGGATTGCCGACGGCGGGCGTGACCCGCGTGTGGTCGCGATCGAGCCGGATCGTTTCATCGACATCAATAGCCGGTTCTACCTATTGCCGATCCTGGACCATGAAGAGGTCTTCACCGATTCGGGTCATCTGATGCGTGGCCTCAAGGTCGCCTCCGTGACCGAGACCTCTGCACCGACGGCGACGCCGGCTGATCGGCAGTCCGGTCCTGAGGGCTCCGAGCCCGTGGTCCATCTCAGCAGCTTTCGGGCCGCTGTGGTGTTCGTCATCGACTCCACCATCTCCATGCAGGAGTATATCGACGCGGCTCGCGCGGCGGCAGAGCAGGTGTATCGGCGTATCGAGGGCTCCGGCATCCTGGACAAGGTGTCCTTCGGGCTGGTCGCGTTTCGTGCTCCGAGCGCGGATCCGGTCAAGGCCGAGTCCCTGGACTATGTGGCGCGGATGTTCGTGGATCCCGCCCAGGTTGCGTCGGGGCTCGATTTCCTGTCGCGTGCAGCCAAGGTCACCGAGGCCAGGGTCTCGACCGACCATTTCGACGAGGACCCCTACGCGGGTGTCGTCACTGCGCTGGAAGAGATCCCTTGGAACCGCTTCGGTGCCCGCTATGCCGTGCTGATCACGGATGCCGGTGCGCTCGAGGGCGACGCCTCGACCACCGGGCTCCATGCCGAGCAGGTTCGTTCCGAGGCCGCGGAGAAAGGGGTCGCGCTGATGGTGCTGCACCTCAAGACCGCACTCGGCAAGACCAACCACGCCAAGGCCGAGGCTCAGTATCGGACCCTCGCGAACAATGCCGCGATCCAGCGCAGTCTCTATTTCCCGGTCCAGGACGGCTCGGCCGCAGCGCTGGGCAAGGCCGTCGGGATCCTTTCGGATACCGTAATCGAGAGCATCGAGGCGGCGGCTCGAGGCGAGATGGCGGCCGGCAGCGCCCGGGCCGCTGCGTCGGTCGCCGGTGCAGGTGCTGGTGCTGCTGAGACGGTCCCGCCCCCGGTCGTGGAAGCGCCGGAGGCGGCAGCGCTGCGCGAGGCGACGCGCGCCCTCGGCCATGCGATGCAGCTTGCCTATCTGGGCCGGGAGGAGGGGACACGCGCACCGCTGGTCTTCGAGGGTTGGATCAGCGATCGCGACCTCGCCGACCCCACGGTCCGAACGGTGGACGAGCGGGTCCTGTTGACCAAGGACCAGTTGAGCGACCTCTACGGGATCCTGAAACAGATCGTCGATGCGGCCGACGCCGGGATGTTGCAGCCTGACGCCTTCTTCGACAGCCTGCGCTCCATCGCGGCCCAATACGGGCGCGATCCCGCGCTCGCCGGCAGTCCTCAGGCGACGCGGCTGGCGGATCTCGGACTACTCGGCGAGTACCTGGACGGCCTGCCCTACAAGAGCGATGTGATGACGCTGGACCAGGACACCTGGTCACGCTGGGGCACCCAGAGACAGTTCGAGTTCGTCAGCCGTCTCAAGGGCAAGATCAAGCTGTACGAGCGCTACAACGCCGATACCGATCGCTGGGTCAGCCTGGCCGAAGGCAGCCCGCCGGGCGAATGGGTTTATCCGGTGCCGCTGCGCGATCTGCCCTGATGCCCCTCGTCGATGCCGAGCCCGCTGCGGTGAGACTCATCGAGGATACAGTCGTGGCCGACCGGCAAGTGGACGCTAATCCGCTGATCGAGGCCAGGGCGCTGGGGTATCGGTACGGCCATGGGAGCGGCTCTTTCGAGGTCATGATCCCCGACTTGCGACTGGATCGCGGCGAGACGCTCGCGCTGACCGGGGAGAGCGGCAGCGGCAAGAGCACGGTGCTGGAGCTTCTCGGGCTCGCCGCGCCTCCCTTGCCGGGGGCGAGCTTCATCTGGCACGCCGCGGGCCCTCTGGACATCGCCGCGCTCTGGCGCGCGCGCGCCGAGCGTGCCCTCGCAGGCGTGCGTGCGCGCTCGATCGGTTTCGTGATGCAGACCGGTGGTCTCTTGCCGTTTCTCACGGTGCGCGAGAACATCGGGATCAACCGCCGCCTGCTCGGCCTGCCTGCCGAAGACCATCGACTGACGCAATTGATCGCAGCACTGGAGATCGGCGGGTTGCTGGATCGACGGCCGGGACAGTTGTCCGTGGGCCAGCAGCAGCGGGTCGCGATCGGCCGTGCCCTTGCGCATGGACCTGATCTCGTGTTGGCCGACGAACCCTCCTCTGCGCTCGACCCCCGGCTCGCCGACCGTGTTCTCGGCCTGCTTCGCGACCTTGCGGTCGAGCGGGGGGCGGCGGTGGTGATCGCGACACACGAGCATGGCCGGGTGCGCGCACTGGGTCTGCGCGAGGTTCGCGCGCGGCCTTGGGATGAGCCCGAGCGGCTGGGCTCCTGCTTCGAAGGCTAAACCGCGTCCGGCTTGATATAGATGGTGTCGCCGCGTCGTCTCGACTCTTGTGTGGACCAACGATGCTCGAGGTTGGCGCCATTGCGGAATTTAAACCGATCAAATCAGATGTCTAGACCGCGTGGACTCAGAAGCTGGTCAGGCCCGCCGAGCCGAGGATCGACCTCGGGCCTTGCCGATACCCTGGACGCGGTCTGATGGCCAGGGCCGGATCTGTCGGAACCTTGTCCCCCTTGCGTCGTGTCGCCGGGGAGGTCTGGGGTCTGGCCTGGAAGGATCTGCGCCATGATGGCAGCACCACCCTCGTGTTCGTACTCACCGTCGCGGCGATTTTGGCGCCCTTGCTGCTGTTGCTCGGACTCAAGAACGGCGTCGTCGAGACCTTGCGTGAGACCCTGCTTCGCGATCCGCGCAACCTGGAGGTGGTGATCTACGGGAGTGCTCGGCTGGAGCGGGACTGGTTTGTCGAGATGTCGGCTCGTCCCGACGTCGCCTTCCTGATTCCGAAGACGCGGACCATCAATACCAGCGTCGATCTGTTGGACTCGGCGCGACGACTCTTGCCCGCGGTCGAGGTCATTCCAACCGCAGTGGGCGATCCGCTTCTGCCGCCCGGGGCGGTGCTGCCGACTCGTCCCGACGAGGTTCTGGTGACCGAAACCTTGGCGCGGCGCCTGGGCCTGACGTCCCTCGAGCCGATTCTGCGGGAGGGCGTGCAGGAGGAGGGCGATCCAGCTTCCCTGGTTGCTGTCGTCAAGCGCACCCGCGATGGTGAGTCCGAGCACCTGCGTCTGCCGCTGACGGTGATCGGCGTCGTGCCGGAGGCGCGGTTCTCGCGGGATGCCCTCTTCACCAGTCTGGATCTCCTGGTGGCCGCCGAGGACTACCGTGACGGGACCCTGGATCCGATCGCCGATGGCGGCATCCCGCCGGGTTATGCCGACCAACAGGACCGCTTTGCGAATGCGCGGCTTTATGCCGCCGGTCTGGATCAAGTCGGCGCGCTGGCTGCAGCGCTCAGCGCCCGAGGGATCGAGGTCCGCACGCAGGCCGAGCGGATCGCGACCGTGCAGGCGGTGGATCGAACCCTGTCGTTCGTCTTTCGGGTCGTCGCGCTGATCGGCGGTGCAGGCTGTGCGCTGGCGCTGGGTGGTGCGCTCTGGGTCGGCGTCGAGCGCAAGCGGCGGCAGTTGGCCTTGATGCGTCTCTTCGGCTTTGGCCCGGGCGCGGTTGCCGCGCTGCCTGTGATCCAGGGTCTGCTGATCGCGGCGACGGGTGTCCTGGTCGCCCTGGTCGCCTACCTGCTGGGTGCCCACGCGTTCGACAGGGTCATGGGCGAGAATCTGGTCGATGGTGGTTATCTGACCCGGCTTGGCGTCTCGGACCTGGCGGGCGCGGTCGCGCTGATGATGCTGGTGGCCTTGATGGCATCCACCGCCGGGGCGGTGCGGGCCGGGCGCGTGAGCCCGGCGGAGGGTTTGCGTGAAGCCAGAGATTGAGTCGATGGGGTGGATTGAACCGATGGGGTCGAGGGGGTCGTCGATGCGATGGGTCGTGCCGTTGGCGGTGGCGCTGCTGTCGTCGGCCGATCTGAGCATGGCCGGGGTGAGCGTGACCTGGCCGGAGGCCCTATACAACCCTAAGCCCGCCGAGGGGGATCTCATCCTTCCTCTGCCTTGCGGTGGAGCCATGGCCTTCCGTGCGGTGGGCACCGCGAGTGCAGACCCGCTCGCCGACACCCAGGTGGAGCTCGGAAGCGAGACCGAGAGCCAGGGCTATGTCGAGCATCGCTATCTCGACCACCTGTCCGGGAGCTTCGACGCGCCGAATGGCGACCTGCGCCAGTACCTGATCGGCAAGTACGAGGTGACCGCACTGCAATACGCTGCAGTTCAGGCCGCCGCGTCCGACGCCTCCTGTCCCGAAGCGGGCGCGGGAGCGGCGGGCCGCCTGCCTAAGGGCAGTGTCGGTTGGCACGACGCAATGGATTTCGCGCATCGCTACTCGCTCTGGCTCTCGGAGCAGGCCAATGCGATACCGGACTGCGACACGATCCAGACGCCCTGTCTCCCCCGTGCCGACGACGTGCCGGCCTTCGTGCGGCTGCCGACCGAGGTCGAGTGGGAGTATGCCGCACGCGGCGGAGACCGGGTCAGTCCGGCCGTGTTTCGCGAGCCGCTGTACCCGATGCCGGACGGGCTGGAGCGTCATGCCTGGTTCAACGAGACCGCCCAAGGCCAGGTCCGCCCGATCGGGGTGCTGGGGGCAAACCCGCTCGGGCTCCACGACCTCTTCGGGAACCTCGATGAGCTGGTTCTCGACCCGTTTCGGCTGCACAGGGTGGAGCGCCGGCACGGGCAGGCCGGCGCTGCCGTGGTTCGCGGCGGCAGCATCCATTCCAGTCGAGAAGACTTGCGAAGCTCGTTGCGACGCGAGGTCCCCTTCTACGACGATCGCGGCGCGGTGGGGACCGCCGACACCGGCTTCCGCGTCCTGCTCGCGGCCCCGGTGCTGACCTCGAACGAGCGTATCGACGCCGTCCGCGCTGCTTGGGAGCGCCTCGGAAGTGACGCGGCCCGTCAGCAGCCGGACCCGCCGCCGCGTCCGGTGCTGGGTGACCGTCCGTTCGAGGACCCGATCCTCGAGCTGACTGCGCTCGCCAGGGCGAGCAGTGAGCCCGAGATGAAGCAGCGCCTCGAGCGCCTGCGCGGGACGGTGGCCGCCACCACCCAGCGGCTCTATGAGCAACGCGCTCGCAGTGCCCGCGAGGCCCTTCGGTTCGGCGGTGTGCTCTGCGAGAAGCTGTCGGTCGAGGGCTACAACATCGATCTGCTCCGCCAGCGTCATGGTCTCTGCGTGCAGAACGAGGATGCCGAGCATCCGCGATGCCGACGGCTCGCCGAGGACCTGGCGCGTGACGGCTCGGTTCTCGAGGCCAACGTCGGCGTCTATGCCGACTCCATCGTCCGCACCGCGCAGACCTATCCGGACGATCTTGCCGTTCTGGAGCAGGAGCTGGCCGCCTTGAGCGGCGAGCTTGGCGCCCGAGGTTATGGCGGCCTGAAGATCTATCCCGAACGCTTTCATCGGCAGGTTGCCGCCTATGCGCGGACAGGGACCGTCGTGCGTGATGACTGGTTCAAGGGCTGCCGGGATCTGCGTTGATCCGGGACCTTGTCCAGCTCCGAACACAGCGCGATCCGCTAAACTCTGTCAATGGACGCAATGCGTTGTCGATCGGCTTGGTATCGATCAGTTTCAAAGATGTCGCACAGAGACACAGAGACACGGAGCGCATCAAGAACAGCTCGATCACCTGCCTCTATTTCTCCGCGTCGCCGTATGAGGCTTTCCGCGCTGGGTATATCATCGGGGTCTCTCATTCAGGAGTATCAGCATGTTGATCGAGCGTGGTAAGGCTGGAACAATCCTCTGCATCGGTTTGTCGCTGGTGTTCCTGCAAACAGGCTGTGTGACAACCCAGACCATGCACAGCTGGACTGCCCCCCC
>RRYU01003945.1_pt1 | contig 49721 bp, 42 predicted proteins | sample 2162651 | NCBI WGS metagenome assembly RRYU01 (sample SAMN10267283, study PRJNA491782) | microbial mat metagenome | isolation source: biomat in the production well | place: Japan: Minami-Kanto gas field, natural gas well KTG3 | collected 2017-06
CCCCCCGCTTAAATTCAAAAACCTGAATCAGCTGACGAGGTGTTCATCACCATGATCGAAGTGCGGAATGTATCAAAGCGCTTCGGGCAAACGGTGGCCCTGGACGGCATCTCCATGACGGTGGAGCGTGGCGAAATCCTGGGCTTCCTGGGTCCGAACGGGGCGGGAAAAAGCACAGCGATGAAGATCATCACGAGCTTTTTGGCGCCCGACGATGGAAACGTGGTCGTGGACGGCATGGATGTAGGCGAGAAGCCATTGGATGTGCGTGCGCGCATCGGCTACATGCCCGAGAATGTGCCGCTCTATACCGACATGCGCGTGCAGGAATATCTGGAGTTCGTGGGCAGGGCCCGCGGGCTCGGTGGATCGAATCTCAAGACGAGGTTGAACTGGGCGGTGGAGGCCTGCCAACTCGAGCCCGTCTTCAAGCAAAGCATCTTGGAATTATCCAAGGGCTTTCGCCAGCGCACCGGTCTCGCCCAGGCGCTTATCCACGATCCCGAAATTCTGATTCTCGACGAACCGACCAGCGGCCTGGATCCCCTGCAGATCATCGGCATCCGCGAACTCATTGCCGAGTTGGGTCGGAGTAAAACAATTTTGTTCAGCACGCACATTCTGCAGGAGGTGGCGCCGGTCACCGATCGCGTGGTGATCATCAACCAGGGGCGCATCGTTGCGGATGGGCGCATCGGCGAATTGAAGAAGCGCGCCATGGGCAACAACCGCGTGACCCTTGGGCTGGATGAGGTTCCAGATAATCTGGAAGCTGCACTCACCGAGGTTGAGGGCGTGGAGAAGGTGGTGCCCATGGACGAGCATCGCTTCGAGGTTTTTGGAAGTTTCGAGGTCGATCTGGCGTCCACCGTGGCCGCTACCGCTCGCGAAAAAGGATGGAAGCTACACGAACTTCATGAAGATCCCTTCTCCTTGGAGGAAACCTTCATCGCCTTGACCCGGGAAGCCCAGAGCGGGGGGGTGAGAGCATGAGAAATGCCGGCGTAATTTTCAAACGCGAGATGGCGGCCTACTTCAATAGCCCCATCGCCTACATCTTCATCATTGTTTTCCTGGCGCTCAACGCAGGGCTCTTCATGACGAGCTTCTTCCTGCAGGGCCAGGCGGACATGCGCGGGCTCTTCGCGAACCTGCCGCTCTTCCTGATCTTCTTCATCCCGGCCGTGACCATGCGGCTTTGGGCTGAAGACCGCAGGTCGGGCACTTTCGAACTGCTTATGACCCTTCCCATGCGCGCCTCGGAAGTTATGATCGGCAAGTACTTCGCCGCCCTGGCTTTCTACTTGATCGCGCTGGCGGGCACCTTGCCCATTCCAATCATGCTCGCCCTGCTCGGGAATCCCGACGGAGGTGCGGTTTGGGGCGGATACATCGGCGCGGCACTGCTCGGCGGCCTTTACCTGGGCGTCGGCATATTCGTGTCGGGTTTGGTCCGCGATCAGATCACCGCCTTCATTCTTGGGATGATCAGTTGCTTCTTCCTCTTTTTTGTTGGGCTGATGCCAGTCGCCATGACCATCGACGGTTGGGTCGACGGTTGGGGCACCTTCCTTCAAAACGCTTTTGGATTGATCCCGCACTATGAATCGCTTCAGCGCGGTGTGATCAGCCTGGGCGACGTGGTCTACTTCCTGGCCTTCACGGCAGCCTTGCTCGCCATGAACGCTCACTGGCTGGAAGGGAGGAAGCACGGATGATCGCTAAAAATCGTTTTCGACTGGGCTTTCTAATCCTCACAATTCTGTCCCTGGTCATCGCGATCTTTCTCACCGGCGTGGTCGAGAATTTCCGTGGCGCACGCCTGGACCTGAGCGAGGACAAGCTCTACACCCTGTCCGATTCGGCAGAGGGTATTTTGCAGCGCCTCAAGGTGCCGGTGCAGCTCAAGTACTACGTTACCGGCCAGGCCAAGATGCCCACCGAGCTTAAAAATCTCGAGCGCGATGTGCGCGACAAACTTCAGGATTATGCCGACGCATCAGGCGGCATGATCGAGTTTTCCATTCACGATCCCAGCTTGGACGAGGAGCAACAGGATGCCCTCGTAGCCAAGGGTATTCGGCCCTTCCAGGTACAGACCGTGGAGCGGGATGAACGCAGTTTGAAGTTGATCTGGTCGGCCATCAGCATTGCCTACAAGGACAGTCCCGAGGAGATCCTTCCTCAGGTGTTGCCGCAAACTTTGGTCACCTTCGAGTACGAGTTACTTTCCCGCGTCTTCCGCATGACTCAGGATCGCCGTCCGGTGCTTGCGCTCTACGCCAAGAAACCGGAGCTCGATCCTCAGACCGTGCAGGCCTACATGCAGATGGGTATGGCACCACCGGAGATGCCCGACACCTGGCAGCCGCTGGTGGAAGTCTTGCAGAGCGAACTTTACGATGTTCGCCGCGTGGATCTCACGCCAGAAAGCCCTATTCCCGCCGACGCCGACGCGCTGCTGGTCATGAACCCACGCAGCTTAAACGCCCGGCAAAGTTGGGAGATCGGCAATGCCGTTTCCAAGGGCGTGAACACGCTTATAGCCATCCAGAACATGGAGTATGACTACCAGCCCGGTCAGCGCGGCGGATTTCGTATCACGCCCAAGCAATTCAGTTCGGGGCTCGAGAGTTTGCTGCGTCAGCACGGTATTGCCGTGGGCAACATGCAGCTCTTTGATGCGGAGCACGAAACGCTCACCATACCGCGCCAATCCAATCTGGGCGGCATGACCATTCAGACCGCCGAACCCGTGCGCGTGCCCATGCAGATTGCCGTGCGCGGTGAGCAGCTGAATCGTGAGGTGCCCATTACCAACCGCATCGAAGCGCTGTTCTATCCCTGGGGAACCGACGTGCAGGTGGATCCCGTCAAAATGGCTTCCAGCAGTATCGGGGCAAAGGCGATGTTTTCGAGCAGCTCACGAAGCTGGCATAAGTCTTTCGCCGGAGCGCCCCTGACACAGGCCGATGTGAGTGTGGACGGACAGGACTACGACGGCCCTCATCCTTTGGGTTGGATTCTCGATGGCGTTTTCGCCGAGCCCGAGGGCGAAATGCCCGATTGGGTGCAACCCGACACGCTCATTACCGGAGAGCCCTTCGTGCAGGGAGCGCCTGCCGCAGCGCAGCTCATGGTTCTCGGTTGCGGGAAAATGTTCGAGCAGCCTTTCTTGGGCGGCGCGCAGAACGCCATGCTCTTGCTGAACAGTGTGGATGCTCTTGCCCTGGGTGGTGAACTCATCGGCATTCGTTCGCGGGTCATCACCCAGCGTACACTGGAACCCATGGAGCCAAGAGCCAAGTTGGCTTATCGTTTGTTCACGGTGGCCTTGGTGCCGGTGCTCATCGCGCTCTTTGGCATCGTTCGTATGATTCTGCGTCGTAAGGAATCGGCGCTCTACCTCGAGAACCGAAAGGCAAGGAGCTAGGGGATGAATCGCAGAACCATCATCATACTTGTGGCGTTGCTCGTGGTCTTGGCGGGGCTCCGCTACGTGCAGCAGCGCTCCCATGAGAACTCCATGGCCGAACCCGATCGTGTGTCCTTGCTGCCCGATTTCAACATGGACGATGTTTCCCGCGTGGAACTGCGCGGCCCTCATAGCGGGGAGTTGATCCTGGAGCGAAAAGCCGAGAAGTGGGTTGTTGCCAGCAGCTATGGGCATCGTGCCCAAGAAAAGAAGATGGATGAACTGGCAGGCGAACTCGCCTCGCTCAGCGGGCAGTTCCGCTCCGATCGGGAAGACGTTTTGCCCGACTACGGCCTTGCCGATACCACCGCGGTTAGCCTCAAGCTCTTCTCGGCTACGGGAGAGGAAAGTGCTCACCTGCTTTTGGGAAACACTCAATCCCAAGGTGGGCTATTTCTCTGTGAAGCGGGGTCGAACACCGTCTACGCGTCACCCAACAATCTGCTCGGTATCTTCAACCTGTGGGGCGACACACGCGAACCGGATGCCCGCGGCTTCCTGGACATGACGCTCTGGACTTGGGATGCCGCGCAGGTGGAATCCTTCGACCTGATCCACTCAGGAACCGGCATGACCTTCACGCGCGCAGCGCCGGACACCCTGACGGGTGAGGCCGCCTGGCTCGTGGATGGAGAGGCGGCCAAGACCACGCTGGTGGACCAGGTCTTGAGCACGCTCCAAAATCTGAGGGGCAAGGATCTTTTGAATCCTCGCAAAGATCACGGCATGGGCAATGCCATGCAAAACGCCAAGATCAGATTGGTAAGCGGTGAGGATTTCAGCCTTTGGGTTGGCCAGGGTGAAGACGAGAATGCCGATGTGCCCATCCAGGTGGCGGGGCAGAGTGCGGTGTACACACTCTACTCCAGTTATCCGGATCGGATTTTCAAGCCCAAGGATGAGTTTCTGAAGTAGGCGCAAGCTGTAAGATTTTGGCAAGAAGCCGGGTGCGATGCGCCCGGCTTTTTTTGATAGAAGAATTACTATAGCTGTGTGGGTCCAAAGGGAGGGATCTGCTAGAATTATTCGAGCTCCTCCTTCACATAACGCGTCCTTGATAACAGATTTATCTTGGGCTTGATATTGAGAGTGACAGACCTGTATAGTTGCTTGCGACTATGTAATGTTAAACAGAATTCCAGCTGGTCAGGTAGGTCTAACCCTGGATTTCCCAGGAAAAATTGATATCTGTCATTCAGTGGGGGTACATTGTCCTGCCCTGAACCTGATATTTCACGCTCGACAGGCACCGAAGAAGGGGTTTCGGTCGCGAGAACCGAGGATCTATCAGGAGTGTCCACGCAGGTTATCTCGACCAAGGAGATAGGAAGTGAAGATTAATTCCGAGCATCTCAACCATGGAGCCGCCTTAGCTCAGATCGCGGAGCATCCTCAATTCACAGCGATCAACAGTTTCCGGCGCGGGGGAAAACCATCGCGGTGTGCATATCGCATTAACGATTCAATCGGAGTTTATCTGAAGTTCGCGACCAAGCCAAAACCTCCTTTCCGAGAGTACCAGTTCACATTTCACCTAGACCACCTCAAGGAACTTAAATCGCTAGGCAGGAAATGTACGAAGGTCTTTGTTGTACTTGTCTGTGTTAAGGACAGCCAGATCTGTTGTCTTCCCGTGGACGAGGTGATCAAATTGGTCGCGGCGCGACAAAAGGCTAATCCCCGGAAGGAGTCACAGTACACGATACTTGTAACACTGAAGAGTGGCCAAGCTTTCAGGGCTTACATGAACAAGCCAGGTGTGAAGAAGACATATCTGATGAGTCCGATGAAGGTCCCTCGTAATCGCTTCCCCGGCATCTTGTTCGTGTAAGAGTTGCCCAGCAAGAACTTTCACGCAGACGATCGTGTCAGGCACGTCTTGTGCTGAAGCACAAGCCGAGCCTGCCCCACTCGCTGTTGAAGCCAGCGTTTGGCAGCCAGAGCTTCGTTAGATTTATCGAAGTATCGAAAATAGTGTAGTTATCGGATGGACATACTGATTATGGTATAGTATGTTGTAGGTATGTGGGAGATCTACGAACATCGCCGCATGTCGAGGACCCTATCGAAGCTTCCGTTAGAAGTGCTGAAGCGATACGAGAAGTGGAAAGACATCGTGCGCATATCGGGTCCTCAGGGCCTTCGGGCTATCAAGGGATTCCATGATGAGGCGCTGAAAGGCGAAAGACAGGGGCAGCGATCATCGCGACTTAACCAACAGTATCGGGTCATATATGAGGTTTCTGCGAAAGAAATTCTGGTCTACGTACTCGATCTGACGGCCCATGACTATAGGAGGAAGTAGAGAAATGGAGCGCAAGGGATTTAGAAAAGCTCGCAAGACTGTTGATATTTCTGTGGGCGAGTCTGTTCGTATCATTCGCGAGTTGCAGGAGTTCAGTCAGAACCAGTTGGCTCAGCTATCCGGTATCCCACAGTCGACGATTTCTGCTATAGAGAATGATCGTATTAACTTGGGTGTAGAGAGGGCGAAAGTGCTTGCGTTGGCTTTGAGGTGCCACCCTGCTGTCCTCGTTTTTCCTGGCTGGGAAGTTGACGGGGAGCATGCAGCCTAACAAGCGCATGAACCCGATAAGGCCATTGGTCACGCCTAGTGCGGAGCCGCACAAACCGCCCTTGCAGCTGAAGCCAACGTTAGAATGAGCGTGATATGACTGAGAAGACTCTACAGCTTCCATTTGAAGCCCCGAGCGACCTAGACGTCAGTATTTGGCGGTATGTAGATTTTACGAAATTCGTGGCCATGCTTGAATCTCAATCCTTGTGGTTTTCTCGGGTGGACTGTCTAGGCGACCCGTACGAAGGGTCCACTCCAAGGGCCGAGGTAGAGTATTGGGATCAATTGCGAAAAGTAGGACCCGACAAGAAGAAAGTAGCTGACCACAACGAGCAGTTCCTTCGAAAAATGACTCGATTATCACGTTCGAATTCGTACGCCAATTGCTGGCATATAAACGAGCAGGAGTCGGCAGCAATGTGGAAGTTATACTCGAAAGAGGAGGCGTCGATTACCATACAGTCATCGTACTCGTTGCTCCAGGCAGTGCTACCGGAAGAAGTTGATTTGGGAATGGTGAAGTATATCGACTACGAGACGGAACTAGTCCCCCACCAAAACATCATCAACTACTGTATGCACAAGCGCAAGTCGTTCGAGCACGAACGTGAACTGCGCGCGCTCATTTGGGCTCTGGGCGTAAATGGCAAAACGAAGGAACCAAAGTGGCCTGTGATGGAGGGCGCTATCGGAACCGAAGTCAAAGTTGATCTGGCGAAGATGGTGTCTGCGGTTGTTCTCGCTCCATTAAGTCCAATTTGGTTTGAACATCTAGTTCGCAAAGTCCTTGCAAGATACGGTCACGAATTCGAAGTGCGCAGGTCTCGCATGGAATGCGAGCCGTTGTTGTGAAGGCCATTCTATCAATAGTTTGCACCTGACAAAGCCAGTTAGCAGGCGTCGGGCGTACGCCAGAGCCGCGCTAGCCGACTTTGCAGGTGAAACAAGCGCTCGAGGATGAAGGATCATGAAAACACTCAAGTCACAACGCATTGCCTCTACCTACATTGATCTTCACGGCGAGCGCAGGACGCCGGATCAGCTACGCACATTTCTCGCCTTCATGCCTAATGAATCGTTCATGTGGAACGACCACAACATCGGGTCGAAGCCAGTTGCGCGAGGCTACAACATGAAGCTTGTGGAATTGGATGACGGCGAATTCGTGGTCGAGATAGACCTAGATATACTCGATGAGGAAACATTCAACTCAATGGGCGGCTACAGCATCTCCTACACTGATAGTGAGTTTACCCAACATCCTACCCGTCCTCCCAGTGTGAAAGTCTACGTGAGTCCCCGCGAATTCGATCTTGATGACTTTATGCCGCTGCTCGAATCACCAGAAGATGGGTACGTAATCAACATCGCTAGGTGGAACAAGAAGGGGTTGGTAACAGCAGCTCTTATTGTGCTCTCTTTTGCTGGCCTGAGTGCGGCACAGTGGTTTTTGACGAAAATGTATGATGGAGCTTGGGAACATGTGAAGAACCGCTTTAAGAGTGCGATCAAGCCAACCGAGGAAAAGACAGGAACACCAACACGATTTCAGCTTCTCATCCCCGTTGTCCTGGACAATGGGGAGGTTCAAATCGTACTGGAATTCATGTCTGAGGATTTCGACCGCATCGGCTTCTACACTCTCAATGCACAGGCTGCGGTAGATGCAATTTCAAAAGCATACGCAGGTGAGGATGTCGTGAAAGTTGTCGCTCGCGTCGCAGCCGACGCTGACGAATGGACTATTGACCATGCAATAACGAGGGACGGGCAAGTAAAATAGGAGCCCCGAACCATCACAATTGAGAAGGCAACATGAGAGGGTAAATCCAGGTTCCTGGCGCAAAAGCTCCACCAGGATACTGTTCTCCGCAACCTTCACACAATGGCTGAGACGCCCCAAGGCCTGTGTTCGAATCTAAAGGCCGCAAAACCAACGTTGAGTGGGCAATGCTCGGTTAACCCGCTAGAACCGCAGGCCGATCACACCGCTCAAAACTTCACTGGTGTAATCGAGGCCTTCGCTATTGCGCCGATAGATATTCTCGAGGCCCATGCTGTACCTGAGCCAGAGAAATCCCGAACCGAACTCAAGGCCCGCGCCCAGCGAGAAGGTGACCTCGCGCTGGACGAGTTCATCCAGCAGATCTTGCTCCACGCAAATGGAGGTGTCGCGATCGCGGGTGGCCTCGCAGTAGGTCGCCTGCTGCGGAACATGCAGGGCGGCGCCCAGGGAAATGAATGCGCCGTGTCGGCGAGAGTTGCGAAGCAAAAGGTCCAAGGGAAAATCGTAACTGCGCAGGTTCAGATCTTCCCGCACGGCGCCGGCGCCCTCTTGCCAACTGTTGCGGCTGGTCATCTGGAAAGCTCCGCGCAGGGCCACATGCTCGCCGAAGTCCAGATCCTGGAAGATGCCGCCGGTCCAATCGTAGCCGCGCTCGAAATCGGCCAGGAGACCTTGGGTGTCAGAGCCCATGAGGCGATAGGAATTGGCGCCGCCATAGACGCCGAGGCCGGCCGCAGGCACTGCGAGCAAAAGTGTGAGCAAGAGAGGGAGGGCGATGCGCAAGACTTGCCTTTCCAGCGTAGTACGAAGCCCGAAATGTGTGACGCGAAGGCCGGAAAGTCAATACCCTCAGAGGCTTAGCAGGCGATTCCCCAATTTTTCCGCCTCCATGGCGGCCAGCACTTCCAATTCCGCTAAATCCACGCCCGCCAGGCTTTGCCCGTCGAAGAGTACCTTGCCCCGGCTCACCGTTCGGTTCACCCGGGGAGAGTCGCTGGTCGCGTCCAGGGTAATGAAATCTGCGTCGGCGCCGGGTTCCAGGCGTCCCACAGGGCGCTCAAAAATGGAGGATGCGATGGCCGCCCCTCCATTATAGAGCAGTCTTGCAGCCCCGGCTCCATCGGCGGCAGCGAAGCGAGCTTCGGTGAGCAGGCCGCTGAGAAAGCCGTCGGTGCCCAGTCCCACGGTAATGCCTGCCGCCCGCTGGCTCGGCACATCGGCGCGTCCAACTCGGTTGTGGGCATTGGATTGGGGACAGTGGGCCAGGAAGCAGCCGCGCTCGGCCAGAAGATCTGCGTCCCCCGGCGCCAGATGCACGCCATGGGCAAAGAGGCTTCCCTCGCGCAGAATGCCCAGCTTGTCCAGGCGATCCACCACGCTTGTGTATCCCCGTTCACGGGCGTCGGCGAAATCACTCTCGGCCTCGGCCAGGTGAATGTGGAAGGGCATGTCGGTTGCCGCCGCGCACTCGGCCAGACTCTCGTCGGAAAGCGTGAAGGATGCGTGCAGGCCAAAGAGCGCGCGCACGGTTTCATGATTGCCATAGCGATAGATGGCCCGCTGGTTTTCGGCCACGCCCTCGCTGAAGAGTTCGCTGCCGTTTCGATCGGTGACCTCGAAGGCCATGGCCAGCTTCACGCCGAGTCGTTCAGCTTCCTCGGCGAGAATATCCAGGCTGCCTTCGGCGAAATCCGGACTGGAGTGATGATCGATCACCGTGGTGCATCCATGCATCACCGCCGCCGCAAGGCCCAGGCGTGCGCTGGCGCGGATTGCATTTTCATCCAGTGCCCGATCCAGGCGCCACCAGACCTGCTCGAGTATTTTCACAAACTCATCGGAGCGTTCGGGCCAATCAAGTCGTCCGGCCAGTGCGCTGTAAAGATGAGTATGCGAGTTGATGAGCCCGGGCAGCAAAAGGTCGCCGCCCAAATCCACGCCCTCTTCGGCGAAGGGGGGAGATTCATCGCCCACATCAGCGATGCGGCCGTCTTCCACTAGAACCCAACGCGTTCCCTGCTCGAGGGTGCCGCCGTTCTCAAAGAGCGTCCGAGTCATGGCCTCCTCTTTCCAGCAGTTCCAAGACATGCTCCGGTCGGATGGGAATTTCTGTCACCTGCGCACCCACGGCATCGCTCACCGCGGCAGCGATGGCGGCTGCCGTGGGAATGATGACGGGCTCGCCCAGACTTTTCGCGCCGAAGGGTCCTTCGGAGTGCGGTTCCTCCACGATGAGTGTTTTTATCTCCGGCACTTCGATGGCCGTGGGTAAATGATAGGTGGACAGATTCCGCGCCAAAATATCGCCGCCTTCTCGGGCGAATCGTTCGGTGAGTGCCCAACCCAAGCCCTGGGCCACACCGCCTTCTACCTGGGCTTCCACGCCGGCGGGATTAACGGCGCATCCTACATCGTGGGCGGCCCAGACTTTGAGCACGCGCACATTGCCGGTTAGGCGATCCACGGCCACGCGTGCCGATTGGGTGGCGAAGGAGTAAGCGAAGTAGGCCTCGCCGCGGCCCTTCTTGAGATCGAAATCCAATTCGGGAACATGCCACCAACCCTCTGCGGCCAGGTTCACGTTTCGCTTGTAGGCCTCGCCCGCGAGTTCGGTGAAGGAAACATCACCCAACTCTTTGCGAAGGGGCGCCAGACGCTCTTCCAGTTTCGCGGCCGCATTTAAAATGGCGTTACCGCTCATGACCACATTGCGGCTGGCCACGGTGGGGCCACTGTCGGGTACCAAGGCCGTATCCACCGGCATCAAGCTCACTTGATCGGGATCGATTCCCAAAGCTTCGGCGGCCATTTGCTGTACCACCGTACGCGCGCCTTGCCCGAACTCGGTAAGCCCGGTGGCGCAACTCACCGATCCATCGGCGTGCACTTGCAGGTAGGCTCCCGCACCGTCCATGTGCCAGCCGGCTTTGCCCAAGCAGTTGCCGTAGATCATGGCGCCATGTCCGGTGCCAAAGAGCCAGCGTCCTTCTTCCAAGGCCGCCTCTTCTGTGGCCGCACCCTTGGCGGATGCCTCCGCGGCGCGCTCCAGGGTTTCCAACGCGCCCACGCTTTCATCGAGCTTGTGACCGGTGCAGGTTTCGCCGCCTTCGCGCAGCAAATTGATGCGGCGAATTTCCACGGGATCCATGCCCAGTTCGGCGGCCATCAGATCGACCAAACGCTCGTGACCGAAGCAGGCCTGGGGACTGCCGAATCCACGGAAAGCACCGTTGGGAACCTGATTGGTGTACCAGGCGCGGGTTTCCACTTTCACGTTGGGAATGTCGTAGGGTCCGGCGCCCTGCATGCACGCGCGATAAATGACCGGCGGCGATAGGGTGGCGTAGGCCCCGGCTTCTGAATCTTGGTAAACTTCCATGGCCGTGAAGCGCCCATCTTTCGTCGCTCCAAGCCGCCCGCGAATTCGAAATGGGTGGCGCTTGCTCGTGGACAAGAAATCTTCGTCGCGGGAAAGCAATAGACGTACGGGGCGTCCCGTGGCCAGGGCCAAAACGGCGACGCGGGCGCAGAATTCGCTGGGAAGATCCTCCTTGCCGCCGAAGGCACCGCCGGTGGGAGTTTGAATCACACGCACACGGCTTTGAGGCAAACCTGTGGCGCGGGACACATCGCGCTGAACGTAGAAGGGGCACTGCAGCGATCCATGGATAACAAGCCCGCCACTCTCATCGGGCGTGGCGATGCATCCCTGGGGCTCGAGATAGTAGTGTTCCTGAAGACCGGTGACGAGTTCCGCTTCCACCACGGCATCGGCGTCGGCGAAGCCTCTCTCGACCATGCCCTTGCGCAGCTTCTGATGCACGGCAATGGGGCCCTCTTCGTGAATGGGCTCCTCGGCCTTCGCTTCCACCTGGTCGAGGTCGAGAATGGCCGGCAATTCTTCCAATTCGAAAGCGATGGCGGCCACGGCAGCTCGGGCCGCCTCGGCGCTTTCGGCGGCCACTATGGCCATGGGCTCGCCCACGTAGCGCACCTTGTCCAGGGCCAGCAGGGGCTGGTCGTCGATGATCACGCCAATGCGATTTTCGCCGGGAATGTCCTCGGGGCCCAAAACGGCCACAACACCTGGCAGGGCGCGGGCCGGCTCAAGGTCGAGGCTCAGGATACGGGCATGGGGCATGGGGCTGCTCAGTTGGGCGGCGTGGAGCATGTCGTCCAGGCGCAGGTCGGGCAGGAAACGCATGCGGCCCTTGAGCTTAGCTTCAGCGTCCTCGCGGATATGCCGGCTGCCCACAGTCTGGGTCTTAGATTTCCGATTCACGATACCTCCATGACCAGCCTATCCTATTGCGGTGGTTCAAAGAAAGAGGAAGCTCGCGAAACATGCAAGGCGGGCCTTCGTAAGCTGCGAGGACACAAGGCAGGTGACCCCTATGAAACGACTCATCATCATCATGGCCCTCGGCATGGTCTTCCTCGGAGCTACGGGATCCTCCCGGCTGGTGAAGCACTTCGCCGAGGAAGGTGTGGAAATCGACGGTGTGCGCCTCAAGTATCGCCGCACCGTGGAGCTGGAACTCGATCTGGACGACCGCCTCATCTACTATGCTCATGTTGGCGACATTCGGATTCGCCCGGGTAGCGGACGTGAGGCGATCCTCAAGATCGAAATCATTGAATACCGCGAAGGCGACGCCGAGGTGTATCTCGATTCCGACGGGAAAATCCGAAGTCGGAGTAAGAGCGATCATCCCAGCGCACTGGGACCGCTCATTGCCGAGCTGCCCCAGGGCATCGAGCTCGAGCTGGGCAGCGGCCTGGGCGATCTGGAAATATCCGACATGGACGGCTCGCGGCGAATCTTCCTGGAAACGGGTATGGGCGACATGCTCCTGGAGGGTTTGAGAAACATTTCCAGCATCGATGCCGAATCGGGCATGGGTGATATCGTTTTGGAGAATAGCCGCAACCTGGAGGAAGTGGATCTGGCCACGGGCATGGGATCGATCACCGTGCGAAACGTGGAGGCCGAAATTCTTGACGCCGCCACGGGTCTCGGAGGCATCCGCTTCAATGGCTGCAATTTTGACAAGGTCTACGCCGAGACCGGCATGGGATCCATTAAATTGCGCGATACCACTTACGAAGATTCGGATTTGGATACTGGCATGGGGAGTGTGAAGTACCATTAACGATTCGCATCGCGAAACGTACAATGGTAGAAAACTGACAGCCCTCCTCCAAATATGGAGGAGGGTGTTTTGTTATCCGCTATCTATACTGCTATAGTCATTCCAGGCAATTTAACTAGCTCGGGAGAATGCATGACTTCTCGAAATCCATGGCTGGATGTAAAAGCTTCGGAATACGAAGGCCACATGGGCCACGCCAAGGTTGCGCAGCTTGAATTCCTATCACGCATTTTCGCGCAAGCGTTGAGAGATCTTAAACCAAGCGCCTTGGCCGTGCCGGGAAGTGCCATGGGAACGGGCTTTGAGCATATCGATCCGGCGATAAGCAAGAAGGTTCTGGCTGTAGACATCAATCCGGAGTATCTGGAAATTCTGGATGCCCGCCATGGGGACAATCTTCCGGGGCTTGAACTTGCCTGTGCAGACCTCGCGGAATTCACGACGGATACCGCATCCTTCGACATGATATTTGCGGCCCTTGTCTTTGAATACCTTCCACCCGGCCCGACCCTGGAAAAATTCGCATCCTGGCTTCGCCCTGACGGATCCCTGTGCTCGATTCTTCAGCTTCCCGGCAGCGGGCATTTGAGTGTCAGCAACACGCCATTTACAGGGGTCAAAATCTTGGAGCCCATCTTGAATCTCGTGGATCCAGGCGCCTTCAAGTCGCAAGCCTCAGGTTTCGGATTGAAACTTGTGGACGAACATGTCCACCGACTCGCGTCGGGGAAGGAATTTCATGTCGGAAGATTCATCAAGCAAGGCTAGTCGTGAACTTTGCCTGAGCACAGCCAAGCGTTTCGCCAAGGCTCTAGATCTGGAAGATTATCCCCTTGCGGCCGAATGCCTCGAAGACGACTGCCTCTACACGATTGCGGACGATCAATACCGCGGCCCTTCGGCCATCGTGGATTCCTATCGTGCAAGTGGAGATTGGGCTCGCGAGCACCTGGATGGCATCGCTTATGAAAGCAGCCTGCGCTGGGAAGATGGGCGAGTGGTGATTCACTTTGTCGACCATCTGACCCATGCAGAAAGGCGATTCACTCACCGCTGCGAACAGGTCTTGGAGTTCGGCGACCAAGGGCACATCGTGGCCATTGAGCACCGGGACCTTCCGGGGGAGCGGGAGGCCTTGAGCGGCTTCTTTGAGCTTGTGGGCATTTCGCGCGGAAAGAAATAGGGCTAGGCTTATTCCGTTTTGATTCTGTGACAGATTGGATGCTATTCTTTTCCCAAACTGCTATGATTCCTCCAATCCTGAATCTTGATACGCTTGCTCCTAAAGCCTTGTAAGGAGAAGCATTTCGTGATCGACTCCAAACGCGTCGAATCCCGCCTCGCTAAACTCAGCCGGATTCGCTCGGGTATTCGCCCCTGGCAGGTACTCCTTCTTATCAGTGGAATAGGAGTCGCCACCCTTGGCATCGTTTCCCTTACGCTGAAAACCCAATCGGAGCAAGCCGCTGTCTATGTTCGGCAGATGGTGGCCACCCATCAGATTCAGCAGGGAGCAACGGACCTGTTGCTCAGCTTCGAGGGCGTCACCCCAGAGCGCGGACCCCAAAAAAGAAAACCCATTCTAAATCGGGTCAATCGCATTGCCGAGAGTCTTCTGGAAGGTGGGCTAGTCGGACAGACTGAAATTGTTGCGCTTCAGAATTCAGCTCATCGCGATTCAATGCGACTTCTCATCAACTCCCTCGACGAATTTACGCGACTATGTGCGCCTGCACTCAATTCCGAGGAGGAGACAGCGAATCGCGAAAGTAGTGATGCACTACTGCATGCAAGCTTTGAAAGAGTGGTGAAACAGGCTCGCGCACTTCAAGGAGAATTAAGAGCCGAAGTTCGGGCACTGGACTCTCAGTTCAAGCGGCTTCAGTGGACGATGATCATTCTTGCCGCAGTGCTTTTCTTCACACTGGCCATCCTTCTCAGTGAAAGGGTGCGGGAGCGAATCGGGTTGAAGCTGCGCGTGAGACAAACTCTAGAGCGCTACGACGCCATGTTTGAGAGGTCGCCCCTGGGCTACCAGTCCCTGGATTCAGATGGAAATTTGATCTCGGTGAACTCTGCCTGGGTGGAGATTCTTGGGTACTCCCGAGAAGAGGTTCTGGGAACTTGGATGGGCGATTACCTTCAGCCCCATGCGATTGAACACTTCAAGCAAAAATTCCCTCAGTTCAAAGCAGAGGGCGAAATTAGTGGTGTAGAAATGCCCATGTTTCGCAAAGATGGTACGCCCTTCATCGCGTCATTCGACGGAAAAATTGAAACCAACAATAAGGGCCGCTTTGTTCAAACCCACTGTGTGATGAAGGACATCACCGAACAGGTGGATGCAAAGTCGGCACTTCAGCTTCGCGAGAAGCAGCAGGCAGTAATTGCCAAGCTGGGGCAAGAGGCTCTCGGTTGCGATGACTTGGGTGAACTTTTCGATATGGCTATTGATGTAATTTCGGAAACGCTCCAACTCTCGTTCTGTCACGTCCTGGAATTGATGCCTGATGCTTGTACCGTCAAATTACAAGCTGGAATCGGTTGGGACGAAGATCTAAGGCCCCAGACCATACTTCCCTTGTCGGAGCATTCCATGGTGGGTCGCGCTCTACAGCTTAGCCGGCCCCTTGTTTCTACAGATATTGAAACGGACACTCGCTTCACCCTTCCCAGCTTTCTTCTCGAGCGCGGGCTCAGGAGCAGTGTTTGCTCGATCATTGGAACACCTGGCAATGCTCTCGGTGTTCTCAGTGCCCATAGCTCAGTACGAAGAGAATTCAACCCTGACGAAATCAACTTCATCCACTCCATTGCCAATCTTCTCGCTGTGGCAATGACACGGCTCAAGCGAGAAGCGAAAATTCGGCAAAGTGAAGGCGAGTTGAAGAGTCTATTCGAAACCACACCTATCGGCATTGTGAAACAGGATATGAGTGAGCTCTTCACCTTCTTCGAGGAATTGAAGGCGAAAGGCATTACTGATTATCGAAGCTACTTCAATGAGAATATCGAGGAAGTTGGGCGCGCGGCCGGAATGGTGAAGATGCTCGATGCCAATCAGGCGGCCTTGGACATTCACGATACTGACAACAAGATGGATATCCTTGTTACTCTCGACAAACTCATGACGGATAAAGCTCTCGAACTGTACATCGATGAGCTGGTCTTGCTCGCACAGGGCATGAGGGAGTTCGTTCATCCAAGTGAAGTTCGAAGTGTGGCGGGTGGTGCAAAGTTCGTGTTCCTCAAGCTCACCATGGATCCTGCTTTCCCAGATGGCAGCCTGGTTTACATCTATGTTTTGGATATGTCAGATCTGCACCGAGCCGAAAGGGCTTTGGGCTATAGCGAGTCTTTGTTGGGAACTCTCTTCGACAATGCTGATGATTGCATATTCCTCAAAGACGCTGCGGGGCATTACACGCTTATCAATAAAGCCATGGTCAAGCTTTTCCAACGACCCATGGAGGACATTGTCGGGAAAGGTGACCTGGAGTTGTTCGGAGAAGAGGCGGCCAAGAGAATTCGAGAGTCGGATCTTCGCGTTCTTGCTGGGGAAACAGTCTACACCATGGATCCTGAGCCCGTGGGCGACAAGATTTATCGTTTCAATGTTGTCAAGGTCCCCATGCGTAACGCCAAAGGTGAGGTCACAGGTGTCTTCGGCATTGCTCGGGATGTTACAGACGCGACAAAGGCAACTGAAGCGCTTGCAAAGAGTGAGGCTCGAATTCGCGCACTCGTGAATGCTGCGGATGACATAATTTTCATGAAGGATCGGGATCGCCGGTACACAGTTGTGAATCCTGCGTTTGTCAACCGAATGGATTTTTCGGAAGAAGACATCCTCGGGAAATCCCTCAGAGAGCTACATCCGGAAGAGGACCATAGCGAAATCGAGGAGCTGGAGGAGCGTGTACTTGCTGGAGAAATAGTACGCTCGAGTCACGAGTACACCCTAGGTGGTAAGTGGATTTGCTTCAGCGTTACTCGGGTGCCTGTCCGCAATGAACAAGGAGAGATCGAAGGTCTTTGCGGGGTCTCGAGGGAAATAACGGAGATGGTTTCCGCCAGCAATGCCCTGTCGGATTCTGAAGCTCGTTTCCGTACCATGATTGAAACGGCTGAAGACATCATCTTTATGAAAGATGTAGATCGACGATTTACAATCGTTAATCGCGCCTGCGAAAAGCATCTGGACAGGCCGGCTTCCGAGATTCTTTCAAAGACTCTCGCGGAGCTAAGAGGTGCACCTTCAGGAGATCCCACACAAGACCCGGTTTCCAACTATGTCGATGAAATCGACAAGCGAGTATTGGCGGGAGAAACCGTTAGAAAAATGGAGGAGAATGTTTCGGAGCGGGGGAATAAGTACATCGATGTCGTGAAGTCCCCCATGCGGGATAAGGAAGGGAGTGTCACCGGAATCTTTGGTATCGCCCGTGACGTTACAGAAAAAATGGAGGCGGCCGCGGCTCTCGCCAAGAGCGAATCTCAATTGCGAACCTTAGTTGAGACGGCTCAGGATATCATCTTCATCAAGGATCTCGATCGCAGGTACACCATGGTTAATCCGGCCATGTGCAAGCTTGAGGGAAAGGCGCCGGAAGATATCTTGGGCAAGAACAACATGGAGGCTTTCGGCAGCAAAGCCGATGAGGTTTTGGACAGAATCGACCTTCGAATCCTGGCTGGTGAAACCCTCGTCATGGAGTATGAGAACGAGGCCCAGGGAGAGAAGCGAACCTTCAATGTAATGCGTGCCCCCATGCGCGATACGGATGGCGAGATCAAGGGCCTGGTGGGTATCGCCAGAGATGTTACCGACTACCACAAAGTGAAAGAGGAAATTCTTAGACTCGCCACCGCCATCGAGCAGGCAGGAGATGTGGTGTTGGTAACCGATCGCGATGGGACGATCCACTATGTGAATCCAGCCTTCGGGGTGACCACGGGATATTCTCGCTCTGAGGTTCTGGGTGCGAATCCATCAATACTCAAGAGTGGCGCCCACGATGATGCCTTCTACAAGAAGATGTGGGAAACAATTCTCGATGGAGAAACTTGGGAAGGGCGATTGATCAACAAGCGGAAAGACGGCAGCCTTTTTCAAGAAAACGCCACCATTTCTGCCGTCTATGATCGAGAGGGGGAGATCGTCAACTTTGTGGCTGTGAAGCACGATATCACTCGGCAGATCGAACTCGAGGAACAAATTCGCCACGCACATCGCATGGAATCCGTGGGACATCTCGCCGGAGGCCTCGCACACGATTTCAACAACATCCTTCAATCCATGACGGGATTCCTCCAGTTCGCACAGGATGGATTAGATCCTGAGGATCCTCGCAGCAAAGATTTGGAAGAGGTCGGCAAGGGAGCAGCACGAGCGAGTAAGTTGACACAAGAGCTGCTTACCTTCAGTCGTATGCGCGAGGTGAACCTGGAGCCCAAGGATCTTCGCAGTGTTATTCACCAGTCACTCGGCCGGCTCCGGCCCATGTTGGGTGAGGATATCTACCTGGATCTGCGAGAGCCCGATGAACCCATGATGACCATGATCGATGGCATACTCATGGACCGGGCCATTTCCAACCTCTGTATCAATGCTCGCGATGCCATGCCCGAAGGTGGCGACTTGACAATTGAGATAGAACAGCTGAAAGTAGATAAAGATTTCGCCGCCCAGCATGCCGAGCTCTCTGAAGGCTCCCATGTTTGTTTCTGTATCACGGACTCGGGCAGCGGAATTTCCGAAGATAGGCTTGGCCATATCTTCGACCCATTTTATTCTACGAAGGATGTCGGCGAAGGCACCGGACTTGGCCTTGCCGTTGTTCATGGTATCGTGAAGCAGCACAGTGGCCTGATCGAGGTTGAGAGCGAGATGGGGAAAGGTACACGTTTCCGAGTAATTCTACCGGAAGCCAATGCAGGGGTCTTGAACGAGAAAAGTCTCGTAGATACACCAAGACAGCAGCGCCCCATGGCGAAAGGGTAAGCTTTGCCTAACATTTTGATCGTCGATGATGATCCGCAGATCCGGAAAGTGTTTCGCCGGATTCTCGAAGCGGAAGATTACGAAGTGGCGGAGGCGGCCGACGGTAAAGAAGGCGCATCCAAATTTCGCGATTGGCCACCCGACCTCGTTCTCATGGATATTTTTATGCCGGAACAAGAGGGGCTCGAAACCATTCGCGAGCTTCGCTGGGATTTCCCCGACGTGAAGATCATTGCCATCTCCGGCGGCGGGAAGAGTGGCCGCATGGAGCCCCTGGATGCCGCACAGAAATTTGGTGCCGCCCTGGCTCTGAGGAAACCCATCAGCCGGGAAGACCTGCTGGCCTCGGTTAAAGAGGTCCTCGGCAAGTAGGACACGCCGTTCCTTCCTTGAGGATGGAGCGGCGCCGGGCTAGTCTCTGCCCATGAATCTTCCGCAAATCATTTTGGGTGAGCCCCTTCCCCAGGTCGTGACCGTGTTTGGAAGCGGTGGCAAGACCGCCCTGCTCACACTTCTTGCCCGGCACCTATCCGCAGGTGCATCGCGCGTGCTCCTGAGCACCAGCACCAAGGTCTACCCCTTCCCGAATTTCCCCATGGTTGACGATCCCTCGGCTCTCGCCGCGGCTTTTGAGCAGTCGCCTGTGGTCTTTCTGGGGCGCCAGCTCGATGGCGAAGGGAAGTTGATCGGCCCCGAGCCCTTGAATCTCATCGCCTTGCGCCAGCTCGCCGACTTCATTCTCATCGAAGGTGACGGTGCCCGCCGCCGGCCGCTCAAGGTGCACCAGCCTCACGATCCCATGGTTCCGGCGGGATCTGATCTGGCCATCATGGTCCTCGGTGCCGGGGCTCTGGGCCAAATAGTGGATGAATCCACTCTGCACCGCACTCCTAAGGTCTTGTCTCGCTGGGGCTTAGCTGGGGGCGAGCCCATTGTGGCCGAGTCCGTGGCGCGTATGGCCCTGGACCCCGAGGGATATCGCGGCAAGGCGGGCGCGCTTCCCTTTCGAATCTTGGTGAATCAGGCCGATGCCAATCCCGAGGGCGCAGGCGAACTGGCCGCGGCCCTGAGGCGTCGCTGGACGGGTCCCATAATTGTGGGTTCAGCAGAGGCCGGTGAAATGAAGCCTTGGGCGCCCGCGCCTGCGCGTCCGGCCTTGATTCTTCTCGCCGCAGGCGCCAGTTCGCGCTGGCCCGGCGAAAAGCTGCATGCCCAGATCGGATCGCGCAGTGTTTTGGAGTGGAGCCTGGCCGCATGGCGTCATTCGGCCCTGGAGGACCGCCTGCTCGTGCATCGCCCGGGGGATAATCAAAGTGCGGCCACCGCTCTGGCTGCCGGCTTTCGCCCGGTGCTTTGCGAGCAGCCCGAAAAGGGTATGAGCGAATCCATTCGTGCGGGTCTGGCTGCGATCAGCGGCGATGCCAGCGGTGCCGTTTTGGCCTTGGGCGATATGCCGGCCCTGAGCTCTGCCACCTTGAAACGATTGTTAACCGCCATCGACGAAAATCCGGACCGCGCCCAGCGCCCTCGATATGAGGGCCGCCCCGGTCATCCCGTGCACATTCCACGCTCGCGATTCGCTGAAATCGCCGCCTTGACCGGCGACCGGGGCCCCCGCGATGTGCTAGAGTCCTGGCATCCGATTTACTTAGATGTGGAAGACGAGGGCGTGGTGCTCGACCTGGACCGGCCAGCCGAGGCCGATCGTGTGGAATGCCATCTCATGGAGGTTCGCGAGAACGATGAAGCTGGATAAGTATCCCATACTCGTGCGTGGGGCCGGCGAACACGCCAGCGGCGTGGCCTGGCACCTGCACCGCGCGGGCTTTCCCCTGGTTATGACCGAGCGGCACGAACCCCTGGCAGTACGCCGCCACGTGGCATTCGCGAGGGCCGCGCGAAAAGGTGAGAGTTTGGTCGAAGGTGTGACCGCGCGTCTTTGCGGCGAGCGTTTGCATCCGGATGAACATGGCGAACCGATGGATGCGCCCACTCCTGCGGTTGACGAGACCATTGCCACCGCTGTGCGCGAGGTTTGGAAAGATCGCCAGGTCGCCGTGGTCATCGACGACGGCATTCGCCTTACCGACCACTTCGACTTCGCCGCCATTGTCGACGCGCGCATGTTGAAGGAAGCCGATGGATCCATCGTCGGGAAAGCGCCTTTCACCTTGGCCCTGGGGCCGGGTTACACCGCCGGTGAACACGTGGATGCGGTGGTGGAAACACTGCGCGGTCACGACCTGGGTCGAGTGTATTACGAAGGATCCGCCGCGCCCAACACCGGCGTACCCGGCGAAGTGGGCGGCGAAACGCACACGCGGGTTTATCACTCGCCCTGCGAGGGGCGTTTTTGGGCCCACGTGAAGATTGGACAGATGGTTCGCAAGGGCGACCTGATCGGCGTCTTCGAAGGCGACTGCAAGGAACCCTGCACCATCGTTGCGGAAATTCCCGGCATCGTGCGCGGTCTCTTGGCCGACGGCGAAATTGTGCCCGAGGGAACCAAGGTGGCCGACGTGGATCCCCGCGGGGAAGACATCGATCCCGCAACTCTTTCCGAGAAGACCCGCGCCCTGGCCGGCGGAGTGCTCACCGCGCTTCTGGCCGCCATCTCCGACGGATCATGAGCCGCCGCGTCTGGGAAAGATTGCTGGCGGAGTTGCGCGAAGGAAGGCCGGCCCTGCTCGTCTCGGTGATCGAGAGCAAGGGTTCGGTGCCGCGCAAGGATCGTCCTCGCATGCTCTTCACCGACGAAGGCTTGCAGGTGGGAACCATCGGCGGCGGATGCGTGGACGGCTTCGCCTACGAACTCGCACGCCGCGCCAGTGAAAAGGGTGGCGTCATTCGCGACACCCTTCATTTGGACGCGGATGCCGGCGACGAAACAGGACTTGTCTGCGGCGGCGAAATACTTGCCGAGGCCGAGCGCTTCACGCCGGCGGATCTCGCTCGCGCGGAAGCGCTGGCCGCCGCGCCGGAAGAAGCGCCTTATCGCGTGCTCATCTTTGGTGGGGGGCACGTGTCGCTGTCTTTGGGCAGGTTCGCGCACGAAGTGGGATTCGCCGTGCACGTGCTTGACGATCGCGAGAAATTTGCCAGCACCGAACGTTTTTCCTTTGCCGCGGAAACCCGTGTAGGCGATGTTGCGGCAGCCGAGCACTGGATGCCGCTGGGCGAACGCGACGCGGTGGTAATTGCCACGCGGGGACATCGTCACGATGAGGCGGCGCTGGCCTGGGCGGCGGGAACTGAGGCTGGATACATCGGCATGCTCAGTTCCTCGCGCAAGCGCAAGCTCATCGTGGAGGCCTTGCTGGAAGGCGGCATGGCGCGAGAAGCGCTGGGCGATAGATTTCATGCGCCGGTGGGCTTGTCCATTGGCGCGCTTACGGCGGAGGAAATTGCCCTCGCAATTGCCGCCGAGCTGATACAGTGGCGAAACGGACACAGGGAGTAGTTTTGTACGATCTCGTATTTCGATCCGCGCGCGTGGTGACGCCCGACCGGGTTATCCTGGGGGATTTGGGCGTGACCGGCGAGCGCATCAGTGCCATTGGGCCGAATCTCGGTCCCGGCAAGGAAGAGGTCGACGCCACCGGCAAGTTGCTATTCCCCGGATTCATCGACGCGCATGTGCACCTCGGTGTGCCCATTCGCGGAATGGAATCGGTGGACGGCGTTACCGAGGGCAGCCGCGCGGCAGCTTTCGGCGGCGTAACCACGCTCATCGATTTTACGGTGCAGGATCATGGCGAATCCTTGCTCGATTCTTTCCATCGCCGCATAGAGCGAATGAAAGGCGCCGCACATGTGGACGTCGCCCTGCACGCCAACTTCACCAACTTCACGGAAGAGAATTTGGCGCAAATTCCCGATGTGCTGGCAGCCGGCGCGGCGGGGATCAAAATCTTCACCGCCTATCGCGAAGCCGGAATGCAATTGAGCGACAGGCAGATTCTACGAGTTGCCGAGAAGGTGGGCGAGGCTGGCGGCTTGCTCATGTGCCACGCCGAAAACGGCGATGCAGCGGATTACCTGGCCGAGCGTCTGGCCGCCAAAGGTCGTCGCGACGCTGCGGCCCACGGCGAAAGCCGTCCCGATCTCCTGGAGGCTGAAGCCATTTTCCGCGTGGCAACCCTCGCACGCATCGCAAACTGCCCGCTCTATGTGGTGCATCTGAGTTCGGCGCGCGGCCTCGAAACCATTCGCCGCCTACGCGCAGACGAGTGGAAAATCTTCGCGGAAACCTGCCCCCAGTATCTGCTCCTGAATCGCTCGCGTTACGAGGGCGAAAACGGACATCGTTACATCGCCAGTCCACCTTTGCGCGAACCGTTTGACGGTGTTCGGCTGCTCGACGCCGTGCTCGGCGATGAGATCGAAGTGGTGGCCACCGATCATTGTCCCTTCAGCACCGCGCAGAAGCTCGCAGGCGGAGGCGATTTCCTCGCCACGCCTAACGGCATAGGCGGCGTGGAGACCCTGCTGCCTCTCATGTTCACGCGCTTGCTCTCCCTGGGTGAAAACGGATTGGAGCCCAAGCACAATGCCGGGCTGCTGCGTCTAGTGCGCGTGCTCGCGGAAAATCCTGCGCGCATCTTCGGGCTCGCGCCGCGCAAGGGCGCGATCAAAGAAGACGCAGATGCGGATCTCGTGCTCTATGATCCTGCGCCCACGCGAGTGCTTACTGCCGCCGAAATGCATGGCGGCAGCGATTGGGATCCCTATGAGGGAATGGAAGTGCGCGGAGTTGTGGATAGTGTGTGGTTGAGGGGGAAACAAGTTGTAGACAGTGAGAGGCTAATGGGAAAACAGGTGGATGGGGAGTTTCTTTCTGCTATGCCTACTTCCGCCAGAACCCCGGCCGCATAACCACCAGCACGGTGAAGATTTCCAACCTTCCTAATAGCATGCAAAGCACCAGTAGCCACTTGCCTGGAATGGGTATCCATGAATAGGTCTGCGTGGAGCCCACACCGGAAAGTCCCGGACCGATGTTGCCAATGCTCGCGGCCACGGCGGACACGGCGGTGGTCATGTCGTGTACGAAGAAGCTCATGATCACCGAGCAGACTACGAAGAGCCCCACGAAGAGCACGAAGAATCCCACGATGTTGGCCACACGATCCTCGCCCATGGGAGTGCGGCGAACCTTGAGCGGTGCGATCAAGCGGGGGCGGACCACTTTTTTTACTTCGCGCCAGGCCGCCTTGAAGGTGACCATAACGCGGATCATCTTCATGCCGCCGCCGGTTGATCCCGCGCATCCACCCCAGAACATGAGCACTACGAAAAGCAGGCCGAGGGCACGCGGCCACACGTCGAAGTCGGCGGTGCCAAAGCCCGTGGTGGTCACGATGGCGATCACCTGGAAGCTCGCGTAGCGAAACGCGCCAGGAAGGCTTGAGACCTTGGCCGACTCGCTATCCAGATGCGCGACCAGTTCCGTTTCGCTTCGCGGCTCATGGGTGAAATGCGTGGCTACTTCTTCGCTGCCGGGCAATCCACCCATCCATAGCAAGAGGGTTGCGAAGGTGATGGCCAAGGCAACGGTGCCGAAGTAGAAGTGGAATTCGCGATTGCGACGCAGGCTAATCCAGTCGCCGCGGAAGAGCAGGCGATAGTGAATCAAGAAGTTCGTGCCCGCCATGAACATGAAGAAGGTGATCACGTAGTCGATATAGGCGCTGTTGTAAGCGCCCACCGATGCGTTGCGCGTGGAAAATCCGCCGGTGGCTAATGTGGCGAAAGAGTGGCAAAGGGCGTCGTAGAGATCCATGCCGCCGAACATGAGCAGCAGAGTTTCCACGCCCGTAAGCAGTACGTAAACACCCCAGAGAATCTTGGCGGTTTCGGCCAGGCGCGGCCTGAGCCTGTCGGCGGTGGGGCCGGGAACCTCGCCGCGGAACATCTGGTATCCGCCCACGCCCATGGCGGGGAAAATGGCAAGGACCAGGGTTACGATACCCATGCCGCCCAGCCAATGGGTCATGCTTCGCCAGAAGAGCAGGCCACGGGGAAGATTCTCGATGTCCGTTAGAATCGTGGAGCCCGTGGTGGTGAAGCCGCTCATGATTTCGAAGTATGCGTCGGTGAAAGCCGCAAAGGGGCTCATGCCCATGCGCAGGAAGTGTACGGTGAAGGGGATGGATCCGAGTAGGGCGAGCATCACCCAACCCAAGGTGACGATGGCGAATCCCTCTTTGATACCTTGATCAAATCGCCCGGCGCGAAAAACCCCCTGCAGAATTGTACCGAGGAGAAGCGACACGAGAATGGTCAGGGTGAAAGATGAAATCTCCGGGCTCCACATGTCGCCGCCGCCCTGCTGTTGCCACAGCGCGATGCCTGTGGGAACCAGGAGGACCAGCGCCAACATTTGCATGAGGCGACCGAGAGAATAGAAGACGGCGCGGAACTTCAAACTTTGCCGCCTCTGAAGAGTTTCTGGATCTTGGGCGCCATCTGCGGCTGGCAAACCACGATGACATCGTCGCCCGCTTCAACCTGCGTGTCGCCCCGCGGAATCTTCACCTCGCCCTTTCGGAAAATCGCCCCGGCGATGGCCTTCCCGTGCAGCGGGTTCCAGACCTTGGCCAGAGAATCCTTGGTGATCTTGCTGCCCGCTTCCGCCTGAATTTCCATGGACTCCAGATTCATGTCGCGCAGTTGCAGCTCCACGGAAATGCGTCCGCGGTGGATGATGTCCATGATCTCCTGCGCCATGAGCCGCCGGGGGCTGATGACATGATCCACGCCGATTTCGCGGAAAAGGTTGTTGCTTCTCGGCTCCATGGAGATGGCGATGATCTTCTTCGCGCCCTCGGACCTGGCGAGCAAGGCGCTCATGACATTTTGCGATGTGTCCTCGCCGGCCCCCACGAAAAGATCGATGTTCTCAACGCCCGCGTCACGCAGCACATCCCGTTCGGTGGGTTCGCCGTAAAGCACTTCCACGCCCTCCAGGCGCTCGGCGGCGTCCAAACCGTGCTCGTAGTCGGGGTCAAGGTAGACCACCTTTTCAACCCACTCGCTCAGGGATTCGCAAAGCTGCACGGCGGTGAGGCTGCGCCCGGCCACCACGGCGCTTTTCACGGTGCGCGATCCCAGGTCGAGCAGATCGAGATAGGTTTCCAGGCCTTTTCGGCTGAAGAGCGTGGTGACGTCGTCGCCCTCTTGCAGCACATCCTGCCCGCCGGGAATTCGCGTTTGACCGTTTCGGTGCAGGGCCACGGCCAGGAAATTTCTCCCGCCTGCCAGCTGCAGGATCTCCATGAGGTTGCGATCCAAGACCGGCATATTGGCTTTGATGATGTGCCGACTGATGAGAATTTCGCCCTCGTGATAGCCGAAGACTTCAAGGGCGTCGGGCACACGGGCGATCTGGTCGATCACCTGAACGATGACTCTTTCGGGGTTGATGAATCGGGTCACGCCGAAACCGTCGAGGACCATCTTGCCTTCGGCGGCGGTAAGCTCGGGATTGCGCACGCGGGCGATGCGTTGGGGAACGCCATAACGCGCTGCAAGCCCGCAGGCGAGAATGTTGACCTCGTCTTCGGAGGTGACCGCCAGGATCATTTCCGCGTCACGAATACCTGCCGCTTCCAGAGCCGAAGGACTGCTGCCGCTGCCGGGCACCACGAGGATGTCCAGTTTTTCGGCGATCTCGAGAACGCGCTCGCGCTTCTGTTCGATGAGGGCCACATCGTGTCCCTGCTTTTGAAGCTGGATGGCGAGCTCGTAGCCCACGGTCCCGGCCCCAACGATGACGATTTGCACCATGACCTCCTAGGCCGTGAATCTTAGGAAGACCTGCCAAGGCTGTAAAGGTGAGAAAAAGGGCGAGAAACCCGGTCAATTAGGGGGCTGTATTTAAGTGGATGATTAGATATGGTGTTCGAGACAATCGAAATCACCTGCTGCCCGCTTTCAGCGACTGGCTGACAGCCGGAGGAGGAATTGTGAAGTGGCTCAAATTTATCCCCATCTTCGCCCTGGCGATTCTCGTCGGATGTGGATCGGGAAATGACACATTGGAGACGGAAATGGAAGGCGCTGCCGACACTCCGGCCTCGCAGGCCGTGGCAAAGCTCATGGAAGGACTCGACACGGAACTCGAGGTGGTCACCACCGCCAGCGGGCTTCAGTATGTGGACATCACTCCCGGAACGGGCGGCACCGTGAACACCGGCCAAATGGTGAGCGTTCATTACACGGGTTGGCTGCTCGACGGCAGCAAGTTCGACAGCTCTCGCGATCGCGGTGAGCCCCTCGAGTTCAATATCGGCACCGGCCGCGTCATTCCCGGTTGGGATGAAGGTGTGGGAAGCATGCAGATCGGCGGGCGCCGCAAGCTGGCCATTCCGCCCGAGTTGGGTTACGGCGAGCGCGGCATTGGCCCGATTCCGCCAAATTCCACGCTGATTTTCGACGTCGAATTGTTGGCGGCGGAGTAGCCTGGGCCCACGGCAACAAAGAGGCTTCATGTCCAAACCTATTGTAGAAATCACACGTGTTCTCACTTTCGCCGCGTCCCATCGGCTCTACAATCCCGATTGGGAAAACGAGCGCAACGATGAAGTCTTCGGCAAGTGCAACAACTTCTATGGTCACGGCCACGACTACGATGTGCGCGTGACCCTGCGAGGGCCGGCCGATCCGGAAACGGGCATGGTCGTCAATCTGAACATCGTTGATAAGATCACTCGCGAAGAAATTGTGGAGCCTTGCGACCACAAGCACCTGAACCACGATGTGGAATGGCTGCGGGGCATCAATCCCACCACGGAGAATCTGGCCGTGGCTTTTTGGGATCGCCTCAAGCCGCACTTCGGCGAGAAGCTGCATGAAATTCGCGTGCAGGAAAATCCGCGCAACTGGTGCACCTATAGAGGGGAGAAGGAGTAATGAAGGACTCCGTTCGGACTATCTTGGAGTTCATCGGCGAGGATCCCGCGCGGGAAGGTTTGAAGGACACTCCCGAGCGCATGGAAAAATCCATGGCCTTTCTCACCCAGGGCTACAAGCAGAGCCCCGAAGAGGTCGTCGGCCGCGCCATCTTCCACGAGAGCTACGACGAAATGGTCGTGGTGCGTGATATCGACTTCTATAGCATGTGCGAACATCATCTGCTGCCCTTCTTCGGCAAGGCGCACGTGGCCTACATTCCCAAGGGAAAAATCGTGGGCCTCAGCAAGATCCCACGCATGGTCGACGTTTTCGCACGTCGCCTGCAGGTTCAAGAACGCATGACCCAGGAAGTCGCACAAACTCTCGTGGATATGCTCGAACCCCAGGGCGTTGCCGTGGTGGTGGAGGGTTTCCACATGTGCATGGCCATGCGCGGCGTTCAAAAACAAAACTCCTGGATGACCACCTCCGCCATGCGCGGAGTTTTCCAAACCAGCACGCGCACCCGTGAGGAATTCCTTCAACTCATCAAAGGGATCAGCAAATGAGTCGCCGCGCCTTCGTAACGGGCGGAGCATCGGGGATTGGCCGCGCCATGGCCGCCATGCTGGTGGAGGAGGGGTATCGTGTGGCGATTTCGGCTCGCGCCCACGACCGAGCCGCAAAGGCGGCCGGCGAAATCGGCGCCGAGTTGGGATTGGCCTGCGATGTTCGTTCGCAGGAATCCGTGGGCGATGCCGTGAATTGTCTTCTCGAATCTTTCGGCGGGCTCGACCTTCTCGTGAACAATGCGGGCATCGGCGAATTCATCGACGTGGACAAGACCAGCGAAGCTGCCTGGAACGAAATGGTCGACACCAATCTTTCCGGCACCTTCCGCGTGACCAAAGCTTGCCTTACGCCGCTTCTCGTTAGCCGCGGAATGATCATCAATGTGATCTCCACGGCAGCGCGCACGGCCTTCCCTGGCAGCAGTGCTTACGTGGCCAGCAAGTTCGGACAGCTGGGCTTCGCGGAGTCTTTGCGGGCCGAGTATCGTGACCGCGGATTGCGAGTGGTGAACCTGCTGCCCGGTGCCGTGGCCACGCCATTCTGGGATCGCATCGCAGGTGATTGGGACCGCGGCAAAATGCTACGCCCCGAAGACGTGGCCGCGGCCGCTCGCTCGGCCTTGAGCATGCCCGATGGAGCCTTGGTGGAAGAGATTCGACTTGGGCCTGCGGGCGGTTCGCTCTAGCTGGCATGAGACTTACTCTCTGAGCCCCTCTGGATATCAAGATATATCGCTTGAATCTGTACAAATCAGGCAGATAGCCCTGATATCGCGATGATTTCGAAGAAGCAATCTGCCCATCTTGGCCTCGCTCCAGGCTCTTGACTTTTGATTGTGGAATAAACGCTGAATTTACAGGAAATAACCGGATCCAATGGCACGCCTATGGCATCCGTATTACTTTGCACAAGTTAGGCACGAATGGGGGAGCCGACCGGCTATCGCGGGCCCACAAAGCCGACCCCTCCATTCTCTTCGATGCCGGACGCAAGGCGACCGGTCAGGGAGGCGAACTCTCAAAGAGTTATGTCCACCACAGAAGTTATACAACAAGAAGAAGTAGTCATCCGATTTGCCGGCGACTCCGGCGACGGAATGCAGATCACCGGTACTCAGTTTACCGACACCAGCGCCAAGATCGGCAACGACCTGGCGACCTTCCCCGACTTCCCAGCGGAGATTCGCGCGCCAGCCGGAACGCGTCCGGGTGTATCGGGATTCCAGGTGCACTTCAGCTCCTCGGACATCCACACTCCGGGCGATAGGCCCGATGTACTCGTGGCCATGAATCCCGCGGCTTTGATCGTCAACTACAAGGACCTGAAACCGGGTGCTGTCATTGTGGTCAACGTGGGAAGCTTCACCGCCGCCGATCTGAAGAAGGCGAACCTCAAGACCAATCCTCTCGAAGACGGAACCCTCGATGGGTATCGCGTCATCGAGCTCGATGTGAACGCTCGTGTGCAGGACGCGCTCAAGGACAGCCCCTTGAGCAAGAAGTTCGTTCTTCGATGCAAGAATTTCTATGTGCTGGGTCTCATGTACTGGCTTTACAGTCGGCCCATCGAACCCACTCTGGAGTGGCTCGGCGAAAAGTTCGCGGGCAAACCCGAACTTATCGATGCCAACCAGAAAGCCTTGCAGGCTGGTTACAACCGAGGCAGCACCCTCGAACTTTTCCAGGGTCGCTATGAGGTTCCCGCCTTCGAGGATGCGCCCAAGGGCAACTACCGGAACATTCTCGGCAACCAGGCCATCAGCCTGGGGCTTTTAGCGGGCGCTAAACTGTCGGGTTTGACTCCTCTTTTGGCCAGCTATCCCATCACGCCGGCTTCGGATATTCTGCATCAGCTATCCGCGTACAAGCACTTCGGCATGATCACCCTGCAGATGGAAGATGAGATTGCCGCCGTTACGGCTGCTATCGGTGCTTCCTACGCAGGAACGCTGGCCATCACGACCACTTCGGGTCCGGGCATGGCTCTGAAGACGGAGGCCTTCGGCCTTGCGGTCATGGCCGAGCTACCCATGGTCATCGTGAATGTGCAGCGTGCGGGTCCGTCAACGGGAATGCCCACCAAGGTGGAGCAGGCCGATCTGAACCAGGCTATCTTCGGTCGTAACGGTGAAACGCCCATTCCGGTGCTGGCGGTTGCCACGCCTTCGGATGGTTTCGACTGCGCCATCGAAGCGGCGCGTATTGCCACGCAGTACATGACGCCGGTCATCCTGCTCAGCGACAACTATCTGGCTGCGGGTTCCGAGCCTTGGCACTTGCCGCATTTGGAGGATCTCAAGCCCTTCCCGGTGACCTTCCATACCGAGACCGAAAACTTCCTGCCTTACTCGCGCAATGAAAATGGCGCGCGTCCCTGGGCTCTTCCCGGAACGCCGGGTCTTGAGCATCGCATCGGTGGTCTGGAAAAGGAGCCGCTCAAAGGCGAAGTGAGTTACGAGCCCGAGAGCCACGAGACGATGACTTACGAACGCGAGAACAAGGTCAAGGGTATCGCCAAGAGTTACAAACCGCTGGAAGTCTACGGCGACGATTCAGGCGATTTGCTGGTTGTCACCTGGGGCTCGCCCTTCGGTCAGGCACGCAGCGCTGTGGAGCGTTGCCGCAAGCAAGGGATGAGCACATCCCACTTGCAGCTTCGCAATCTTTGGCCCCTCCCTTTGGATTTGGGTGAAGTATTCTCTCGCTACAAGAAGGTACTCGTACCTGAACTCAATCTGGGTCAGCTCGCTCGCATTCTGCGTAGTGAGTATCGCGATGTAGAGATCCATGAGCAGCACAAGATGCAGGGCAAGCCCTTCATCACCGATGAGATTCAGGAAAAAATTGTCAGCCTCCTGGAGGTGAAGTAATGAGTACGCCAGAGGTTTTGACGAAAGCGGATTTCAAATCCGATCGCGACGTGCGCTGGTGTCCGGGTTGCGGAGACTACTCTATACTCAACTCGGTGCAGACCGTCATGGCCGAACTCGAAATCCCCCGCGAGAAATTCGTGATGGTTTCGGGTATCGGATGCTCAAGTCGTTTTCCCTATTACATGGGAACCTACGGCTTCCATAGCATCCACGGCCGTGCGCCGGCGGTGGCCACGGGTATTAAGGTGGCCAATCCCGATCTTTCGGTTTGGGTGGTAACCGGTGACGGCGATGGCTTGTCCATCGGTGGAAACCACATGATTCACGCCCTGCGCCGCAACGTGGATATGAAGATTCTCCTGTTTAACAACGAGGTCTACGGCTTGACCAAGGGTCAGTACTCGCCAACCTCACCGGTGGGCACGAAATCCAAGTCGACGCCTTACGGATCTGTTGATCGGCCCTTCAACCCGATCACACTCGCACTCGGTGCGCGCGCAACTTTTGTAGCACGCACAAGCGACGCCATGCCCAAGCACATGAATCAGATCCTCAAGGCGGCCGCCGCCCACAAGGGATCGGCCTTCGTGGAAGTGTGGCAGAATTGTGTGATCTTCAACGACGGGTCGCATAGCGACTGGACGGATCGGGCTGTTCGCGACGAAAAGATTGTGGATCTGCGCCCTGGTGAGCCGATGGTCTATGGCAAGAACGGCGACAAGGGCGTGGCCTACGACTGCGGTGAACCCAAGAGCGTCTTGGCTGGAGAGGCTTCCCTCTGGAGAGCCGACACGGCCACGCCGGGTCCCGCCATGGTTGTTGCGGAGATGGATCTGTATCCCGATCTCCCGCGGGCCATCGGTATCTTCCGCAATGTGGAGAAGCCGGTTTACGATGCGGGCATCCACCATCAGATCGAAGACGCCAAAGCCAAGCAGCCCAAGAGTGACTTGGAAGATTTGATCTACACCAAGGATGCTTGGGAAGTGAAATAGCTGGCCGCCAGCCGCCAGCTGCCAGCCGCCCAAAAAAGACCCTCCCCCGAATCTGGGGGAGGGCTTTTTTGGGCCGTTGACGGTAAAGCTTCTCTGGCTACTCTTCTGCCTCCTCCATGCCCATTCCCATTTTGATCTTGATATCGTCGATCACCGCGATGAGCGAGGGAATCAGGAAGAGCGTGAGCACGGTGGCGAAGGCCAATCCCCAAATCATACTCACGGCCATGGGCACCATGATTTTCGCAGCGCCGGTGCTGGCCACTGTCAGGGTGGTCAGGCCCGTAATCGTCGTCACCGTCGTGAGCAGGATGGGTCGCAAGCGAACAACGCCCGAGCGCACGATGGATGTCCATCTGCCACGTCCACTGCGTCGAGACTTATTGATGAAGTCCACCATGAGCAGCGAGTTGTTCACCACAAGTCCCATGAGCGCAATGATTCCCACCATGGCGGGGATGGTGAGCTCGTAGCCCATCACGAGAAGACCGATCACCACCCCGATAAAGCTCAGCGGCACGGTGAAGATGACCGCAAGGGGCTGGCTCAGGGAATTGAACTGGCCCGCCAGAATCATGAAGATGATCAGGAAGGCGATGGGGATCATCAGAAAGAGGCTCTTGAAGCTCTCGGCGGTGCGTTCGAATTCGCCGCCGAAAAAGAGTCGGTAACCAGGATGATCCGTGGAGAAGGTCGCGAAACGTTCCATGATGGTTTGGTTCACGGCCGTGCTATTTTGACCTTCGCTCAGTTCCGCCGTAATGGTGATGGCTCGGTCACGCTCGCTGTGCCGAATAACGCGCAGGTTGGTCTTGTACTCGAAGTCCACCAAATTGCTTAGAGGTACAAGACCTCCGCCCATGCCGGCGACCTTGAGCTGACCCAGAGTGTCGAGGCGATCGCGTTGTGATTCCTTCAGGCGAACGATGACCGGTCGCTCGCGACCGTCGGATTCAGTGAACTGCGTGGCCTCGAATCCCATAAATGCGGCACCCACGGTCATGCCCACGTCACGACTGCTGATGCCGAGTTCGGCGGCGCGGTCGCGGTCCACATTCACGAGATACTCGCGCCCGTCTCGGGTGAAGTCGTCCCGGATATCCACCACGCCGTGAATGGAGGCCAGTTCCGTTTTCAACTTCTCGCCCAGCTCTTCCAAGACCTCCAAACGCGGACCCAGAATACGGATTTCCACCGGCTTACCCGTGGGAGGGCCGGCCTGAGGGCGGGAGAGGTTCAATTCGACAATGCCTGAAACGCCGCCGATCTTCCGCCTCAGCTCTTCCATGATTTCACGATCACTGCGCGAGCGATCCGCCGCGGAAACCAGGTCGATGTTCACTTCGCCCAAGTGGCTTCCCAGTGTGAACTCGTAATTCTTGATCTGGTATCCACTGATGGCCACAACGGCCTTCACTTCCTCTTCGGGAATTCCACCAACGATCTCTTCAACTTGCCGCGTCACCTTGTCGGTGATTTCAAGACTGGTTCCGGGAGGCAGATCGTACTGAACGATGATCTGGTCAAAGTCTTCATCGGGGAACATGCGTACCGGCAACATGCGCACGGCTGCGATACTCAATATGGCGAGCACTATGACCGACCCTACCGCGACATAGCGATAACGAAGAGTTCGGCCCAGCTGTTTGCGGTAACCCTTGCGCAGAAGCAGGTAAACCGGATTGCGCTTTACGGGTTTGGTCGCGCTGAGGTCTTCATCCTTGAATTCGTGCTGGACGTGCTTCTTCTTCATGCCCAGTTTTTTACGGAACCAATTGTTGAACTTAGCCACTTCCGCCGTATGTGCGGGGAGAACGATGAGTGCTTCAACAAGACTGGCGAGCAGGGCGAAAATGACCGCCTTGGGAATTGCGCTCATGAACTTGCCCATCATGCCCGTCATGAACAGCAGCGGGGTGAAGCCCGCTATGGTAGTGGCTACCGCCGAAATAACCGGCGAAAGCACTTCCTTGGTGCCCACGATGGCGGCCCGAGTGGGGGACACGCCACGCTCGATGTATCGCTGAACGTTGTCCACCACGACGATGGCGTCATCCACCACCAGACCCAGGGCCATGATCAGCGCGAATAGCGTGAGCATGTTCACGCTCATGCCTGCCATGCTCATGAGGAAGAAGCCCACCAGGAAGGTGAAGGGAATTCCCACAAGTACGAGCAGGGAGTTTACCCAGCCGATGAAGAAGAGCAGGAGCAGGCCCACGATGATGGCCGTGAGCCATGCATTGTTGGTCATGATCCCCAGGCGCTCTTCGATGAGTTCGGCCGAGTCAAGACGTACTTCACTGACCACTGCAACGGGTAGGGAAGCATTGTAGTGCGCCACGATCTCGCGCACCTCGGCGGAAATGTCGAGGGTGTTGCTGTCATCGTCCTTGTAGACGATCAGGTTGCCCGCAGGATTGCCGTCGAGACGGCTGTAGACGAAGCGATCCTCCACTTCGCGTTTAATCTCGGCCACATCGCGTAGGCGAAGTTTTGCCCCGGCCGGACCTGCGCGCAGCACCGTGCTACCAATGTCATCCATGTCGCTGTACTTGCCGAGGACACGCAACTTGTAGGAGTTGTCGCCCATCTCGGCCTGACCACCAGGCATGTCCAGATTCTGAGCCGCCAGCGCGCCCATGATTTCACCCAGGGAAACACCGTAGTGGTCCATGAGGTCAGCGTCGGCCATGACGTGAACTTCCAGGTCCAGGAAGCCGTTCATGTCGATCTTACTTATGCCATCGATTTCCTCAAGTTCACGCTTGAGATCTTCGGCCACCTCGAAGAGCACGTTGTCGGCAACATCACCGCCCATGGATACGAAACAGACGGGCTGCACCATTGAAGACGTTAGCTCGAAATAGATGGGATCTTCCGCGTCTTCGGGCAGGTCGGGAATGGCGTTGATGGCAGTCTGCAAATCGAGCATGAACTTGTCATTGTCGATGCCCTGCTCAATGTAGATGCCCACCGTGCCGCTGGATTCTTCGCTGTTGCTGATGAGCTCGTCCACGCCTTCAAGATCTGAGAGAGATTCCTCGATCTTGTTGACGATTTCCTGCTCAACCTCGGCCGCGCTTGCGCCGGGCCAGGGTACAACCACGAAGGCCTGATCCAGGTTGGCGTTGGGGAAGAAGTTCCGCGGCATATCCATGTAGTGGTAGATTCCCACCACGGCCGCGATGATCACGAAGAAGTGCACCAGAAGTCGTCGCCTGACGACCAGGGATATGAGGTCCATGGCTTACTCCTGGTCCATGTCGGCATCGCCGACGTTTTCGACGGCGGTACCGTCTTTCACACTCCACTGACCTTGCACGATCAGTTCTTCGCCGGCGGCGAGCCCTTCCAGCACTTCCACTCGATCACCTTCACGCAGACCCAGGCGAATATTCTGCCGCTGGGCCACACCCTCCTGCATCGTGAAGACAATGGGTTCGCCGTACTGTTCCACCACGGCTCCCGCGGGAATCACAATGGCGCCGCTACGCTCTTCAAGACGAATGCTGCTGCGAGCGCTCATGCCCGATAGCAATTTCCCATCCGCATTGGGCACGCGAATTTCCAGGGGAAAACTGCGGGTCATCATGTCGCTACGCACGCCGAGGCTGTGCACCTCGCCTTCGAAACGCAAATCCTGGAGGGCGGGAATGAAAACATCCACCGGCATGCCCTTCTTGATGCGAACGGCATCGCGCTCGGAAATGCTCGTGCGGATGAGCACGCTGCTCAAATCAAGCACAGCGGCCATGGGCATACCCGGAGCCACCTGCTCACCCACTTCGGGAATGAGCATGGCCACGCGACCGTTGAAAGGCGAGCGGATCTCACAATCTTCCAGTGATTTTGACGCGAGATCGAGAGCGGCCCTAGCAGCCAACATGCCGGACTCGGCCTGCAGTGCACCCAGTTCCACGGCTTCGAACTCTACATCGCTGATGCGATCGTTATCTTTGAGGCTACGTGAGCGTTCAAGGTTGCGCTGCGCCTGCCTGTGCGCACCTTCCGCGGCCAGCAAGCCGGCCTTGGCCTGCTGAACACCGGCGGAGTAGAGGCGCTTGTCTATTTCCACGAGCAAGTCGCCCTTCATAACGATGTCACCCATTTCATAGGGCACGCGAAGCACGGTGCCTGCAACCTGGGCGGCCATGTCCACTTCGCGCCAGGCTTCCGTGCTGCCGCCCGGAGACAGGGTCACCGTGAAGCGGCTGGGCCTGACCTGTTGAACGACCACTGGCACCGCGCGAACGGCGGCCACTTCCTGGGCCGCGCTTTCACTGTCAGCGCCGGCTTCACCTTCGGGAGCCTTTCCACATCCGACTGCCAAGATAAGCAGCAGGGCAGGAGTTAGAACTTGTAGGATCTTCATTTCGTCTCCTCCGTTATCGTGGGCTCGCCGACCAGGCTTTCCAGGGCGGCCAGGGCTCCGAAGTATTCGTATCGCGAGGCAACGGCATGGGCGCGAGCGGCGGTGAGGCCCACCTGCACATCCACCAGGTCGAATTCGGCCACCTGGCCGGCCTCATAACGGGATTCCATTTCATTGAAAGTTTCACGGGCCTGACGCTCGGCGCTTTCGCGGAAGCTCAGGTTCTGGCGGCTGCGTTCAACTTCAAGCCATGCCGCCCAGGCGCCCATGCGAAGTTGCTCAAGCGCGTCAGCGCTTTCGTACTCGGCACGGCGTTTGTCTGCGGAGGCCTGCTTGTAGGCCGCATAGTTTCCCAGAAGATCGAAGACCGGCATGGTCACCAGCGCGGTCATGGAAGAGGTGGCGTCGCCATCCAGCTCCATGGTGTCGTTGTCTTGCCAACCCTTGCTGAGAGAGAAGTGCAGGGATGGCGTGATGCCCGACATGGCCAATGTCTTCCCGGCCGAGGCGGCATCGGTGCCCGCTTGAATTGCGCGAGCCGTGGGGCTGTGGTTCAAGATGCCTTCCGCCAAAGACTCGGGCTCGATTTCGGACAGACACAGTGCGTGTCCCAGGCTCGTCTCGTTCACACGCTCCAAAGCAAGAGGCGCATCGAGAGCTTTACCCAAGAGGCGATTCAAATTCATCTCGGCCAGCCGCACGCCGTTGCTTGCCGCGAGCTCACCGCTCCTGGCTTCGGCCAAGGTGGTTTCCCAGCGCAATACATCCGAACGGGGGAGCATGCCCAGCTCGGCCTTGTCACGGGCCAGGGCCATGCGATTTTCCGCCGAAGCCACACTCTCGCGGGCAACATCCTGCATTTCCCGGGTGGCCAGCACGCTGAAGTAGGCCTGGCGTACGGCAAGGATAATTTCCGATCGGCTGGCCGCGTGAACCGCTTCTCCCGCGCGAAGTCCCGCGCTGGCAAGTCCGCGTTGTCCCAGTAAATTCAGGTTGAGCGGAAACTGCTGGTTCACGGTGAAGCTGGTGCGATAAGTGTCGCGATAGAGGAAGGGTTCTATTTCAACACCCGTAATGCCCAAGGCTTCGAACATCTGCTCCATGCCCGACACGGCCTGGTTGGCGCGATTGTAGGTGTTCTCATCCACACGCGTGACCGAGCTGCTGAAAGAACCGGTGGGAAGAAAAGCCATCCAGCTTTTTCGTGAAGCCCACTGGCTGGCGTTCAGAGCAGCGCGACTTGCGTGCAGGGATGGATTCTGTTCCAGGGCCAGATCCACGGCCTCGTCGAAACTAAGAACGTGAGGCGCGGATAAAACACCCGGCGGCTCCACCGGCAATGCGAGCGTCGCCGAGGCGGCGCCAAGCAGTCCTAGGAATACGGCTCTTTGCAGAGCGGATTTCATCACTTGAACACTCCTTCCGGCCAGGGCTCCGTGCCATCGATCTTGGCAAGGATGCGCGTCAGCCACTTGATTTCCATCTCAACGAGATCGGCATAGTACTGGACGATATCCATGGCGGTTTCGGGGTAACACTCCGCCTCATTGAATTGCTCGTGAATTTCTTCCACCTCTTTACGCAGACCCGTGACCCGTTCCAGGCGTGTGGCCAAACTCTTCAGCAGGGTGGGCTTGTCTGACAGGTGCGCGAATCCGTATCCCATGAGCATGGGAAAGAAGGGATGCACCAGCTCGGAAATACTTTGGTGCAAGATGCGCTGGATGGTTTCGCGACCCTGCTCGGTGATGCTGTAGACCGTACGATCGGGGTGGGCCGAACTGGTCTCGCTGTGAGCGCTAAGATCCTTTTTCGCTTCCAGGCGTGCGAGGCCTTTGTAGATGGCTGGTGCGGTGATGCCCACCCAGTTCTCCATGTTGCGGCGCTCGATCTCTTGCTTGATGTCGTAACCGTGCCGGGGTTGTTCACTGAGCAATCCGAGCAGGACGAGGTCTACTTTGGACATAGGTTCTCCTCAATAAGGGTTCCAGTTTAATAAGAAACCGTTAACTAGTCAACCGTTTATTATAAAGATCTTTTTGTCTCCTTGGAATCCGCAGAGTGGCGTGCTAAAACTAGACTTAGCAGCAACGCAAGGCGGATGCGCATGGGCCCCATCGTTGAAAAACGGAAGCAGAAACCCGGGTTGAGCTTGGCCTGGGGCACGGATATCGGCAGCGTCCGATCCCGCAACGAGGATTCCGTTTTCGTCAAAGCGCCGCCACGTGCCCAACTTGATAGTCACGGAACCTTGCTGATTGTGGCCGATGGAATGGGCGGCCCGCCCGCCGGAGACATGGCCAGCGCCTTGGCCGTTGAGAACATCCCCGCGAGTTTTTACGACAGCAAACTGGAAATCGACGGCGACCCCGCGCCGCTTCTCAGGCGCGCCTTCAACGATGCCAATTCGGCCATCCTCAAGGCGGCCAATGCCAAGCCCGGACGCTTCGGCATGGGCACCACATGCACGGCCTTACTGTTACGCGGTGAGTACTTTTGGTTGGCGCACGTAGGCGATAGCAGGGCCTATCTTCTGCGCGAGGGACGCCTCCAACAATTGTCTCGGGATCACAATGTGCTCGAACGCATGCGCGCGGAAGGCGATCTGCTCGATGATGATCATCGCCCACCGGGTTCGGCTCTGCTCACCGCGGCACTGGGAACCGACGATCGACCCGGCGCGGACTTCAGCCAAAGGCCGCGGGCACTAAAAAGCGGAGATCGATTTCTCGTCTGTTCCGACGGTCTCTACGGGGCCATCGTGGAGAAGGATTTAAAACACCTCATGGGCGAGGGTAGCCCCGAGCGTGCCGCCAAACGTTTGATTCGCGCGGCGCTTGAGGCGGGCGGCCCCGACAACATCAGCGTCATCATCGCTCACTGGGAGCTGACATCGTGAAAGATGAAAAGAAGAGCCTACATCGCCCGGTCTACGAGTGCACGGTCTGTGGCAAGGAGATTCCCTGGGAAGGGGGGAGGCTAAGGCTTATCTGCGACGAGGCCGATTGCCATGGCGAGCGAAGTAGGCCCTCGCCCATTCAAGTGCGCGAAGGTGATGGTCATGATCGCATAGCCTTGCTCGAAGCCAGTCGGCGATTTTTCGGCAGCACCCATCTTCACGCTTTCGGCGAAATCTTCCCCCTGGCGCACACGTCATTTCTCGTGGCGGAGTTCGAGGGCGAACGCGCGGGCTTCCTGTCTTACTCCCTGCATTTTCCCGAGCAGGATGAAGTCGCCATTGTGCTCATGGCCGTGCTTCCCGGATTCCAGGGACGTGGCGTGGGCCGCGCGCTGGAAGGTGCGCTTGAAGCATTCTGCAGGCCCAAGGAGATGCACCGCATTCTCATTGCCAGCACCAACGATAATATTCCGGGACTCTACTTCTATCAGCGCCTGGGATATCGATTCAAATCTCTCGCAGTGGGGGAGGCCGAGACGGCTCTCGCCGATCACGGCACGCCGGGCGCCCGCGGATTCGGAGGCATTCCCATTCGCGATGAATTGGTGCTTGTGAAAGATCTCGCGCGACATCCCTAGTCCGCCGGTCCCTCCATTATAGAGAGATCCCCAGAATCGAGGGATCAGCTCGCAAATCCCCCAGAAGGTCACCAGGCTAACCCATTGTCACCGCTAAGGTTATGGTTTCGGCGCGTTCGGCATTTCCCTTGCCTGGGTCTGGGCAAAACCCAGAAATCCCAATCCACAAAGGAGACCTCATGAAACCCCTGTTTGTTTTCAAGAGAATGGCCACAATGCTGGCTCTCGTTCTACAGGCCGGTAGCGCAAGTGCGGCCCTGGTCAGCTTCGACTACGAACCCCTCTACACCCAGTGGGGCGGACCCTACGGCAATTTCCCCGGCGAGATCGTCATGGTAGAAGACGGCGTTCCCATGAGCGTGGAAGAATTCTACCTCGGAGTCTACACTGGTTTTAACGAAGCCATGATCGATGTTCCCATCACCGGCTTCGGCAATATCCAGACTCTACGCCTTAACAACATCAGCGTGGCCTTCGACTTCGGCGGCGTGCCCGGAGTTCCGGCCGACGCCTACTTCGCCTATGCCGATCTCGGTGGTGAAGAAAACCTTCAGGTCAATGGCGGCCCCCTCTATGAGATCTATCAGATGATGGACCTCGACGGCGTCATGGTCGCCCCAGGCGTGACCATGCATGTGAGCGCAGGCAGCATTCCCGGCGGGCATGCGGGCGTGGTTTGGTTGGAAGGCCCTGTGGATAAGCTGCGCGTAGGTGGCCAGGAATTCTGGATCGACGATGTTCGCCTGGACGAACCCGACGAGCCCTGCGATCTCATCGTGGATAACGAGAGCCAGGCCGTGGGCAATGCCTGGGGCGGAGCCCATGGTGACCTGCCCGGCGTATTCGCCTTCGCCGAAGACGGCATTCCGGTTCATCTCTTTGAATTCACCCTCGGCGCCTACACGGGCTTCTATGAAGCGGTCATCGATGTGGACTTCGACGGCTGCCTTGTGGATCGCACCATGCGCTTGAACAACATCAACGTTGCTTACGACATTGCTGCGGCCGTGCCTCATACCAGCACTGTCATCATTGATTTCCGCGACTTCGGTGGAGCTGAGAACCTTCAGGTCAACGGCGCCCCTCGCTACGAGGGCGACATCACCGCTGCGCCTTTCAATATTGCTCCCGGCGTTACCTGCACCGTGTCCTGGTGGAATGTTGGCGGAGCCGACTGCGGTCAGGTCACCTTGAATGGTGATGTGCAGCATCTGCTCATCGGCGGCCAGGAATTTTGGGTGGACAACCTCTGCGTCTACGAAGGCGAAGAACCCGAAGAATGCGACTACCTCGTAGACTTCGAGAGCCAGCCCATCGGCATGTTCTGGGGATCCACCGCGGGCAACGTGCCCGGCGATCTGATCTTCGTGGAAGACTCCATTCCCGTGGGCGTGACCACCTTCACCTTGGGCGCCTACACCGGCTTCTACGAAGCGCGCATCATCGGTGCCACCGACTGCCTGGTCAGCCACAGTTGCTGGACCAGCAACATCAACCTTTTCTTCGACATTCAGGCGGCCACGCCATCCACGAGTAAAGTGATCTTCGAATTCCAGGACTACGGCGGCGACGAGAACCTTCAGGTCAACGGCGGACCGCGCTATGAAGGCGACATCACCAGCGCGCCTTACAACATCGCGCCGGGCGTCACCTGCACCGTGGTCAGCTGGACCAGCGGCGGCGGCAGCGAATGCGGCATCGTGACCTTGGAAGGAAACGTGGGGCGCCTGATCGTGGGCGGCCAGGAATTCGAACTCGACAACATCTGCGTCATCAGCGGCGCGACCGATGTGGGCGAGGCCCCCGATGCGGCCAGTAGCAACATGCTCGCCGCGCCCTATCCCAATCCCTTCAACCCCAAGACCGAGCTGAGCTATAGCCTGGACAGCGACGGCGCCGTGCGCCTGAGCATCCACGATGTGCTTGGCCGCGAGATCGCCGTTCTGGTTGATGGACACCAGAGCTCCGGCACTCACAAGGCAGTCTGGGAAGGGAAGGACGCCCGCGGCAAGAGCATGTCCAGCGGCGTCTACTTCGCGAAGTTTACGGCGCTCGGGCAACAGAGCACCCAAAAGCTCGTCCTCAGCAAGTAGCACCACTCCTCATACGACGAGCGAGGCCGCGGCAAAAGCCGCGGCCTTTTTGATTTTCCTAAAGCTACTCGGGGAAGTTCACATCTTCCAGTAGAACGAACAGTGAATCAGTGAACTCGATGATTTCGTTTTCCTGGATCACAAGATCGTTGGCGAGAAGGGCTAGTGAAACGGTGAGCCCTTTGACGGTTGCGGGATCCATGCTCGGAGCGGAATAGAGATTGTCGGAAATGCGTTCAAGCTTGCCGTCCACAAATTCCTGGAAGTTGTAGTAAAGAGCCAAGGCGCGGGCGGGCTTGTAGTCCATGTGGCTTGTGGCGCCGGTTTGATGGGCAAGGTCCCAGGCGGAGCGTTGAAGGAAGGGTACACTGAAGCCTTGAGGCATGGCGCCGCGGAGATCCATGTAGCTTATATTCGAATCGCCGGCGAAAACTTGGTTGGCCAAAACCATGAGTGAATCACTCAGGCTCGTGTGATATTCCACAATGCCTTCGACCTGCCGACGATTGTATTGCAACTCGGCCTTGATCTGCTCAAGAGAGCGCAGGGCAAGTTCATTGTTGGCGCGAGCAATTCGCCACTCGTTCACGGCCATACCGAGAAGTACGCCCAGCACGATCAGAAAAACTTCCAGAAAGAGAAATCCGAGATTCGGTCGCTTCACGATTTCACATCCTCCCGAATGAAAACATCTATGGGCAAAGATCCGCGGCGAAGTACTCCTTTTGATCTCCACGCTGGCACAGGTAGGCGCGCTGCGCCTTAAGCAACTTCCACCTGCCGAAGTCCAGACGTTCCAATTCAACGCGATGCCAGGTGCCGCGCAGGGAATCGTCGGCGAACCATCCTCGAATTACAGTGACGGTTGCCAGTAGAGGTGATTCGATAGGCGTCTTGGAACAGGTGATGTTCTCGAAAGCTGCGCGGGGTGAATCAAGAAAACGTTCGACGGTGGCGATGGGATTCAAGGTCCAGGTTTCACCGCGTGCGGCCGACTCGCCGATGTGTCCGTTGAACCAAGCGATCTCAAGCTCCGTGAAGGATCGAACAGGCAACTTGAGCATTTGCTGTTCCCGAATGCTGAGCGCAGTGCGTTCACCACAGGCTTCATGGATTTTCCTGTCGCCAATCCAGAGTGTGGCTTCATTCCCCTTCATCCACAGGCTGTAGTTTCCGTCGCTGAATTTTTCACCTGATGCCGTTTCCACACGGGGAAGCTCAAAAGCCTCACCCTCGTAATGCAATACCGCGTGGCCCCCGCCTTTGGCGAAGCTGGCCCAGAACTCCGCGCCGTCGCCACATTCGAAATTCAAATGGGATTGTCCGAGAGCCGTTCCGGCCAGCAGCAGCATCAAAGTGATCAAGCTAAGTGATTTCACGTATCGTCCCCTTTTCGTTGCCCTGCCTGCTCACGGAGAAATGTGAGATTCCTATTTGTCTGGGGCCGTAGAATCTGTTTCATTTCAGCTTGCACGGAGAGGGGGACTTATGTCCAGCAGCTTTGACTTTGATCGCAACTGGATCGCCCGACTGAAAACGTCATTGGATGAGAATGGCGCCGAATCTGAAGCCATTCTCGCCGGCGGCGAAAAGTTGAGTGCAAACAGCAGCCGTGCGGAAGTCATCGATTGGACCCGCCTGGCCATGGAGCGACTTGAGGCCCAAGAAGGCTTGGCTAGGTCGCGGGAAATTATGACGGCCTGCTCCTGTGCCTATCCTCGAGAAAAACTGGCGGATCTGGCTGTTCGTTACGCTGCCGGCGGAGACATTGCCGAAGTTCACAGAATGCTTCAGGAACGCTTCGACGATTTCCTGAAAACCGAGCTCGAGCTTGAGCCCGAACTGATCGAGGAAATCCACGCCCAAGGCATGGGCTTGGCGGGTCTGCTTCAGGGCAATCGAATCTTGGCCACCAAAATTCCCGCCAGCGCCAACCTTCGCGCGTGGTTTGCGGAAACCGATTCGGAGAAACGTCGCAGCCTCTATTGCCACTGTCCGCGCGTTCGCGAGGCCGCAGCAAATCCAGGCTTGCTATCGGATCTCTACTGTTATTGCGGGGCAGGATTTTATCAGGGAATATGGGAGACCATCCTCGGTCACCCCGTGCGCGTGGAATTGCTATCCAGCGTGCTCCGGGGTGACGAGGTTTGCCAGGTGGCGATCTATCTTAGCGCTCCAGAATGATGTCGAGAATGTCGCCGAGGGTGTCGCTACCTTCGAGCACACCCAGATTGTACATCTCGGTGAATCCGCAGTTCATGCAGGACACGCTCATGAAGCGCATGTGCTGCAGATCGATGAAGCGGGAAAGACCGGCACCCGTGAGGGCCAATCGATCCACCTTGGCCCCTGTGGCCTGACATTTGGGGCACTGAAAGCGGGTGGCCATTTCCATATCGATTTTCTTTGAAGACATCTTCGATCCTTGATTCGAGAAAGCGCGGAAGGGCCCGCGCCACTTCTCTAAGGCCAAGACTGAAAAGGGTTTCATCTACGAAGGTGAATTCGAGGGTTGTGGAGATTTGCCTCCTGCCTCAGGCCACTGGCTAAGGCGATGAGGCCCTGGCACCGGGTATCTACTTGGCCCCAATCAAGGCCCGGCACAACTGGAGCACGGAAAACTGGTGCTGTTGCAGTAGTTACCCGATCTGATCTCTTCAAGAAGGCTCTCCATCATGGGGAGGTTTCTTTTTTTCTATCACTTGCCCCGAGCATTGGGGCGCAGTAATCTGGTTGCTTCACACACGAAAATAGGCCCCTCGGCGAGCGAAACCAGGGCCGCTTTGAGCCGTAATGGGCTCGATTCCAACACAACCCAACGAGGGGGTTCGCATGACGAGACTGAGTATGTCCAGGGCGATGCTGCTTCTGGTCCCCATTTTGATCATGGCCACCGGGGGCGCCGCCTGGGCGAATCTCGGCAGCGGCTACTTCGTGAATTCACCGAGTTCCTCGGGAAGTCTGGGCGCTGGCCTGGTTAATCCCGCCGCATGGATTGTTCAGGGAAGTGGCGGCACCTACCTGGCCGTTCAACATCCAGAAGATACTGAAGAATTCGGCGATCTCGGCTGGACCTATATCGGTTCGGGCGAAGGCATTGCCTTTGCCTATCAGAATCTCCCGGGTCTCGACGACGACCGTATCCAGAACTTCACCCTGGGTTTTTCCGGTGGCAATGAAGGCGGCGGATTCGGTGTCTCCTATAATTGGATAGACAATGTTCTCACGCCCGAAGGCGTCGACAACAACGACCGCTGGAACATCGGCATGATCAAACGCAGCCGCATGTTCTCCTTGGGGCTCGCCGCCGATGTGAATACGAGCTTCGCCGAGGGTAACTACCTCGCCGACCTCGGTCTCCGCCCCTTTGGCCCCCGTGTCACGCTCTTTGGAGAAGGCACCTACACGCCTTACCTCAATGTTGATGAAGGCGAAGATGAGTACCGACTCAACTACGGATTCGGCGCAGAGATCATGGCCATGCCCGGCTTGAGCATCTCCGGTCGTTATAACCTGACCGGATTCGATGCCGACGAAAGCTCCTTCAGCCTCGGGCTGCAGCTCAGCTTCGGCGGCGGCGACCGCAATGCCTACATCGCCAGCATGGGCGAGGTCGCCAACGGTGATGAAACATCTACGGAATTCTTGGGCGGCACTTACGTCGTGGAAGACGGTCGCAAGGGAAGCATCCTTCCCTTCTCCTGGACCGGCGCCAAGTATCCGGAAATGAATCTAAAGGGCGGGCTGCCCTATCGTCGCTTCGCTTGGTTCGACGACGGCCGCACTTTTAAGGGCCTGCTCGAGCAGATCAATCGCTATGCCGAGAATCCCAAAACCGAAGGCGTCGTGATTAACCTGTCAGGCTTCGGTTCGGATCCCGAAAAAATGCTTGAGCTGCGCGATCAGCTCGCCGGCCTGCGTGCCCAGGGCAAGAAGGTAGTCATCTATTTTGACCGCGCCGGCATGTTCGGATACATGCTCGCCAGCGTAGCCGATGAACTTTGGATGGATCCCCAGGGCGACCTTGATGTGAAGGGCCTCGCTTTTGGCGGAACCTACATGGCAGAGACCTTGGAAAAACTGGGCGTTGGCTTCCAGGAACACCGCTATTTCAAATTCAAGACCGCGGCGGAAACCCTTGCGCGTAACGCTCCCTCAGAAGGCCAGCGCATTCAGACCGACGCTCTCCTGGAAGATTGGTACGAGACGATCGTCGCCTATGTCCTGGAATCCCGTGGCATGAGCCGCGAAGATTGGGACAAAGCCGTGGAAGAGTACGGCGAGTTGCTCCCCTCCGAAGCTCTCGAAATGGGTTTCGTGGACAAGGTCGGCGATTGGCACGACATGAAGGAAGACGTGGATGAGATCGCCATGCGCGAGACCCAGGACCTTACGGCCACGCAGCTGGCCGGCCTGCGCGGTGATCCTGTCTGGCGCGATGAGCACTGGGGGCTCACTCCCAGAATCGCTCTGCTTTATGCCGAGGGCGGCTGCTCCATGGACACGGGAATACGTGGACGCATGCTTTCCAAGAAGATTCGCAAGGTGCGCGATGACGCGAGGGTGAAGGCCGTGGTTCTGCGCGCCGACTCACCCGGTGGCGATCCGCTGCCCAGCGATCTTGTTGCACGCGAACTCAAAAAGACCATGGAAGAAAAACCCGTCATCATTTCCCAGGGCTTCGTAGCGGCTTCGGGCGGCTACTGGATCTCCATGCACAGCGACAAGATTCTGGCGTCGCCTCTGACCATCACCGGATCCATCGGTGTGATCAGTGGACACATTTGGGATAAGCGCGTGGGCGAGAGGCTCGGCATGAGCTATCACGGCGCGCAGCGCGGAAGTCACTCCGATATTGGACGGGGTATCAACCTGCCTCTGCTCGGAACCCTACCTCATCGCCCCAAGAACGAGGCTGAGCTCGATCGCACCGAGTACGCCATCAAATTCCTCTACCAGGACTTCATCAAGCAGGTGGCCGAAGGTCGCGGCATGACTGAAGAGGCCGTGGCCGAAGTGGCGCAGGGTCGCGTGTGGAGCGGAACCGCCGGCAAGGAAAACGGCTTGGTGGACGAGCTGGGCGGACTCTGGATGGCCCTGCAGATGGCCAAGGATGCTGCGGGCATCGACGCCGACATGCCGGTGCATATCATCGAAGGTCCGGGGCTGGGCAACTTCGACTTCGGCATGTTCGCCCCGTCGCTTCTGGGCATCGATATGGAAACTATCGAGAAGGCCGCCAATCCGGCTGCCGCCTACTTCAACGAACGCGAGTTGGAGTATCTGGAAGCTCTGAAGAATGCCGAAGGTGAACCCCTTCTGATGATGGAGCCCTTCAGCATCTACGATGGTGCGGAGATTTACTAAGCAAAGCAGGCAGGGAACTGCCGGCAGGAAACTGAAAACCCCCGGCTATGGAGCCGGGGGTTTTCTCTTGCGCGAATGTGGCTTCCTAGAACTGGCTCTTGATCGTACTCCAATTACTGGGCACGGCGGCCGTGGGCTCACAATCCAGAGGCATCACGCCACTGAGAGTGCCATAGCACGCATCATCGGCGGCCTTGAAGATGAGATACTCATTGGGTTCGGGTACGGGAAGCGGGGCGAAGTCGGAATAGAAAAAGAAAACTCCGCTGCCGGTAGCGCCGGGCTCACAGCCGTCCTCTTCGGGCTCGAACTTGATGAGGGCGAACTCATCGCCGGGGATGCTCGGATCCCCGCTGCATTCCAGTTCGGCTTCGTAGTTAACCGTGCAATCATCGGGATAACCAGTAGAAGTGCCGGAGGAATCGATGAAGGTGTAGTAGGTCGGGTCGCAGCAGATTTGAGCTTCGGGCCCAAAGAGCAAATCCCAATGACTCAGGCCGTGGCCTGCCTCGGAGTTGTCCCAGGAAATCTCGATGGTGTACTTCCAAGCGCCCCAGGATGGATCATCCGGATTGGCCTCGGCCGATGCGGTGCCGCTAATGTTGCATTCGGCCATGGCCATAGGGGCCAGTATCAAAAGAAGCACAAGCGTAGCATTTGAAAAAGAGGTCGCGAGTTTCATGGTATCTCCAGGTGTAAAATGGATTGGTGGTGACGGTGAAGATGTTTCAATTCCTGCATCTCCTTATTATAGCCCCAATCTATGCAATATCAACTTTCTGCAACTAAACAGGATTTTCGCATATCAAGGTGGGAATCTATTTTAAAAGGCCCCCGATAACCGGAGGCCTCTAATCCTGTGGCAGCAGACACTAAGGCTAGTCCACTAAAATCACTTTGCCCGCTGCAGATCTCTGGCCGGCCTCCCATCGAACAAAATAGACGCCCGCCGCAACACGCTGACCGCCGCGATCGGTGCCGTCCCAAACAGCGCGGGCCTGCCCGGAGCCGTCGGCTTGGGAATCGAGCAAACGAATAGTGCGGCCCCGAGCGTCGAAGACAAGCATGCGGCCCCGCAGGCCTTCTTCATTTCGCGCCAGGAGTGTGGCCGAGGCGCCCGGCATGAGTGGGCTGGGATAAACCAGCATGCGATCGCGTCCGCCCATGATCTCCGCCTCGACAATGTCGGTGGCGACGATACCGTGAGGACCCGAACCACCCGGCGTCACACCGTGACAGACCGAGCAATCGTTCAAGGTTCCCGAGTGTCCCTGAAGCGCGATGTTGTTCGCATTGTCACGCGCTTCCCGGCTGGGATAAATCGCATGGGGGCTGCCATGACAGCCGGCGCAATACACGCCGCCGTGTCCCTGGCTGTTACGGTAGAGCTGGCCCACGGGTTCGCCGTAGGTGCTCGTGTGGCATTCGCGGCAAGTGGGTTCGTCGAGCCAGGGCCTGCGCCCGTCCTCGATGCTTCTGGACACGGTGTCCATGTTGCCGTGGCAATCCTGACAGATCATGCCGAAGTCGGTGTTCATGGTTCCGCGCAGGCAGTGGGTGTTGGGCCCGGGGTGACACTTCTCACAGCCGATCTGGCCGGGATTGGTTTCATCCATGAACTTGTGTTTGTCGTGAATCTGGAAAGAGAAATACTTGGCTTCCGGAATGCCCGGGGTTCCCAGGGCGGGCGATGCGTGGCATCCCGCACAGAGAATGGGTTGATCGTAAGGATCGTAGCCGCCCTCGTTGGGGTGCCCGAAAATGATGTCGTCCTCGCTCGTATGGCAACCCGAACTGACGCAGTTCACTTCGGTGGACACGGGAATCACCGGTTCGCTGCGAGCCAACTCCATGCTGCCACCGTCGCGGGCAATGATGAGAGCCTGCTGATAAGGATCTTCAACATTGGGTTCGGCATCGGTGAAGGGAGTGATGGGAATTCCCTCGGCCACCCAGTGGCCGGGGTGGGCGTCCATCTCACCTTCGAGACCCTTGCCGGTCAATCCGATGTTGGGGGG
>RRYU01004016.1_pt1 | contig 49458 bp, 35 predicted proteins | sample 2162651 | NCBI WGS metagenome assembly RRYU01 (sample SAMN10267283, study PRJNA491782) | microbial mat metagenome | isolation source: biomat in the production well | place: Japan: Minami-Kanto gas field, natural gas well KTG3 | collected 2017-06
TGCGATCCGGCCAAAAAACCTACCCCTGCGAGCTGCCCCCTCTCCCCGCAGGGGCTTATACATACCCACGCGTGGGGCAAGCGGGGGGGGCCTCCGGCCCCATACGCATCACCTGTAGGGCGGCAGCCCTAAAAAACTACTTTGTCGTGCTCGATTGTGCCAGCAAAGCTGGCACAATCGAGCACGACAAAGACATTCTTTGGGGGCCTCCGGCCCCCAAACCCCTGCCGGGAGGCGTAACGTGATGCATATGGGCCTCCGGCCCCCGTACAATAGCGTGTGTTCGGTTCGTTGTGGCGGCTTTGCCGCCACAACGAACCGAACACACGTGATATAGTGCTACGCCAGGATGCGCCGGAACAGCCGCAGGATGCCCTGATCCCAGGCCACCCGATGGGTAATACCACTCTTGCCCTCTACTTCCTGGAAATGTTCCAGATACCACTGGTACGAGCGGATCAATGCCTCGGCATTGCTGAAACGTGGTTGCCAGCCCAGAGCCTGTTCAATCTTGGCTGTCGACACAAACGAATCTTTGTCGGCAGTAGCATATACCCACGGATACAGTGGTGAAAGGCCCAGGTCGTTAAATAGTTTCAGGGCAGCCTTCACCGGTGCGGCTGGCGTTGGCAGCACACGTGCCCCATTGCCAGCATAATCGCACAACGCCAGCACATCCTGCTTGACGGTGGAAAATCGTTTTGCCCCCACATTGAAGGTGTCATTCGCGGCGGCGGCTGGTCCGGTCAGCGCCAGCAATACTGCATCAGCCAGGTCTTCTACTTCTAATAATTGGTAGCGATTGTTGCCAGACCCGATCACTGGAATGCGGTTACCGTTGTGAACCCAGTCGAAGAGAATTTGAAACACCCCTAGCCGGGCCGTTCCAATAAATGTCTTGGGGCGAATGATCGTTACATGCTGCCCCATCTGACGATAGCGCTGGCAGATCAGTTCGGCCCCGATCTTGCTGTGTCCATACGGCCCTACCCCTACCATGGGATCGCTTTCCTCAATCGGGTGTTTTTCTGGTACACCATAGACTGCGGTTGAGGAAATATAGACAACGCGGCCAATCTTGCGCTGGCGGGCTGCCTCCATCACCATGCGTGTGCCATCCATATTCACAGACATGATCTCAGACGCCTTCCAGAGCGGCAGTGCCGCCGCCGCATGAACGACGGCATCAAACCCGTCCATCAAGCGGTAGAGCAGTTTGACATCGCGTATATCACCCCGGTGATATTTGACGCCAGCGGGGTATTCTTCGGCGATAAAATCAGCAATATCTAGCACTTCTACCTGATGCCCATGCGAAACGAGCTTGTGCGCCTGGTGTAATCCAAAGAAGCCCGCACCACCCGTGATCAGTATACGCATTATGTTTACTCCATGTGTGTTCCAGTGTTGTCAATCGCGGATTGTACGCCACGTCACTATGGCATGTCAAATGATAGGACATACGTAACTATTCACAATCGGGGTAGACGATTCACCACGGAGACACGGAGGCACGGAGAGTCTCTTGGTCTGCTGCTGATCATGCCGTCGCCGATTGGGGAGCGTGATGCACTGATCATCTGCCACGCCCACGATTGTGAACAATTATGGACATACGCGGTGGTCGTATCAAACCAGACGTTTGATCGGATGAAAGGTCTGTTTCGCCTGCGGCAGCGTGGAATTGTATTTCTTTTTTTCCAGCATGTTTCGCCTCCGACAAAACATGCTGGAAAAAAGATGATCTTCTTCCGCCCTGCCGGAGGCGAATCACAGCCTGTGGCTGGGCAACCCGTCAAATGACAGGCTTTATGCTGAGGGATCAAGCACACGGCCAATGAACAGCAGTGCCCCGGTGTTGGTATCCTGGATCAGATAGATAAACGGGCGATCAATGCGCACTGGCAGCGGTGGCATAGGCTGTGCGCTGGTGACACCGCTTACTACACCAGTTGCGGCGGCAGCTTCAGTGCCCTGTTCGTCTACAGCCACGAAAGCCTGATGAAATACGCCGCTCAGGTAGATCTGGTTGCTGCCGTCAATGCCAGAGAAGTCGGCAATGCCTGGTAGAAACGCTGTTTGCATGCCCATTGACGCCAGAGTGTCGGCCAGGTCGAAGCGAGCATCGTAGGTGAAGGTAGGCAGCGACAGGGCGACCTCGGTAGGCTGGATGGCTGCGAGGAGGGCCTGGATGTAATCGCCCGTCAGTTTCGCTTCAACGTCTGCGAAGCTATCTGCCGCTGGTAGTACAATAACCATCTGCGCCGTGCCCTGGTACGGCAGGCTGACTATCTGGTATGCTGCTGACGCAGCATAGCCGTAGCTGGCAGTCTGGTTCATCATTGGCACAGTAACAGTGCTACCATCCAGCCGGGTGAAGATGTCGTCCCGGGTCAACTCTGGGGCAAAGGGACGCATCCAGTCGGACTTGAAGGCAATGGCGTTGGTCAGCACCATACGGGTCTGATTATTGACTGCCCCCTCTGGCAGCAGGTCAGCAATGCGGCCCTCGGTCTGCTGACTCACGCGGTCGTTGATGGTGCGGCGGGCGTTGTTGGGGTCACTTGCAAAATCAACCTCGCGCAACTCGGCGTCATAGTAGGTCGCCAGGGTATCCAGGAAAGCTGGTTCAAAGGCATAGCCCTGCTGTCCCCACAGCGCATGTGCCAGCGTCAGCCGGAAGGTGTCTGTATCGTCGGCAGACGAGTTGCCCAGGATGCGGCGATTTAGTTCACCATAGGCCGGATGATCACCACTGCGGAGTACAGCCAGCATCTGAGCTTGGGTACGGCGGCGTGCGCCAGCAGCAGTCATAGATAAAGCGGCATGGATGCTATACGGTGAATAGAACAAATTGCCATCGCTGGTGCGCAATTCCTGGTACAGATTGAGCGCAAAGGTCGTCTGGCCCTTCACCAGTGCAGCAATGCGCTCATCGGTTGTGGGGGCAGTAGCGCCTTCACTGTCGATCAGTTCGTTCCCCAACAAGCCAAATAGCACATTATAGGGAGCTGCATTTTCGGGGTGACGCTCAAAGCGGGAACGCTCGAAATATTGCACGGTGTAGGTCTTGCCATCAGCCAGTTCCAGCTCAATCTCGCGGCTGAGCGGCAAGCCTGACAACGCCAGACTCTCAGTGAAGCTGCTGCCAGCCACGTCATCCAGTTCCAGTCCATTGGCCTGCCATGCCACCAGCATATCATCGCACACATTAAAGCCGGTCTGGACAAAAAACTGACAGCCAGGGCGGGGCGTGTCGGGCTGCTGGGGTGAAATCAGCAAGCGAGCCATCTGATCCGCTCCCAGGCGTCCCAGCAGCACATCATAGGGTGGATCGTTCTGCGGGTGCAACTCCAGACGGTTGCGCTCGAACCACTGCAGCGTAATCGACTCGCCTTCAATCACTTCTTCACGTTGCGCTGTGATCGGATAACCAAACACCCGCAGACCGTTATTCTGTTCCCAATACGCGCGAATGCGCCCGCTGATGCATTGACCAGTTTCGGCAAAACAGCGTTCGTCGGTTTGATACGCATAGCTCGCTGGCACACCACTGAGCAGGAACACAACCAGAGCAACTAAGCCGCACCATGCCAAAAATCTTCTGTTGTTCATTATTGCTCCTCACTTCTATGGAAAGCTTGTAAGGACACATCATATAACAGGATGTACGTAGTGAGAGTGCAAACCAGACGTTTGATCGGCCCAAAGACCTGTTTCACCTGCGGTAGCATGGAATTGTATATCCTTTATTTCAAAAATGTTTCGCCGGAAGGGTGGGGTATCCAGCCGGGCACCGGCATCGGAAAAACCCTCCCCTGTGAGATCCCCCTGTCTGCTCTCCCTGAGGGCTATGCATGACCCACACCTTTCCCTCATCAGGATGCGGTAGAGCGGGCAGATTCCCGCCATCCACGGGTACCGGCGGGGCTGCGCCCCGCCGAGGTTATAATGTTTTCGGTTTGTTTTGGCGGCAAAGCCGCCAAAACAAACCGAAAACACTTTTTTTGCGGGGGCCTCCGGCCCCCGCACGCCCCTGAAAGGGCGACTGCGTAACTTCTGGCATATAATAAGATCTGGATAGCGGAGTCGCTGGCTAATGAAAATTGACAACCAGGATCAGTCATAGGTGAAGAAGGGTGAAACATGTTTCACCTACGTGATTTCTCTATATATGCATGAGATAAAACTGAAGGCTACGGAATGATAGCAGATCTGGTTGACTGGCAGACAACCGCAGCGCATCCTGAGCTTGCGGCGCATCAGGTGCATATCTGGCGCACCAGCCTGGATGTGACAGATGGCACGCTTGACTCGTTTCGGCAGCTTCTGTCGAGCGACGAACTGGAGCGGGCACAGCAGTTTGTGTTTGAACGAGATCGCCGGCGCTACAGTGTAGCCCGAGGTGTGTTACGCCGCTTGCTTGCTGCGTATGTCCAGGTTGCTGCTGGCGATCTGGTGTTCGCATATGAAGAGCATGGCAAGCCAGTGCTGGCCTGGCCGCACAACGCCACCATCGCCTTTAACCTGTCGCATTCCAATGAGTGGGCTGTGTATGGATTCACGCAGCATGGCCGCATCGGCATAGATATCGAGTATCATCGCAGCATAAAAGACTTGCATCAGCTTGCAGCCAGTATCTTTTCGGAACAGGAACTGGCCGCGTTGCACGCCGTGCCAGATCAACAGCAACATGCTGCGTTCTATGCTGGCTGGACGCGCAAAGAAGCATTTATCAAAGCCCTTGGACAGGGGTTAGCATTTCCACTCAAACAGTGTGCAGTCTCGCTGGCCCCCGGCGAACCGGCCCGCATGCTCCATCCGGCAGAAGTGCAGCACTGGCACATGGCCTCATTCTCACCAGCGCCCACCATCTCCGGAGCGGTTGTCGTAGAGGCACAAGAAGTTGATGTTACATTCTGGCATGTCAGCCCGGATAGGTAGCCTCACAGGGGTATTTTTCACGGAGAGACGCGCAGAAGCACGTCCGCAGGTCATTCTATGAGAAAAACGTCCGCACGGACAGGCAGAAGCGTGTCCCTACGGATGGCGACCCAACGCAATCCATGCAAAAAACCGCCAGATCCTCTGTACCTCCGTGTCTCCTTGGTACCTATGTCTCCGATCGTGAACATGTACTTGCGTTTTGACACCCCGCTTATTCCCCACTATACTCTGCTAACGCAAAGTAAGACCATGATTGGTCAACTGTAGAAGGCGATATGTTCCAGGAGCGCAGGCGGCTCGCCAGCATCCTACTACCCCATATCCATGCACAAACATCTTTTGCCCCGTCATGCCGCCTACCGGCTGCTGCTGTTGTTGCTGGCTAACCTGGTGCTGCTGCTGGCCCTGGCTGCGGTCATCTGGCTGGATAACGGCGTGAACCGGGGCATTACCTATACGCCCGATCCAACACCGATCCCATGGGCCAACCAGGTCGAGCCGGGGGTGAATGTCTACAATCTGCATCTCGAGCCTGATCCGACTGTGGTGACGCAAACGCTCGAACTGGTGCGCGATCTGGGTGTGCGCTATGTGCGTATGCAAGTCCCCTGGGAAGATATCGAGATCCACGGACGCGGTGATTTCCAGGATCGACGCAATATCGAAGCCGTCGGCGTTATTTCATCCTGGCAAAAGTATGATCACATTGTAGACACCGCCGACCGTCTGGGCCTGGAACTGGTGATGCGCATCGATCGTGCGCCAATGTGGGCCAGCCAGTTTTTTAAGAACCTGGAGCCGTTCCAGGAAGGTTTGCAGATCGATCCCAACTCAACCGGCCCGCCAGATGATTTCAACGATTTCTATAATTTTGTCTATACCGTAGCCGAGCGTTATCGTGGCAAAGTAAACTTTATCCAGATCTGGAACGAGCCAAATCTGCTGAACGAGTGGAACTGGCAAACTCCCAATCCCCGCGACTTTGTGACGCTCCAGTGTCTGGGCTATATGGCCGCGAAAGACGCCAATCCAGACGCAGTGGTGCTCTTTCCCAGCCTGGCCCCCACCGATGGCCTCGACAAGCGTGCGCCACTGTCGGATCTGGAATTTCTGGATCGGTTTTACCAGGAAGGCGGCGGCGACTGCTTTGATATTCTCTCGGCGCAGGCCTATGGTCTGGGGCAACCCCCAGATGAGCATCGTTATGTGCGACTGCGCGACACAGCCAACTGGAACTGGCGGCGGCCTATCGATACGCGCACCGACGTAAGCCGGGTGGTGCTGCTGCACGAGGTGATGCAGCGCCACGACGATGCTGATAAGGCGATCTGGATCGGCGAGTTTGGCTGGAACAGTGCGCCAGATAGTATCCCGCCAGAGCGACGCTATACCTGGGGGCCACCAGTTAGCGAAGCGCAGAAGGCCGACTATATCATCGGCCAGATTGAACGGGCCAAGCGCGAGTGGCCCTGGATGGGCGTGATGCATATCTGGATGCTGCGGTATGGCGGCTATCTGGAACCTGACCCGCATGATCCCACGCCCTACTTTGCCCTGGTTGAACGTGACTGGACACTTTTGCCAGCTTATACCAGGTTGCAAGACTATCTGGCCCAACCGGTTGTCGCTGGAGTCGGTGCGCATACCTGGCAGCATCCGGCGGTAGAGCGCATTGCGGGCGGCTGGCGGCTGCGGTATGCCGGGACACACGTTACCCTGATTGGCGGGCTGGACGGCGATCTGGAAGCGACGCTCAACGGCCAGCCAATCACGCTGGTGGCACATACGATTGATGGGCAGTCGGCGCTCTCTACGCCACCGGGCATGGCTGATACGGCACATACCCTGGACATCCTGACCACAGCGACCACTCCGCCGGAACGGTTTGTGGTTGCACGTGATCCGCCCTGGCCCTGGTTCTGGACACTCGCACCGGCCATGCTCATCGGGTTGCTGCTACTCAGTGGCGCACTGACCATGCAGGCTCTGTTTGCCACGCTGGATGCCCTGCTGACCCGCAGCTCGCTGGGGCGCATGGGGCCACGTGCCTGGCTGGCCGCTCCTCAAGGAGAGCGTGTTGTACTGCCCATTCTGTTGCTGGGCATGATCATCTTTTATCGTGCATCGCCCGAACTACCCCTGACGCTGGTAGGACTACTGCTATTTGGCGCGGCGGCGCTGCTACGGCCAGACCTGGCGCTGCTGGGTGTGCCCCTGACCGTGCTGCTGTTTTTTATGCCCAAAGGCATCTGGGACGAACGCTTCGGCATTCGCGCCGAAGGAGTTAGCATTCCGCTGCATGAAGTGTTGCTGCTGATTGTCGTCGGCGCAACGCTTACACACTGGCTATGGAAGATCAGAAAAAAGCGCGCGGCGGCGATCGCCAGCCTGTTGCCCCGATTGCATCCTGTTGCCCTACTACGCCAGCCTGTGATATTTTTCGTGCTCGCCGGTACCCTGGGGGTACTGATCGTACCACCAGAGGGCCGGGGCAGTGCCCTGCGCGAGTGGCGCTGGCTGATTGTCGAACCGCTGTTGTTCTACGCCTTGCTACGCTACTATTTGCACGCCCCCCCCGACCACAAACGCACCCCGCGCCACGATTTTCCCCTCTGGTTGGTGAGTACCTTTATCCTGGGCGGGGCCATCGTCGGGTTGATTGGCATCTTGCAGTTTTTCGGCTTCAACCTGGCCCCGCTGATTGGCGACAAAGTTGGCTTTAGCGATGATAGCATTCTGGTCGAGGGGGTGCGCCGGGTCAACAGTGTGTATGGCCATCCCAACAACCTGGGTTTGTATATGGGGCGGGTCTGGCCAATTGCAGCCGTTTTAACAGCGCAAAGCGCAAAACGCAAAGCGCAAAGCGCAGGGGTGTGGCCGGGATGGTTCGGGGTATTTGCGGGACTATGTACACTGCTCTGTCTGGGCGGACTGGTGGTATCCTTCTCGAAAGGAGCACTGCTGGGCGCGGTAGGAGCAGCGGTAATGCTCCTAGTGATGCTACGACCAGTTGCCTGGCGTCCAGGCAAGCGTCTGCTCATCAGTCTGACAGCACTGGTGATAGTGTCGGTCTTGATTGCTATCAGCATCGGCGTTGAACGCTTCAACCTGCTGGGCGAAACCACCGGCATCCGGCTGAAAACCTGGACTTCGGCACTGGCAATGCTAAGCGATCATGCTCTTTTTGGCATTGGCCTGGATCAATTTGGCCGCCTGTATCCCGACTATATCCATCCGTCACTGATCGGCAGCAACGAGATCAACACCTCACATCCACACAACCTGGTGCTAGACACCTGGCTACGCATGGGCATTGCCGGCCTGCTGGTATTCGGCTGGCTGCTGACACGCTTCTTCCGATCGATTATTGCCCGGTGGCGTACCAGCCCGAAACCGGCGAACAACACTTTGCACACCTACCTGCTGGCCGGCATCACCGCCGCCATGGTCGCCGCCCTGATCCACGGCATGGTCGACAACTTCTACTTTGTACCAGATCTGGCATATGCATTCTGGCTGATGATCGCCCTGGCGAACTCAGTTTCTATAACTCAGTCGCTCGGCAGTCCCAGCAGGCTGGCAACCGAAATATCTTCGTCAATTGCAGCCCAATGAATGCCCGATCCGCGCCCAATCAGTTCCCACTGCTGACGCTGCTCGTTATCAGCAGTGAGTAAGCGTGGAAACCAGACCAGGGGGACGGCAATTTCGCGCCCATCCGCTAAAGCGACACGCAACACGTTGTCATCACACTGTACATGGACGGCAAGGGGTTGCAGAACCACGGTGGGCAGACGATCTGACTCATGAACCGAAGAAATCATCCCATACCTCCTGAGAATATGCTTCGTTCTCTAGCTATCTGGCGAATTTTTCGCAGTTCGCTCGCAATATATATTCCCCACACGTGGGGCAAGCGGGCCTTCGGCCCCGCCGGTACCCGTGGAAGGCAGGAAGCTACCTGCTCTACCGCATCCTGATGCAGTAGAATTGCGGGTCATGATACGCCCTCACGGGCGGGGGCCAGGGGGTCTCTCACGGGTAGGTTTTTTCCGTAGGGACGCGCTTCTGCGCGTCCGCATGGCGTCCTGATGCGGCAGACGTCCCCACGGATAGGTTTCTGCCTGTCCCTACGGATGGCGTTGGAACGCCATCCATCGAAAAACCTACCCCTGTATCGAGAAACAGGATAGCTTCGTTTCTCCGTGTGTGGATCATCCCTTCCCGATAGCCTCCCATGCGATTCATCATGATCGGAATACCGCGATTCCAGTTAGTTGTTTCATACTGGTAATAGGTGTCTGATACACTGCATCTACTACCTCACACGCTGTGTGAAGTGAGGGGCACATCATCCATGCATATATGACTGAATTGTCTCCTGGCTGGTACAGAGGGAACGAGAAAGAAGCAGGGAGCGAATTGGCTTTCATAGATAGGAAGAAGAACGCATGTCCAACGCACGTCGGCGATCATCGCCACTGGGTATCGGGATCGGGGCCATGCTGATCATGGTGGCCATGGTGTTTCATCTGTCGGTCGTTACAGTCCACTCATCACCGCCTGTTGGGATAGTGATCGCAGCCGGGCCCGCCCATGCGGTTGCGCCGCCAACCATGCCGGGGGGGAGCGATCTGCCAGGGGGCATTGTCGGCCAGGTATGTCCCCAGGATCGGGTGACGATTATTATGAAGACGCGTGTGGATGAGTCGACCCTCTGGGCACGGGTGCAACTGGTGGATCAGGGGGCAGCCTGTAGCAACAGTCGCATTCCGGTCGGCTCGATTGTCTTTCTTGACTCGCGGCTGATCGGGCAGGAGACGACCAATCCCGGCGCTCCTCCGGCAGGTGCAGCCCCAACGACGGTGGCTCCCGTACCAGCCGTTCCACAGCCGGTTCCAACAGCACCGCCTGTTCCGCAGCCCGCGCCAACGACGCCACCGCAGTCAGATGCACCAGGGACTGGACAGCCGAATCCAACACCGACGCTGCCACCTCCGTCATACAATAACTGTCAGGCAGATCCCTATCCAGATGCAGCACCGGATTATCCCATTAAGATTATCAGCATCAATAAACATACTGAAGTTGTCACCCTCCAGAATGTGAGTGGAGATCTGGTTGATCTGACTGGTTGGACAATGTGCAGCATTAGAGGAAATCAGACACACGACGGCATTGGGGGAACGCTTGCCCCTGGAGAAAGTAAAGGGTTTCCATATGCTGGGCCTGGCAACATTTGGAATAATGAGGAACAAGACGACGGAGCGCTGTATAACAACCGTGGACAACTGGTGAGCTACTGGGACGATTAGAAGCTACTTTGTTTTGGATGTCATCACAGTGCTGTTTCAGTGGAGCAGAACCGGTTGACTTCGACATGCCCCCTGTCATTAGAGACTGTCTGAAAAGGGGAGGTTTGGAGGGCTACGCCCTCCAAAAGCCTCTTTTTTGCCCGCCGCTATGCGGCAGGCAGGGGGAGTGTGACGGGCTGCGCCCCTCACACTCCCCTTTTCAGACAGGTTCTTATAGAGAGATCAGATAGACGTTATACAAACGCTTTTTGGAGTGTGGCAGCCGTGCTGCCGCACATGCGGGAGCATGGCTCCCGCAGTCCAAAGTTTGTCCAACCTTTACTGGATCTCTCTATTAGAGTGCTCTCAGGGGTAGGTTTTTGAATGGATGGCGTTCTAAGGCGATCCGTAGGGACAGGCTTCTGCCTGTCCGTGGGAACGTTTTCCGCATCAGGACGCCATGCGGACGCGCAGAAGCGCGTCCCTACGAAAAAAACCTACCCGTGCGAGCTATTAGAGTGTCTCCCCCTGGCTTCGTGTGAAGCCAGGGGGTTTTGTTTCACCATGTTTTGGTCATTGAGACCACAGCGGGTACACTGGCACACTCAGGATCGCCGAGAGTCATTCGTCTCGATAGTAACCACCTTGACTATTCTATGCCCATCCTGTATGTTACACACGATCTGTGATCCAGAAAAGTACTCTACCAGTGTAGTTTTGATGGATAGTCAAGGTAAGGCCAAGCCCTTCTCTAGAAACTCGCCCACCAAAAATCGGGGCTATCGTGGAACCAGGCCAAGAAGTCACACCTATTCAACTGATCCAGACCAGGCTTTACCAGCCACAGGCTACCCCTATCCTTATCAATCGCCCATATCTGCTGGGCCGGCTGGATCAGGGTCTCCGCCACAAGCTCATCCTGGTTTCCGCCCCGGCGGGCTTTGGCAAAACCACATTGGTCAGCCAGTGGCTGGCTGCCGCTGGCCAGCCGGCTGGCTGGCTCTCGCTGGATGCGGGCGATAATCAGCCGGTACAGTTCTTGCGCTACCTGTGTGCCGCCGTCCGCCGCAGTGTGCCCCAGGCCTGCGCTACGCTGCATGACCTGCTGGCAACGCTCCACCTGCCCGAGCTGGACTATCTGGCCGACCTGCTGGTGGACGCACTGCACGCCCTCCCCACAGCCTTCATCCTGGTGCTGGACGATTATCAGCACATCCGCTCTCCGGCGGTGCATGCGCTGATGCGCCATCTGTTGCGCTACCGCCCGCCTCGGCTGCATCTGGTGATTCTGACCCGCTCCGACCCACCCCTGGCCCTGGGGCGGCTGCGCCTGGATCAGCAGATTACCGAGATTCGCGCCGCTGATCTGCGCTTTGGTCTGGACGACACTCATCGCCTGCTCCAGGCGCATATCGGCCACTCGCTGGATGAGACGGTGATCCAGGTGCTTCAGGCTCGCACCGAGGGCTGGGTTATGGGGCTGCAACTGGCCGCGATCTCGCTGCAGAAGCTTGCCCCGGACGAGTTGCTGACACGCTTTGGCGGCAGCCACCGGCTGCTGGTGGGCTACCTGGCGGAAGAGGTCATGGCCGGGCTGCCCGCGACGGTGACTGCCTTCTTGACCCGGACTGCCCTGGTGAACCGCTTTTGTGCTCCGTTGGGAAACGCCCTGCTGCTCTCCACGGGTACCGGCGGGGCTGCGCCCCCATACGCATCAACTTTAGGGCGGTCGCCCTAAAAACCTACTTTGTCGTGTTCGATTTTGCCAGCTTTGCTGGCAAAATCGAACACGACAAAGACATTCTTTGGGGGCCGGAGGCCCCCAAACCCCCGCCGGGAGGCGTAACGTGATGCGTATGGGCTGCGCCCCGCTGAGATCAATACGGTTCGGTTTGGTGTGGCGGCTTTGCCGCCACACCAAACCGAACCGTATGCTTTTGGCGCGAGCCTCCGGCTCGCGCCCCCCCGATGTGTGGGTAACGCATAGGTTTTATGTGTCCTATCGCCGCAGCCTGACTGGCATAATCCTGGTGACGATTGCCTGGATGAGCAGTATCTTCTGGTTTCCGGCTCCCGCCGAACCCGACCCGCGAGTGCTGGAGTTGCTCGCGGTCGAAGTGGCCTTTCTGGAGAGTCCCTGGACAGTATGGAAAACCACGATTGTGCTTCTGATGCCAGGTAGCCTGATTGCGAAGGAAGAATTAAAAAGTAGCCGCCCCACCTCAACGCACCCCCTGCTGCTTTTCAGCAAACCTTCCTTGAACGAGCCAGCCTCACAAGACCCATTTTCAGCACACTTCCCCTGACAACACCGTGCGCATAAAACGGTCAAAGAGCTGATTGAGCATGGGGAAGCTGTGTCCATCAAACTCGTGCGGGGCAGCGGGGATGGTGACAAACCATTTGCGCTGGTGAAGCGTATCGCCGGGCCAGGTTTCGAAGTTACCTGACTGGTCGTGATACCAGTGACGATAGACTTCCCTGGTGAAGGCGATGTTGTGATGATCATATTCACCCATGGTGTAGCAGATCAGTGGGCGGTGTACTGGATCAGGGTTGTGCTGGCGGATATCGCCGTCGCACACAATGTCCCACCCGTATACAGTATTGAGGGCGGCATAGTTGGTTTCGTGTACCAGACTGAAGATATCGGCCAGCACCCGCGCTGGCCAGGCCGGGGGCGATTTGAGAAAGGCGGCCCGGATACGCGTATCACTGAGGGCGGCACGGGCGGCTGCCATTGCGCCCAGCGACTCGCCCCAGAGTATAAACGGCTGGGCGAACTGATGGGCCTCGGCCCAGTTCAGTGCAGCCTGAATATCCCACATTTCTGCTGTGCCAAACGTTGGAAAGCGCTGCTCACTCTGTCCATGAAAGCGAAAGTCTACGCCGATGGTAGCCAGCCCAAATGCATCTCGACAGTGGGCGGCCAGGTCAATGATCCAGGGTGACATGCTGTGGCATGTGAAGGGATGCAGCAGCAGTACGGTGCCCCGGCTATCGGCGGGATGCTGCGCCCAACCACGCACAACCATGCCATCACTGGTCGGTGCTTGCCAGGCATATGCGCCCGGCCAGTCAGGATGATCCGGACGGCGGCGGTGTTCTGGGGTGACAAAGGATGTAAATACGCTGCTTACGAGAGCAATATTGGTGTTAGAAGTATGCATTGGATCAGGTTCTATTGGTTATGGCGTAATCGTTCAGGTGGGGTGGTCGGGAGGGGCAGTGCCCCTCCCGGAGTCTCTTCTGTTCGGCCCGTTGTGGCGGCTTTGCCGCCACAACGGGTCGAACAGAAGGTTTTGCGGGGGCCTGCGGCCCCCGCGCCCCCGCTGGCGCAGGTACCGCCTGAACGGTTACGGTTATGGCAATTCTTTCTATTATACTGATTTTTCATTGCCGTCCTTACACTATCGTGCCGACTGTCAAGCTGTTGGTGATATCTTGTATGACCATCAGGCTGCCAGTGATTTTATCGTTTTTCTCTGTGATCATTGTGGCCCTGATCGAGGGAGGGGTCTACCATTCACGACCTTGCATGATCATGGCGATTCGATATAGATTCCTCACGCCGCTGGCCAGGGTGACAGATCCGCCAGCAGGGGCGGGGTGGGCGGCGTTCGGAATGACATGGCGCTGCGCTGATCTTGTGGAACGCTCTGTCACCCCGAACGCTACGCTGCTACACTATGCGCTTAGACTATGCCTGGCGTGAGCGCCGGCGCTGGGCCTGTTGTTTGCCATATTCTCGGCGGGCTGCCCTGGCCTCGTCGGCGGCCATGGGCAGGGCATCGTCCAGGCCGCTGATTGCGGCGGCCAGCACCAGGGTGCGCGGCGAACGCGTGGCATGGTCGCGCCGACGGGCGTAGATCTGTTCCTGGCGGCGTAGCTCGTCGGGGTTGTCGTGATACCGGGCGGCGATGTCTTGCCAGGCGGCATCGATGTCGGCCAGTTTTGTGCGCATGACGCTGTTAGCCTGCGGTAGCAGCATGCGGTCGATCTGGCCGCGGATCTCCAGACGATTGCCCTGGCGGTAGAGCAACTCCGCAGCGACATGGTCAGTTGCAATTGCAACGGGGATATCGCATGTGCGAGGGAGAGCGGGAATGATATCATGCTGATCAGACACAGTCGTCTGCACGCGCAGCAGGGTGCGTCCCAGGTAGAGCGACCGCTGATGCGGGTGACGCAGGAAGGTAGGCGGTTCGATGATGCTGCCAGCTAACCAGACCCCTGAGCCAGAGATGGTTTCGTCGTCGCTGCGCATATGTACGCTGGTGGCGTTCAGGGTCAGTTCACGTGTGGCTTGACCAGATTCCTGCTCGGTGGGGGGATTGTGCGGGTCGAATCGCTGTTCCATGCTGAGATAGCCCTCGGCGGTGATCAGTGTACCAGCAGGTGCCTGGCGCAAACAGGCATTGCCCGCTACACCGGGATGGCTCCACATGCGCAGCGCCAGGGTGGTGCCGAAGGGCGAGAGAAGCTGAACACGGTAGGAGTCGATTGCGCCCATCGCTTCATTGCGGTAGGTGCGCCGGTCAGCCCGGCGTGCCATAGGGTCACGATCATGGCGTTTCGCGCTACGCCGGTCGGCATCTAGCCAGCCATAGACGACGATGCGGTTGGTGGGGAATGATTGTGCGTTGGTCATGGTTGTCCTCCGTGATAAAAAAGTAGAAAGATAGAAAAGAGCAACGTTCCGTCGCAAATAGTGCAGATTGCACTGAGTTAGACATGGTTTCACACATGTGCATTCCGGTTGACAAGTGGGGTAGGGGCGAATAATTATTCGCCCCTACCCTTCGCTGGGGAATTCCCTAGCGGTATCTCACACGGGTAGGTTTTTTAGCCGAACCGCATCAGGACGCCATATGGCCCCTCACCCCCTGCCCCCCTCTCCCCTCTGGGGAGAGGGGGGTATTGTCCTCGCGATGTGACGCAGCGGCACAGCCGCTGCGTCACATCGCGGAATTATCTCCCCCTCCCCTGGAAGGGGAGGGGGTGGGGTATCCAGCCTGTCACCGGCATCAGCGGAAAAAACCTACCCCTGAGAACACCCCCCGGCCCCCTCTCCCATATTGGGAGAGGGGGAGTACCGCATTCCCATGCGGTGCGTATTATTCGAACAGAGGATCTGTCCGCCCCTGAAGGGGTTGCCCCAGGCGGCGTTTCTGGCATCAGGACGCCAAGAAGCAGGCATGGGAGCCTGCCCCTACGGAAAAAACTACCTCTGTGAGGCATGCATCCCCCGTTCACAGATCTGGCGCTGGTAGCTGGCCAGCGCCAGAACCAGCGGCATGCCTGCCCGCAGCCGCCCGGCCACCCAGCGCAGACGCTCGCTGGCGTCGGGGATGCATGCGGGATGTGTCAAAATATAGTCGCGCTGAACGGTGCGAATGGCTTGCCAGCGGTCTAACAACAACTGCCAGAGGTCGTCGGGCAGGCGGGCAAGCTGGCTGGCAATCTGTTGCGTATCGCCAGGCTGGTAGACCAGGGTGCAAATGGCCTGATCCAGGGTCTGATCTGGTGATAAGACAACGGTATCCTGGATGTTGGCCAGCGCGGCGCGAATAGATGCATAGGTGTCAGTTCGTTCTGGCGCACTGGCCGGATTAGACGAAGCATGGCGGTCACTCAGGATAGGTGGCGGTGGCAGGATGGTCTGCCAGGGTGGACCATGGTAGGGCGGCAACTCGGTTGCTGGTGTAGTCGGCCAGGGTAACGGGCACATCGAGAAAGGGCCGGCTGGCCTATCATGGCAGAGAATCTGGGCATACTGGTGTGTACTCGCATCCTGGCCGGCAATATCGGCTGCACAGAGATCGGCGGTGGGAAACTGATGCGCATAGGCCGAGGCATCCGGCTCGCTGGTGCGCAGAATAATACGGCTACCGCTGTTGATCAGCATCTCGTCGCGCAGGTCGCCCAGCTGCACTAACGACTGATGGGCATAGATACCGCCAATGCCCAACGAGCGAAGCTGGGTGATTGCAGCGCGTACATCCTGGGAATCGCCATTGCCCACAAACACCTGAAACTCATCAATGATCAACGGCAACGTGCTGCGCGTCTGGTCGCTGCCAGGGCGTTGAAAGGCGGCTCGCACAACTGCCTGGAAAACCAGCATGGCTACAAACATGGCCATGCCGCCCAGGGTCATATGCGGCATAGGAACAATCACGATACTGCGGTCTTCCATGGCTGCGCCCAGGTCAACTGTGGGCACGGGTTGGGTCAACAAATAGCGCAGGGTTTCGTCGGTCAGCAGGTTATCAAAGCGGCGCAGCAGCGCGTCCATGCTCGATTTCTGCTGGTCGCCTGTGCGCACAAATGTTACTTCCCAGAAGCGGCGTACTTCACTGTTGCTACAGGCGGTCAGCAAGTGCGTACGGTACGCTTCGTCTTGCATAACGCGCTTGATATGCACCATGGTAGGCCGGGTTTCGCCTTCGAGTACCAGCAATGCGCTCATCTGGGCATACTGTTGCATGCCCATTGCCCCGCGCCAGGTTTCGGGGTCAAGCCGACTAAAGACGGCCATGAGCATGCCCAGCGCCTGTGTCGCGCCACCGGGCCGGGTTAGATCAATGCCGGCCAGCGGGTTGAGGCCAATCGGCCAGGCGGCATCGAGGATGTCGAGCAGAATGACACGCCCTTGATCGGCTAAAGTTACCTGACGCAATACGGTGGCAGCCAGACTGCCAGCCTGGTCGTCGCCTTTGCCGTCGAGCAGGAAGAAGCCGTTGGGCATCAGTTGACAGGCCAGGTTGGCCAGCAGGCGTGATTTGCCCGCGCCCATGCCAGCGGTCAGGTGCAGCACTTTGCGTAGATCACGCAGACTCGGCCCAACCGCGGCCAGGCTGCCGTCACTGCGCAGCGCATGGCCGATCACCAGTCGCTGGTTGTCGTCGGGGGGAATGCAAGCATGGGCTGGCGGGGCCAGATGACGGCAGGGGAGCCATTCGATCAGCGAGCCAAGCTGGAGCGATGGCAGATGCCAGAGTCCGCCCAGCTCGCCGGTAGATAGGACACCAGGCGACCACCAGCAGCGAAAGGGGAGGAGCCAGGTGGCGGGTGGCAACAGGCGGGGGGTACGGTTGATTAGATCGCCCAGTCGAAACAGCACGGCCTGGCTCTGCTGTCGCGTCAGCCAGCGCAGGCCGACCAGCCAGACGGCCAGTAGCACGAGTGGGGCAAGCATGCGCCAGGGTAGTGGGCCAGGAAGCAGCCAGCCGATGCCCAGGGCCAGCAAGACACCCACACTACTTACGAGCAGTGACAGATAGTTTGTCCGACTGGTTGCTATGGCAAACGATGCGGGCAGGGTCAGGGTGTGTTCCGCGATGCGAAAGAACGTCTGCACACGGTTGTTGCCAGGTCGGGTAAATTGACCAAAAGCAGACTGTAGTTGTTGCAGGGCGGCGCGTACGTCTGCACGATTATGCCCCACCGCTACCAGGCGCACACTGATGGTGTAGGTGGGATTATGCAGTTTGTCGTTTAGCGCCTGACGTTCGTGCTGGGTATGTAGCGTAGATAAGGCATGCAGGCGACGCTGCGCCCGTTCGCGCCAGGCCGATGTGCCCTGACGGGCATGCGCGGGACGGGTGGCGATCTGGAACTCGGTGTAGACGATGCCAGCCGGTGGCTGGAGTGCGCCAGCCAGTATGCCCAGCATATCTGCACCAGTTTCATCGGGCTGGCGGATCAGGCTGGTGGGATCGCACCTCAACAACAGATCACGCCAGCCCACGGTCAATCCCGGTGACAGAGCCGCCACCAGCGGATCAGCAACCTCGTCTACCAGCGCCAGTGGATCGTGACCGGTAATGATGCGCCGTACAGTTTGCACCCAGCCAGCGCGGCGGGTAGGGCTGCCACCGCCGATAAACAGGCCCGGCGTGGCCGGTGCATCCAGGTGGGCATGCAGCGAAGCGGTCAACCATGGGCGAGGACCAGAACCAACCCAGTTGGTAGGAAAAAGTTGGTGCAGGGCATGCCAGAGATCCCGTTCGGCACTGTCAGGCGTACCCCGCCGGATGCTCTGCGGGCGGGCCAGGCGTACCCGCAGATAGCTGCCAGCAGTATGCCGCAGGGCATACCCCTGGAAAACCAGGTACAGAGCTGACCAGACTAACTCGCCAAGTAGCCAGAAGAGGCCCATGACGGCAAAGGCAGTTGTACATGTATAGAGCGGCGGCGTCAGCCAGTGCAGCACAATGCGCGCTGGCCATGCCAGGTACTCAGCCGACGGCTGGCGTTGTAAGATGGACAGCGACCATGTCACCAGGGGATCGTGCCCCCAGAGCAGGACGCCAACTGTGACCAGCAGGGCGAGGCGCAGCAGCCACACCAGCACATTTTGCGTCGCCTGTGTGCCAGCCGGTGATGAGGACGACAGAGCGCCGATAAAGATCCCCGCTGGGTCGGGCCGATGTCGGGCAGGATGAGATGAAGGTGTAGACATAGGTTGTTCCTTTACTGCGCTGCAAGTACACGCAGGTGTGCAGCAATCTGGTCAGGATCACGAATGAGCAGACAGCGTCCATAACGCCAGGGTTGCGCCGGGTCGCGGGGTGGCTCCAGCAGCCCGGCACGCTCGAACCAGGTCAGGAGTGTCTGGGCATGTTCTTTGTGGTGATCGGGCAGCAGCGCCGCCATGCGTCGGCGGGTCAGGCCGGGGGCACTTTCGTCGGTGATCTGGGCGTCGGATAGGATCTGGGTGATCAGGGTCGCCAGGGCAGCGGGTGGTATGGCATTGCGCCCACTGCCCGGCCCGGACGGCCAGAGCGCATCGGGCTGCGCGTCGTCTGGGGGAGTTTCCCGGCACGCTGGCGGAGTGTCTGGCTGGCTGGCTGGTGATGCGCTATCGTCACAGAGGGCATAGCCTTGATGAATAGCCTGACAGATGGCAGTCAATAACTCGACCTGTTCATGCTCAAGCGGCGCTGTGCCGGGTTGTTGCGTCTGTACGGATGCTGCTGCCATTGCATGCGGCAGTAACAAAAACGGCGCATGCGGCCAGGGGCGACCTGGTGGCAAGCGACGCGGAAATGCGCCCATCCAGGCTGCTGCCAGCAGGCGCGGCAGAGCGATGGTCACCCAGCCAGCCTGGCGCAGGCTGCTGGCCGGGTCGGGGCCGGCTGTGCCAACCAGCAGCAGCGCGGTGGCAGTGATCGGCGCAAGGGCAGATGCTGGTGGTTTCCAATGTAGCAGCAGGCGGGCTTCGGGCCAGGCATGGAGCTGTGCGGTGACCGGCGACGTGGCCTGGCGGCCAGGCCATGCCAGGCACATACGCGTATAGGGGCGCTGCGTCAGGCCCCGCTCGACCGGGGCAAGCGTCAGACCAGGGCCGCCAGCGGCATACAAGGTTCGCCGTAGCAGCATCACACGGCAGCCCATGCGACACTGATTGTGTCTGCACCCGTCACACCCGTCTAGCTGCACATAGGCACGCTGGATGTCACCAATCTGGGTTACCATGGTGATTAGATCGGCGTGGGCCAGGTGACGTTGCAGCCCCAGGGTGAGCATTTCTGCTGCCAGCGGTTCTGCGGATGGCAGGTGATTAATACGCCAGAGATGTGGTTGTTGCATGGTGTGAATGGTATGAATGTAAAAATAGAAAGTAAGGAAAATCGACACGGACAGGCAGAAGCCTGTCCCTACCCAATTCGTGCTAACACGGTTTTTCATGTCGGGACGCGCTTCTGCGCGTCCGCACACCGTCCTGATACGGGAACACCCGCACGGACAGGCAGAAGCCTGTCCCTACCCATCCCATGCTCTCACGATACCACTGGGTCATTCCCCAGCGGGGTAGGGGCGAATAATTATTCGCCCCCCTACGGAGGCACAACGCGCTGTCCACATGGAATGAACCAGTGGTAATCCGACAAAAAATCTACTCCTGTGCGGCAATGCGTTGCGGGGCGTCGGTGTAGCGCCACATGTAGGCATGACGGCCTGCATTGCCCAGTTCTACGCGCCAGTCGGGCGGATTGCGGGGCGTGTAGGTGAGAATACGTCGCTCATAGACCTGTACCAACACCTCGTAGATCTGCCCATCGATCATGGCCAGTGTCCAGGCCGGTTCGCCCAGAGGATGGCCGATGGGCACGATCCAGCTTGTGGCAGTTTCGGTTTCGATGCTGGTCAGCAGATCCCAGAAGACCTGCGGGATGCTGAATGGCTCACCGGTAGCCACGACGGGGTGCGTTTCCGGGTAGGCCGCCGCCAGGTCGGGCAGCAATATTGGAGTGCCGGTGGGTGATAGCAGGGTGTCGACCGGGCCGAGCAGGGGCAGCATGGCATCAGTCAGCCAGGGCGACAGGTCGGCGTAGGTGGGCGCAACCGGGTTGAGCAACGGATCGTCGTCGCCAACGATGGGCAGGCGGGCCTGGGCATGGAGTAATTCGCGCCCGACCAGCCCGCCTGTCATTGCCCAGGGGTCAGACAGATCGCTGCCGCTTGCTTCCATGCGTCCTTTGTCCCAGTACTGGACACGCTGCATTATATTGTTGGAACCGGTCTCGTCGGTGGTAAATAAAACGGACGGCCCCCATAGCCAGGAACGGGCCGCGTTGCTGCCAACCGACCCATCAGCCTGCATCCAGCGTACGTGGAAGGGATCGCTGTCTTCCGGCGCCGGGCTTGTTTCAGCGGCCAGGGTTGTGAGCGGGAACATGAGCATAGTCAGGAAAAGCCAGATCCAGGTATGAATGTGTGTAGGCATGACTTACTCCTATGATATACGTTATGGCAGCAGCCAGGCTGCCGCACGCCACAATCGAATCGGTGATCGGCGGCAGCCAGGCTGCCTGCTACACTCTGCGCTTTGCGCTTTGCGCTTTGCGCTTTTAAGATCCCATCAACACACGCTGCTCGCGTGGCGAACTCTCGACATTGACCACATAGACATCGTTGCCAAAAACGGCCACACACTCGCCGACACGGGCGTGGCTGAGGAAATCGATATGGGCCTCGGTCAGATCACTGAGCGCCTGGCCCATCTGGCGGGCGGGCAGGTCGTCCAGGTGAAACATGATTTTGGCGGCGGCGTTTTCCAGGATGGCGCGACCACTGGCGCTGTCGAGGAAGGTGATCGGGTTCTGGTCGATCACCATCAGGCCGATGCCGTACTTGCGGGCGACTTTGCAGATGGTGGCGGCCAGCTGGGCTACAGCTTCGACCTGCGAGGCATAGCCAAATTCGTCGATCAGGACGAGCGTTTTGCGGCTGACATCGCGGCGGGGGGTGCGCATAAAGCGATAGATCGCGCCGATAAGCTGGGCATAGTAGAAGGGCCGTAATAGCTCGCTGACCTCGGACAGATCAAAGTAGTTCACATCCTGGCCAAACAGCCAGTCGACGGTGGTGGTGCCGATAAAGCTGCGTCCCGTGGCATTGGGCGCGGCGTTGGGATCAGTCGAGCCACACAGGGTCATGCGCAGTTCATAAGCCAGGGCATGCGCCTCGTGTGCGCCGATCTGCTCTAGCGCCGCGATGAGATCGGCCAGGGTGGGCATGTCCGCCAGGGGCATTTGCGGCTCCAGCGGGGCGTAGATTATACTCAGGGCACGGTCAAGCACGCCGCGTTCGGGGTTGCTGAAGACGCGGGGCAAATAATACTCCTTGCCCTCGGCGGAACGACCGGGCGTGCCCAGCAGCAGGGCCAGCTGGCCGATCACATGCTGTACCTGACTGGCAACCCAGCCGCCCTCGGTCTGCTGGTCGAACACGATATCCAGGATGTTGACAATGCTCTGTGTGCCGACGGGGTGACAGACCGCGCCTGCGCCGATAGCCTGAGCCACACGGTAGCCGTTGCGAAAGGCGTCGACACCGATGATGCGATAGCCCGCCAGCGCGGCGGCGCGCAGGGTCATGACGTTCATAAAGAACGTTTTGCCATAACCAGTCTTGCCCAGCACGACACTGTGCGCGGCCTGGTTGTCGGCGAACAGATCATAGAAGAGCGGCGCCCGGCGCAGGGCGTCCAGGCCCCAGAGCAACCCCCGGCTGTTGCCAGAACGATGGTAGCCCAGCACGCCCGCCAGGCAGCCGACGCCGTTGGAGAGCAGGTTGCGCTTGAGCAGCGGCGCATCGAGGGTGTGGGTTGCGCCGGGGCCAAACAGCTTGAGGACTTCGCCCTGGGTACCGGCTACACGAGTCAGTTTGAGCATGGTATTGACGCGACCAGTGATCTCGGCCACGTTGGTTTCCAGGGCTGCTTCGGTTTCACCACTGACCAGTAGCGCGATCTGGACAAAGTGGAAACTCTGGCGTGTAAGCGCATGCATGGCATATTCAGCGTCGGCCAGCACCCGTTCCGAGCGGGCATCTTTGACACTGGTATGGTGTAGGGCCAGGCGCGACGCGGTAAACGAGGTTTCGATCAGGCGCATGGCCCGGTTGCGCGGCAGGGTTTCGACATCGACAGCAAGCACAAGGTCGAATGGCACATCCAGCAGGGTGTGCAAGGTAGTAGCATCCCACTCACCGCGTAGATCATAGGCTTGCAGCACCGTCCAGAAGGGCGCGCCGGGATAGTCGGGCACCAACCGGGTCATGCGCTCGCGGTAGGCGCAGGTCAGCAGGGCGGGCAGACGTTCTATCTGGGTCACGGGCCGCCCGGTGACATGGCGCAGGGTGGCGATAATTGAGGCCGCACTGACGTCAGATGGCGGCCATGCCAGGAGCAGGTAGGTAGCCGAACGCAGATGGCGGGCCTGCAGTTCCTGGTAAAAGCGTGCGGTTTCCTGCAGCCAGGGGCGCGGCCAGATCTCGCACTCCAGCAGGCGATCAACCTGTTGCCAGTAGGCGCGGGCCTGGGCATCGTCCGGGCTGGCCCAGGGCTGGTTCCAGGGCGCAGTATGTGATCCCAGGCCAGCCTGAATACGCTGACGATCCGCGTCACTTAGCGTACGGGCGACCTGCCAGGGGTCGGCATGCGGGCCGGTTTCGCGCTCAAGCCAGGCCCAGATGGCGGTGTGCAGGGGCAAGATGCGTTGCTCGAAGGCCTTGAGCGGGTCGATGCGCGCTTCCAGGGCCTGGCGAGCCGGGCCGAGTTCAAAACGAGTCGAGAACGCCAGCAGGCGTACTGGGTAGGTCAGGCCCGCAAACCAGCCGCCCAGGCGCTCTTCGAGGGCGGTGATGTTGCGTTCCTGTTCGATTGGAAAGCTGTCCAGTTTGCAGATAATCATGATATTTCCTCGGTGGGAATAGGGGTAGGCGCACAACGTAGGGCTGGTTCGCCTGCCAGCCGGACGGCCCCGCCGACACGTAGGGCGCGAACCTGGCCGCTGGTGGCGCGGTGGGGGGTGCCCATAAGGGTTTCGGGTACGATCAGCATGCCGCGCGTGCGCATGCGTACCAGGCCACGCACGCGCCAGAGCAGGCGGGTGTACAGGGGTAGTCCGGCGGCGTCGAGGGTACAGATGATCCCCAGCCCACCACAGACAAGAGTGAGTAGAATACGCACAAATCCCGGTGCGGCGGCCAGCGCAAGATAGGCGGGCAGAGCGCCGACGATCAGCCCCACGGCATTTTCAAAGGTCAGATAGAGTGCCACTTTCTCGTGGCGACGTGCGCCCAGTTCTTCAAGTTGTCGGTATGGCATAGCAAAAGACTCCTGTTTGTATATAGCGTCAGTAGGGACGAAACATGTTGTTTGCACGAATAATGATACATACGGATGTAGGTATGTGAGTCACCCCACCCCCTAGCCCCCGCCCCTGCAAGGGGCGGGGGAAACCCGAATGGGGCGTCCTGGCGGCACACGCTGCGCGTGTGCCGCCAGGACGCCCCATCTCCCCCCTCTCCCTCAGGGAGAGGGGGCAGGGGGAGAGGGCGTATCGTCCAACTAAACGGTACAGTAAACATGAACCATGTCTTACGGGTACGTGTTCACAATCATGGGATCGCCTGCTGATCCGTTCGCAGTGATATCCAACCGGCTACGGCATAGGCAGCAGTAGAAAAAGATATCCTCCGTGTCTCCGTGGTGAATTGTTCCCCCAATCGTGAACAGTTCCTCTTACCAATATGACTGCGCTTATGACGCTACACTGGCTGGCTCAGTTTATACAGCCAGTTCACCAGGGTCGATGCGAACCCGGAGACGACCAGGGCAACCATGGCTTTCTGGAAATAGCCACGAATACCCTGTGCCCAGTCGGGCAGCAGTGGGGCGGCCAGTTGAGCAATTGCCCAGAGCAGGATGCCCAGGATGCCTACGCCAAGCATAACCTTGCCGACTGAAGTCTGAAGGTTTGTAATAACCGTGTCGATGCCGGGGTCTTGCGCAAGGGCGATCAGGGCCGGGTGGGTGAGGATGGACAGAATGGGTGTGTAGATAGAATGCATTGGTTCGACTCCTATGTAGTGTATTGATGATAACCAGAGACGTAGTGTGCTGCGCATCTACCAGCACCGCACACGGTTGGGATCAACCGGTATGTACCTCCTTTCAGGGTGTTAATGCAATCTGAAACTGGTGATGCCCCAGAGCGAGGGTAAGTGGTTGCCAGGGATCGATAGGAACAGTCAGTGAGATGGTTTGCTGCTGGCCTGGCAACAGCGGTGGAGGGGCGGGCAGCGCTGGCGTCGCCAGGCGTGTTTCGCCCTGAGTCATTATGATATCTTCAGGATTGAGCTGAATTGGCTGGCTGCCCTGGTTGGATATCACCAGCTGCAGCAGTAACGCCTGACCAGGTTGCAGCGGGTCGGCGGTGAGTGTTTCGACCACCAGAGCGCGTGTCAGGATAGTCGCCCGGTCGGGCGGCGGGTCTAGCAGCGTACGCCAGCGCACCACCTGGCCGGTGTCGGGGCGCGTGATCTGCCAGGCGACTTCAGACGGAATGGTCATCAAGGGCAGAACGTAGCGTAGCTCGATGCCCGTGCTGAACGGCTGTGTCTCGGCCAGGGCAGCGGTCTGTCCATCCATCAGCAGCAGCGTCGGCGTAAAGCGCGGCCAGTCCAGGTCGGGTGGAGCCAGAACAGACACCAGTACACGCTGCTGGTTGTCGGGCAGGGTGAGATCCTGACCCGGGCCGATCACCTGGATGCCCTGCAGGGTTATCTGGGTGGCAGGATCTGCCAGTGGATCGATCAGGGCCTGGTCGCCCGGTGACAAAGACGGAATGGCGGCAGTGGTCTGCAGCATGCCGTAACGCATGTTTTCCGGGTCAGACTCGCCCTGGCAGTGGGTCAGACGCAGGTCGGGTTGGTTCGCAGCCGGGGGCTGCAGGGTGTAGATGCGCGCAGGCACGCCGCCCGTTCCGCCAAGCTGTGCGCTGATCATGCCCGCAAGTATGGCGTCTGACACGCACAGTTCTAGCGGCCAGAGGCTATGCGCATCTTGCCAGGCAGTCGGTGTGGCGTGCCCACTATCGTTGGGGGGAAACGATGATGCCAGTTTGACCGGCAGGGTGATTGTGTCACCTGTGCTACTGGCGAGCAGCAGCTCTGTCACTGGCCAGGGCGTAATTGCCTGGTCGTTGACCAATGGCGCAGGACGGTCTGGCGCGGGCGACTCGGCGGACGAGTGAGCTGGCGACCATGCCAACCAGGCCAGGAAAAACAGGACGCCGCCAATAGTCAGGGCCAGCACACCCAGCAGCCGACGGCGCTTCTCACGATCCGATACTGTACCAACGGCAAAAGCGGCCACGTCGGGCACGCCCTCCAGAGCCACGCAGTCGACACTGTACCAGACCAGCTCGCCGGTCTCGGTGTGGGCCATAGGAACCAGGCCGCGCCCGTCGTCGGTGTGGCCATTGGCGCTGTCTAGCAGCATAGTGAAAACGCGCTGGTCAACTTCGTCGGCGTCGAGGGCGGGGCCACGCCCGCCAGCGGCGCGGCGTTCGGCTTCCAGTTGTTCGCCAACCTGAGTGCGATAATGGGCAACCACGGCATCGAACAGCACACGGCGGCTTGAGGGCAGATGATCCAGGTCGGCACGGGCAAGGTGCTGGTCAGCATCGGCATCAGCGCTATTCTCGAAGGCCAGCGTGGCGGCAGCCGCCTGGGCCGCCAGCAAGGTGAGGTGGGCGTTCAGATAGGTGCGCCATGCCCGCCACTGTTCGTCGACCTGGGCGGCGTAGACGGCATCGGCCTGGGCCAGGCTGCGTTGGAGATCGGGTGAGATAGCGTTCATAGTTTTTCCTTTGGCGATCAAATGAGACCTTTGATTGCTTGAAAGACTCGTTTCGCCTGCGGCAGCGTGGTACTTTATGCTTTTTTTCTGACATTTTTCGCCTCCGGCGAAAAATGTCAGAAAAAGATAGGATTCTTCCACCTTGCCGCCTGCCGTGCTGTTCGACAGGCAAAACTTGACCTTTGGACAAACGACCACGAATTCCTGTTATTGACAGGAGTTACGCGGTCGATCTTCAAACCAGACGTTTGACCGAACGAAAGACCTGTTTCGCCTGCGGCAGCGTGGAATTGTATTTCTTTTTTCCAGCATGTTTCGCCTCCGGCGAAACATGCTGGAAAAAAGATGATCTTCTTCCGCCCTGCCGGAGGCGAATCACAGCCTGTGCCTGGACGACCGTGTAACTCCTGTTATTGATTATTGTCCACCGTCACCAGGCAGGGTAAAGATCATGGTTGGGTTAGCCAGATCGACCGGGGCCTGCAAACCAGCGGCAGTCACCTGCACCAGCAGCGCCGTGCCAGGTAACACGTCGCGGGTGAGCGTCAGCGGACTACCATCGCCGGGGGTGAGCGCCTCGGTCAGGTGGTCGCCAAAAATCGTCACCAGGCGTACACGCATGCCTCCGAGTGGCTGGCCGGACGGGCCATCATGAACAAGGATGCTGACCTGTACCGGGATGCGCCGGGCCGGTTCGGGCGGCGCTGTAGCCAGAGGCGGCAGGCTGGTGATGGTCGGATTGGTCGGGATGCTGGCTGATGGATCGATCAGGCTCGGTGCGCCTGGCATAGACGGTGGCACTGTGGCAGCACCTTCGCGGATTGGCAGCAGATCCCGCACACGTATCCAGCCGGGGATAGCACTTGCCTCCGAACGGGCACGCACCCACAAACCCTGGGCCGCACCGAGCAGGATGACCTGGCTATCGGCGGGAAGCTCCGCCAGGATGGGTGCTTCTGGCGCGGGGTCGAGATGCAGGGTGGTGTCAACGATCACCTGGGCCGCGCCCTGGAACGCGTCGGTGATGGCAGTGGGCATGGGTGGACTGGAAGGCATAGCTGGTGCAATCGCTACGGGTTGGCTCGGCGCGACTGGCAGCGTGGCACTGAGCATAGCTGTGGCGGTTGGCACAGGCGTCGGCGTAGACGTGGGCAGATGAGCCTCGGCCACAATGCGTTCGGCCACCTGCTGCGCCAGGTCACTGCCCACCAGAGCCATAGCAAAACGATACTGCCCGGTGCTGCCAGCTTGCGCAGCTGGGATCAGGCCACCAGTGCGCGGGCCAACCCGGATCAGCGCCTCCCCATCGGACGGGGCCGTCCAGAGCAGATAACTGGCAAAGCCATAACCGGGATAGGCATCGTCGTTGGTGGCAACCGGGAATTGTTCATCGCCCCAGAAAAGGTCAAGCACCGTATCGACGCCAGGAGCCAGGTCAAACGTGCCAATCAGGTAGGTCAGATTATGCTTGACCGCCACACGCAGATAATCGTGGTCGCCGCCGACACAGGCGTCTGGCTGGGGACAAACGAAACTCAGATCATAGATCTGGCCGACAGCAATTGGCGCAGCGTGGGCCGGACTCCAGTTGTTTTCCAGGATGTCGGGCCGGGCGGCGGACAGGTCAGATGTGGCAGTCACCTCAGTAACGCCAGGAGAAGGTTGTTGGGTTGGCAGGGGGCTGGCAGTCAGGCCGGGCGCTGGTGTCTGTGACGGAGTAGGTGATGGCGGCAATGGCGTACTGGTAGGCAGATCTGTTGATGTCGGCATAGGCGACACAGCCGTCGCGGGGATAGTCGGGGTGTGTGGGCTGGCGGTAGGGGCCGTATCGCTCCGACTGGAAGGTTGGGTTGGCACAGGCGTACCGCTCACACGAACGCGCACGGGGGTTGGCACAGCCGTATTTTCCCCATCCTCTGCATGTGCGTTGATCGCAATGACTGTCCCGTCGGGCGCATCGGCAGCGACATTGAACTGCACAAGCACGCTGGCGGGCGCACCGGCTTTGATCTGCAGATGGCATGCCACAGTCGCGCCGGGCAAACATGTGCCAGCAGCCGTAGTGACGTTCAGCAGAGTCAGGTGCGCATCGATTGGCATAGTCAGCGTCACCGGGATAGGTTCGGGGGCGTTGCTATGCAGCATCACACTAACGCTAAAAGCATGGCCGGGGCGGATCGTCTCGACCGAGCTGATCAGATAGACCTGCAGAGCTGCCTGGCCCAGGGCTGGCGCTATAGACAGGCCCAGGGCCACAACCAGCAGGGCGGGCCAGACAGTGCGGTGTAGGATGGATAGTTTGAGTGTTTGCATACTGTATGTCCTTGCTAAGATGATTGGCGATGATTGGAAGCCTTATCGAACGGAACAGCGCACCCCCCGCCCTTTTGATCTGCCACACCTGCCTGTCCGCGGGCTGAGAAATCTCCGCTGAATCGTCCATGCTACCTCGATCTCCCATGTCATTCCGAGGGCCGCGCCCCCCGCCCTTGTGACATATCACACCCGCCTGTCCGCGGCCCGAGGAATCTCCCATGGAATGACCATGATCAAACACTGGAGATTCCTCCCGCCGCCGCGCCGACGGCCTGGCGTCCATCGGATGCCGGGCGGCGGCAGCGGTCGGAATGACATGGGGGTGCATGGGATTCGCTGTGTTCATGGCCTCCCATGTCATTCCGAGGGCCGCGCCCCCCGCCCAGACGGACAATTCTCCATAATCTTCTAAATAATCGCATCGCCTATGTCCTGCTATCAGTCTGGCGATAAGGCCGGCGCCGCCTTCCACGCGGACGCGATGCAGGCTGGCGTGGACGTGACGCTGCACGGGTTTCAACATAGTCAGGCGTAAGTGCAGGCGCTACAGATAGTTGGGGTGCGACAGGAGCAGCCTGCTGCGGCGATTCCGACCTGAACCGGCGGGCGTCGCTGCGCATCTGGCGCTGCATAGTGGGCAGACTGCGACGACTACCAGCCCACAAACCCCGTTCGGTGGTATCATCGATCCAGCCCATCGCAGCAGCCACGGCGCCCACCTGCATCACTGGCTGGATGCGTGCCGCCGCCGCCGCCGCGGCATACCGCCCGGAGCCAGTCTGCTGCAGGGCCATGCCAGCCGTTAACGCCATGCTTGCGCCACCGGTCGCCGTACCCGCCAGCAGACCAGCACCGCCGCTGATCATGTTGGTGGCAACATGCGTATTCAGGCCGGAACCGTTGACCACAGCCGTGCCGATAGATGACAGCGCCTGTTTGGCTGCGCCGAGTGCGGTTAGCAGAATCACACCCGCCGCGATCATGCCGCCCATACTGAAACCAACCACCGCCAGCGCATGGCCAGACGTTGCCAGCGACTTCAGGCCAGCAAACAGAATCGCCAGAATCACACTGCTCGTCCAGCTTGACGTGAACAGATCCAGCGTCGAGCGCAGCAGCGTTGACAGAGGATTGGCCTGTTGCTGAAGCACAGCAAAGGGCAGTGCTACAAGCAGGCTGATCCAGAGCAGCACCAGCGCCAGAGAATAGGCAAGCTGGATCAGGGCATCGATCAAGGCCAGCATAGTGGGAAACAGACCGATGATCAGGCGGTTGATGCCGTTCTGGATCGACCGGATAGCCGTACCGCGCCGCTGAGGATCCTCATTGTCGATTGCACCATCGAAAGCATAGCCCGGCCCCTGCTGGGCATCGTACCAGGCAGATGGTAGGGGCCGGTCGTTGCCGGGGCAGTGGATATCGGACGCATCGGCCCAGAAGAGCGCGGCGGCCAGTTCGTCTGAGCGCAGATAAGCGGGTGGCTCGGCGCTAAAATAACTGGTTGGGCAGGCGCTACTGCCATGGGAACCATACAGTTGGCGTGGAGCGGCCATCTTATCGACCTGAGCCTGACTGGTGATCTGAAACTGTGCGCCCGCCTGGGTGACAACATCCTGGAAAAGCGCAGCCGCACCAGCCACACGGGCATTGTCGATATCGCGCATAATCGTGCCGCCAATAGTCAGGATCAGCGGCGCGGCAATCGCCCAGGCCAGCACCGTGCGCACATTGATCAGGCTGGTTTTGCCGGTCAGGGGCATCAGCAAGATCAGCAGCAAGCCGATTAGCAGAGCCAGGATTGCCAGCGGGATGATTAGCGGATCGACCGTCAGCTTGAGAATATCGGCAACGGTAGTAAACGCCACGTCGATCACCCACCAGCGGATGGCATAGCAATAGTAGGCAGCAATAAGCAGGGTGCGATCCAGCAGCCACAGACCGGCGGCAATACCTTCATAAGTGGTATAAATCGCTCCATCGGCGCAAGCCTGCAGATCCATCGGCCCACACTGGGCACGTGCGGTTGTGGGCAGCAAGCTGATTGCGACGAGTACCGGTATGCTTCCGCCGAAAATGAGATTTCGGATGATCATTTTTGTTGGCATGTCATTCTTCCTCTGAGAGACTGTTTGAAAAGAGGGTTTTTTGAACCAGACGGGATCTTCCTGCGACGATACCCCACCCCCCTACCCCCTTTCACGGGTAGGTTTGTTCCGTAGGGCAGGCACGGGGGCCTGCCCCAGGGCGTCCTGATGCGCGAAACGCTGTCCAGGGCAACCACGGGGGGTTGCCCCTACCGATCCCATTGGCAGGGCGTCCTGATGCGCGAAACGCTGTCCAGGGCAACCACGGGGGGTTGCCCCTACCGGATCCCATTGGAATGCGGTCGGGCCAAAAAACCTACCCCTGTGAGACCTCTACCCCATCCCCTCACGATACCACTGGGTAATCCGCCAGAGGGGTAGGGGCGAATAATTCGAGGGCGCAACGGGCTGTCCACATGGAATGCCCCAGCGGTATCCCTCACGGGTAGGTTTTTTCCGTAGGGACGCGCTTCTGCGCGTCCGCAGGGCGCCCTGATGCGGAAAACGTTCGCATGGACAGGCTTCTGCCTGTCCCTACGGATCGCGTTGGAACGCCATCCATCGAAAAACCTACCCCTGAGCGTCGCACATGCCCCCTTTTCAAACAGTCTTTGAGCAAATGGCCCGACAGATTGATCAATTGATAATAATAATCAATGCCGGTGACGTTTGAACACCAGCCCGACCCCAACCCCCAGCAGGATGACGCCTGAAGCCAGCAGCAACACAAAGGGCAAGCCGCTGGACGCAGCGGGCACATCCTCAGTAGCAGCCGGTTCGGTGATTGGTGCAAGCAATAGATCGGCGGTTGGCACGAGCGCAGCCGTTGGCCCCGGCACGACTGTGCGTGCTGGCGTAGCCACGGGTACAGTCGGGTCAAACGGAATGGGCGTTTCAACCACAGGCAGCGGGTCAAGTGCCCACATCGCCGGGTCGGGAATCACCAGACCGTCTGTGGCGACCAGCAGATCCAGGCGGGTTTCACCCAGAGAACCGGGGAAGAACAGAATACCGCCGATATCAGCCGCCTGGTGATACAGCGGGGTGCCATTGGCCAGCTTGCCCTGTAGCTCAACCCGCACCGAGTCAAGCGTAGCAGTACTTGCGATGCAGGCTGTACCATCGGCGGCGGTGATGGCACGACCAACCTCGCCATCAATATCGGCGTTGCGCACAATCACCGTTGCACCGGGTACGCTGGCTGCTTGAGCATCGTGCAGGGTGACACACAGGCGGATGGGCGGCGGCGTTTCCTGGGCCAGGACGGGAGTGCATAGCGCAAAACGTACAGCGCAGAGCGCACAGCCCACAACCCCGAGCATAAAGCGTAAAGCACCGGATAGGGCGATCATGGATAGATAGTTCCCTGTTTGCATAATCGTTTCCTTCCTGGACATAGTTCATAGTTCCTTTATGCGACATCTGCGTGTGCTTCGTGCCCTTCGTCGTTTAAAACATGCTTCATCACACCCCGGTACGCACACTACGGAAGCCCAGAATACACAGCGTACAGTTAGAACCGGCATAGTAGGCGATACCAAAGATATTCTGTTCGATCCGGACACCCAGGTCTGGATTGGCCGCATGCACCATATCCCACGTGCCATCGCCGTCCAGGTCGCCTACCAGCATACCAACGTGCGAGGTAGTGGTACTGCCGGGTGGCGCAAAGTAGATCAGATCACCCGGCTGAAGCTGCGCCTGATCCACGGGCAGCAGGGCGGGCCACTGGGTATAGGTTGTGCGCGGAATAGAGATCCCCACCTGGGCATACGACCACTGACAGAGCAGACTACAGTCAAAGGCAAACGGCGGGTTGGTTGCGCCATAGATATAGGGCTTGCCCACCTGCTCAAGCGCAATCTGAACTACCCGATCCGATCCGTCAGGGGCGCGTAGTTCAGGATGCGCCGCGCTACCCCAGCCACCATTGCCCCAGGTTGTCAGTGCCCCGGCATCACCACATGGATCGGCAGCAGGGATCTGCAACCCGGCATTGCGCCACTGCACGGTCATGGTAGTGGGGCCAGGCGCACGCAGGGCCGGGTTGACATTGGATGTACTATCTCCGCGAAACAGCACCACAACCTGGTTGACCCGCTGGATATACTGCGCCACATCATTCTCAAAGGCAGGCGCATAGACCGGTACAATCTGTTCGACCGTGGTCAGGCCGCGTCGGTCGATATAGCTGGTTTTGATCAGCCGGAACCAGTCTTCAATGCCTTCGCGCCAGGAAGGATAGGCCCGCCAGCGGCCACGGCAGGTGGGGTAGCCCGCACAGACAATATTGCCAATGTTGTAGGTTGTTGCGCTATGCGCACCATCAGTGGCCAGGCTGTTCTCTTTGTTGAAGAAAGACAGTCCATAGACCGGATCAATGCCATAACGCAGGCCCATCTCAAACCAGATCGCGCCGGTACCGGCGGCGGGTGATCCATAGCGCGACAGGATGGCATCGATCTGGGCAACCGTCAGGCTGGATGCGCCGCGTAGATCGCTGCCAACTGCCAGCGTGTAAGCAAAATCAACTTCGACCACATCGGGTGTGCCAGCTACCGCCAGCACCGGGATGGCGATCTGGCTCTCGCCGGGGGGAATGGATTGCGGCAATGTAGCAACACCGGCCCGCTCCAGCGCCTCAGCCGTAACGCCCCAGTGATCGCTACTCTCAATGCTCCCGTCTGGTCGCCGCACCGAGCGCATGCGCACGGCGGTGAGATAATCTAACGGGATAGCTGAACCGGTCTGGTTATACCACGTTATGTCAATAAAATACACCTGCGCAGCATCGGCAAGCGGCCCGGCACGCGCAGAGACCAGCACATGCAGGGGCGCAATCTCGACACGCTGGCCGAAGACATAGCTCAACCCGTGCATCGCATAGGGCGTTGGCGAGGGGAACGGTGGCACATTCGGCGCTTCGGGATACTCCTGTTCCCAGATCAGATACCGGCATGCCTCACAGGTATCGTCGACACAGGTACACTCATCATTCACGCCATCGCCGTCGGTATCGGTACAATCTTCATCGCAACAGCAATCGGCATAACGCAACGGGCCAGCGGGGCCATACGGCTGGGGCCGGGGGCTGGGGCAGGCCCAGCGTGGCCCGTTGACAACTGGCACTTCGGACTGGGTGCCGCAGGCAAGTATGGCCGCCAGGAAGGGTAGCAAGAGCAGTAGCGTATGGTGTTGTCTGGAATGATTGCTCATTGTCGATTATTGGTTGTTCTATCAATAACAGGAGTTACGCGGTCGCCCTGCCACAGGCTGTGATTCGCCTCCGGCAGGGTGGTACTTTTTATTCTTTTCTCAAAAATTTTTCCATAGGAAAAATTTTTGAGAAAAGAAAGATTGTTCTTCCACACTGCCACCTGCCGTGCGCTTCGTGGCCTTCGCGGTTCACAAAGCGCTCATCATGGTTTATCTTGCCGGATACTGATCCTGCGGCACCACCAGGTGCAGATCGAGCGAACGCACTACAACCTGGTTCAGTTGCTCGCGCCAGGCGAGCCACGTAGTCCGACTGTTGCGTGCCTGTGCTGTAACGGTGTCGCTCGCCGAGATCGCCCCGCTCATAACCAGAATGCCCTGGTCGCCCGCTGCCGCACCCGGCTGCCATACCGCGCTTCCGGGCACACTCCAGTTTGCATAGTGAGTAGCCTCACGGCGAATAAAGCGGGTCGGCTTGCAACAGACCAGCAGTGCCACAAAGCGGTCGGCCAGTGGATCGTATGCCGGAGCAACATAGTCCAGTCCATCTTGCGCATGCGCTTCTTCTTCCGGATCAAACGGCGGCTGCCAGACAACCGGCTCAAACTGCCAGTCGGTAGTGCCATTCAGGGCGTAGAGCGCAAAGGCATTGTTGGCATTAGTCGCCCCAAAGGTAAACAAAGGCATGTCTGTTCCCTGGCGACTAATGACCAGCCCACGCAGGTTGGCGAACCATGCACCCGGCGCGACGTTATCGGGCAGATGCAGATCTATCGTCTGCAGCCGCCAGTCTGGCTGATCCAGGCGGGTACTGGCAATATGCAGGCGGCGCGGATTGTCGCCTGGACACGACAGCAGCGCCACGGCGGTTGCTGCTGCACCATCGCCAACAATCACAACCTGCGCCATGCCAATGACATAGGGCACAGATCGGGGCGGCAGCCAGGTTGTGTCGGCGCGACGTACAATAAAAGTGGCATGCTCCGGGCAGCGCGTTACAACCACCAGTTGACCATCGGGCGATGCAGCCAGATCCTGCACACCCCAGCAACCGGTGGCCAGGCGCTCTGGCGTACTCCAGGTTTCGCCATAATCACTGCTCTGCGCATGCCAGATCGTCTGACGGCCCCACACCGCATGCACGCTGCCATCGCCAGTAACCTCAACTGCCATGCCGCCATAGCCGCCCGGCCCGATAGCAGCATGCCCCCTATCGACCTGTTGCGTATTGCCCCAGCGTCCGGTCGCAGGATTCATCACACGTACCATAGCTGTCTGGGGCGCATCAGAGAGACCGGGCCCATGCAGCAGGCCTACAACAGGCCAGTTCTCCACCGGATGCACAGCCAGGTCAAGCTGATCCACTCCACCGGGCAGCTCCATGGTGACACGGGCAGCGCTGCCTAGATTCCACGCTTCTGCCGCCTGCGTCGCGAAGGGCGGGCGGGTTGGTAACGGCGTGGGCCAGGGCCGCAAAGTTGCATCCGCAGCCGGTGTGCAACGCGGCAAGGGCGTTGTGGTCGCGCCTATCCAGGGTGTAGGCGTGGGTGTGCCCGGCAGCACCAGGCTATGAGGGCCATGCGGTGGGGTCACCGTGATCGGCAGCGGTGTTGGATATAGCGTATCCGGCCAGCATCCCATCGCAATAGCCGTCTGCTGTATCTGGCTATAGGTTAGCTCGTTGTCACCACATGCGGTGATAAACAGGCAGATACTCAGGAACAGCAGGCTGTGCCGTAGACATGGCCATGGACGATTGACCATGGATCAGCTCCTCGTTACTTTACAGTTGGACAGTCCATTCATGCCGTTTTGTAGGGGCAAATAATTATTCGCCCCTACACCAGGTGGGGGTTTTCCGTAGGGACGCGCTTCTGCGCGTCCGCAGGGCATCCTGCTGCAGAACACGTTCGCACGGACAGGCAGAAGCCTGTCCCTACGGATCGCGTTAGAACGCCATCCATCGAAAAACCTACCCCTGCGAGACCCCTATGCCTCTCTTTTCACACCCGGGCAACAGCTAGTGTGATCCAACCATGTGTGGATGGCTGCTGTACCACTCCAGGTTTCACAACGCACATGGCGCACACCAGCGGCATAGGCAATTCGCAAGGCCTGGTCAAGCATATGTGCCGCAATCTGCTCGGCGTTACGCACCACGCTGGAGAGTACTGGTTCATAAATAGTTGCCGCATAGCTATCTGCATACCCATGTATATCCAGGCTCAGCACCGCAATAGTGCGATTGCGCATGTCCCTGGCGATTAAGAGGCTGGTCGCCCCATCCGGGTTGCCAGGCAGATAGACCAGACGTATACCAGGTAGCGCCACCTGGTTGTCGAGTGCGCGATATGTGTCCATAAAAAACCTGCTTTCATCGTAACTGTTCACAATCAGGGTCGTAGGGACGCGCTTCTGCGCGTCCGCATGGCGTCTTGATGCGGAACACGTTCCCACGGACAGGCAGAAGCCTGTCCCTACGGATCGCGTTGGAACGCCATCTATCGAAAAACCTACCCCTGCGAGATACCACTGGGTCATCCTGGGAGCGAGGGCGTCCCGCCCTCGTTGCACCCACGAGGGCAAGATGCCCTCGCTCCCAGGGCAGCGCACGTATGGCGTGCGCAGGCCAAAATCGAATGACCCAGTGGTATCCTGAGAGCATGTGCCTCGGTATCTCCGTGGTAATTACTTATGTCAACCGTGAATAGAGTTACCCTTCAGACGGCTGCAACTGCACTGGCTCCTCCGGCTCACCAGGGATAGCCACCCGCACCCGGCGCAGCGGCACATCGGTTGGCGGCACCGCCAGCGGTTCGTCCGCCATAGCCGTAGGAACGTATGGTGAAGGTTCGTCTAGCACCTGAGGGCGCGGGCCACCCGGCAGCACGGGCGTTTGCTCTGGCGTAGTAGTTGGTGTATTGGTTGGTGTAGGAGTCGGCAGCGGCGGCAGATCGCCCACCAGTTCAACATCAGGCGGGGGCATAACCTCAGATCCATACGCCACCTCGGCTTGCACCGCGTCGTAACGACTCACAAAACGATCCTGGCGCGAGACACCTTGCCGTGTCACCACGCGCCCCAAGACAACCTGCATACCATTGCGCGGATTGCTGCGCATTTCGGTTGCTTGCGCTGCCAACGCCGGATCATAGTGCCAGCGTGCTTGCGGCGCTGCCCACTCGGACTGCACCAGCGGGTCGAGCATGGCTACCTGCCGCGCATCAGATTCGCCCCATAGATCAATCGTCACCTGACCATTGCCACCATACGCAGACACCAGGATGGGGCCGGGCAGATCATTCACAAAGCGCAGATCCAGATCCGGCGCAAAAACGGCTGCATCAAAGCTGAGAATATCGTTGAAGGCTGCCAGGTAGAGCGAGTGATTATGTCGTTCAACAATCGGCAACCCGGCATAGAACGCCGCCCGATACAAGGTCGTAGATGTCTGGCAGATGCCGCCCGCTACCACTGGCACAATCTGACCATTCACAATCGCACCACTTGCACTGTAGCCCGCTTCACGCGACAATTCACCAACCGCCCGCAGGAACGAGAATTCCGCACCAGGGGCAACTACCTGGCCATGCAGCTGACGTGCAGCCACGAGCGCATTACGCGAGCCATCCGTGTCGGCAAAGCTGGTTGTGGCGCTGGCCAGTTTCACCAGCGGTGCTACCGGGGCCAGCAGAGCCGGATCAAGACGGTGATAATCAACCAGCCATCGCCCCAGGTGACCAGGCTGTACCTCATGGGGCGTACCAGCATATTCGGCATAATAGGCCAGGCGGCCACGCTCAAAATATTGCACCTGGCGCGGCTCACCATCGAGCAACTCGACAAACTCTTCCGAAATGGGATAGCCCAGGATGGCAATATCGCCATGCGCCTGCCAGAACGCCTGAAACACACCACCAAGCGTATGCCCGGACTCCGGAAAGAACTGGCGTTGCGGATCGGCTGATTCAGTCAGCCAGGAAAAAGCCGTCGCATGCCGACCCTCGCTCACCATTGTCCCGATGCGTGTCAACTGTACAACGTCCGGATGAGTAGGGCACAGCTCAAACCGTGCCCGTTCAAAATATTGCACCCATAGGCCCGTTTCGGCCTCAACCAGCACGTCAGTCAGAGGATAGCCAAAGACCGGCAGTCCACCATTGGCATCGTAGAACGGCTTGAACTGCATGCCAATCGAATGACCGGTTTCGGCAAAGAAGCGCACCGGTTCGGGCAGATCCCGGCTCTGGCTGGCCATAGTGGCCAGATCCAGCCGACTGAGCGCCGGAACGCCAGATCCAGCATCCTGCGCCGCCAACCCGGCTGCCTGATCGATCCGCTGATAGATCCGCCGGGCCAGCCGCACCAGCGGAGGCGGCAGCGCCGCCAGTGCATCATGCTGCCTGGTCGGGGCAATCTGCGGCACAGCTTCAGCCGCCCACACCTGATATATTCCGGCAAAACTTATCACCAGCACACATTCCAGCATGACACGAACGATAGAAAGGAGGCAAGGTTGTTTCATCAGAATGCCTTTCTACTTTTCTACTCACACGCCCACCAGCACGGCTCCACCACCGGTAATCACAAACAGTAGATTGCCGACGATACCAATGACCAGGCTCACCGCCACCAGCGCAATCAGATACAGGGTGCGCCGCTTGAGCATCTGGGTGAACTCGTTGCGCAGGATCTGTTGCAACGTAATCTCTTGCGCTTCCAGTACCGCCTGCACATCGGCCCCTTCCGCCTCGGCCTGCGCCAGTGACTCGGCCACATCGATCAGCTCGCGGCATCCCCGCTCACGCGCCACAAGCGCCAGCGCGGCAAACGGGCGGCTCCGTCGGGCTTCCATTACCTGGAGGGCATCGACCACAACAAGCTGCATGGCGGCAATGCGCGGACGCGGGCGGCGGACATAACGCGAGAGTAACTCGCCCGGCGCATCGCTACCGGCAAGCGCCACCCGTACATAACTCACAAAGCCAGGCGTCAACATACGCAACCGCCGACGCTCTTTCTGCGCCCGCACAATCGGCCGGCGCGGAATAATCAGCCCGATATAGAGATAGATCGCCCCGGCACAGATCAGCGTCAGCGTCAGATGATCACCAGATAACCCGGTTGCCAGCACAGTCAATACCAGGATCAGCGCCAGCGTCCCCCCAGCAAGCTGCCCAAACAATAGTCGGCTACCATATTCCCCGCTTGAAACCGTGCGCACATGCAGCGCCAGAGATTGCACGGCGGTCAGGCGCTGCATCCCCAGCATGGCAATGCACACACCAGCCAGGCTGGCCAATAAAAACGGTGTGCCCGGTGTCACCAATATGTCAAGCATGTCGTGCATAGCCCGGCTCCTTTCTACTGTGCCTAATAGTCTGCGTCTTCCGCCTGCGACAGGAGTTGTCCACCGATGAACGGTGCCAGAATGGCCGCCAGGATCACCGGCCCGATAATCAGGCCCAGTGGCCCACCATACGCCATATGAAAGCGTTCTTGCTGTACCAGATACATATAAACTGCCATAAACAGCGCCGCCGCGCCGACGGCCCATCCCGAATATTTCATCTGGGCCAGTTCCGTAGTGGCCTCACTGCGTCGTCTTTCCGAGGCATGCAGCGACTGCGCCGCCATCTGAATACGCTGCGTCAGAATGTCATGCGGCTGTTCCAGCGCCACCGCCAGATGATCCAGGAAGGAACGATGCCGTTCTGATGGCGTCTGGGCTGCCAGCGCCTCAACAACCTGTACAGGCATGGCCAATTTGCCATTCTGCAACGGAATACCAAACCAGTCGCGGATGGTCTGCCATTCGCTCTGCAGCGGCCCGGACGGCATATCCTGAAGAACGCGGTCAAACGACAACTGAAAACTCCCCGCACTGGCACAATAGATTGCCAGACGTGCGACAACTGCTGGCAGCGCCGCATCCAGACGAGACACATACCGTCGTTCCAGGAAGATCAGCATCAGCCAGATGATCCCAACGGTTGCCGGGGCCGATAGCAACAGCGTCAGGAACAGTGGGGCTACACGGCTGACAGTCACCAGCACAAGGCATGCAGCAATCATTGCAATCACCAGGAGCTGGCCCGGCGTCACGACTGGCGGAAGAAAGCGCAGGGTAGGATCAATACCCTGATAACGCGCCCGAACCCGGCGATCAATCAAGTCAGCCAGCAGTGACACAAACAGCTTCTTGCCCAATAACCCCGACAACAGGATAATCACCAGGGCCAGAAAAACGGGCACCCCCGACACCAGCCAGGCCGTCGTCGCGTGCGTCAAGGTTGTTTCCGGTAACGCGAGAGGTTCCATCGGATGGGATCCTTTCATTCACAACAGGTACGTGGTAGACATGGTTTCAGTTACGTAGGCGTGACTAGAAGCCGCGCCAGACATGGTTCAGGGTTACTGTACCGTCTGGCTGGTCTGCACGATGGCTTTCTAGTGGGCAATACAACCTCTCCCCCTTGCCCCCCTCCTCACACGGGTAGGTTTTTTGATAAATCGCATCAGGAAGCCCTATGGCCCCTCTCCCCCCTGCCCCTCTCCTCGCTGGGGAGAGGGGGGTATCCACCTGGCGGTGTCACGCGGCGGCGAAGCCGCCGCGTGACACCGCCGAATCGTCTCCCCCTCCCCTGGAAGGGGAGGGGGAAGGGGGATGGGGTATCCAGCCTGGCACCGGCATCAGCGGAAAAAACCTACCCCTGAGATCTGCCCCCTCCCCTCAGGGAGAGGAGGGCAAGGGGATGGGGTGACTCACGCGACCAACCTGTCTGTGATAGGTACCGGACACCTGGTCAGTCTGAAACCATGTCATAGTTGTCCATGCGGCTGCGCCGCACACCATTCGCATGAAAATAGGCTTGTAAGGGGCGGTTCGCGAACTGTCCCTACCGTTCGGCCATTATTTTCACATCAGCCTGTTCTGACACATGGATCGGCACAATATGCACCAGAGCAGCACATTTCCCGGTAGCTAAATAAGCCTCATCGGATTCCAGACTCCAGATACGACTCGCCGGAATAGTCGGGACGGCAACCGGCGTCATGGTCAGGCTCATCTCACCACCTGTACCAGATGATCGAATCACCGCCACAGCCCGCACCTCCTGCCCGGAGAGTGCTGGTAGCGCCGGTTCGGAGGCCAGGCTAACATGGAAGAATGCGATCGGCTCGGCTGCCTGCATTTCTTGCCAGAGTTCGCCAAGCAGACAACGACTATCCGGCGCAGACAATACCAGATCCAGCCCACGCCCGGCCAGCTTTGGCAGCATAGCAATGCGCTCAACCAGGGTCTGTGAGGCCAGCGTACTCGCCCGTGGCAAGGTGGGTAGCTCTCCCTGACAGATCTCCGGCACATTATCCAGCACCAGGGTGACAGGATGGCATGGATCGATATGCAGCAGCAGGTCGTGCAAAATAGCATCCAACACAAAGCGCCGCTGCGCACGCTGCTCGGCGGTTGCCCGCGATGGCAAGCCAATTGCTACCGCCTGAGCAGTGGACAAACCAGGGGCATCACTGTGTAGCACCGGTGAGAGGCCATATAGACGCTCTGCAAACAGATCACCAATCTCGGACACCAGGCGTAAATCTGTTTTGATCGCCCAGTCGAGCATATGTCGCCGGGTGGCACATGCTTCGTGAGCGGCAGTAGCCGCATCGCCATTAAGGTGATCGGGTGGCGTCAGTGATGTCAGCGATACCACTTTCGCGGCAGTCTGGGCCACTTCACTCTGCATCTGGGCTGCATAGGCATACAGCGTACGACAACGGGCGATCAAATCATCTACACAGCGCAGCGGCTCCAGCGACAGGCTCAACAGCGTGTGAATAATTAAGTCGACCAGCTCACTATCATTGCGCATAGTCGGACAATCCAGCAGCACCTCGCGCAGGCGGCGATGCATTGCCGCATCATCAGCCGCAATCCAGTTCATCTGCGTTGTCCCCTTCGGTGTCCAGACCAGTGGAGTATGCCCGCAGAATCGCATCAGGCGCGTCATTCCGGTCATATCAACCTGGTCATACCCACAGACATACACCATGCGGCGATGCGGGTCTTCCAGCGCACGTGTCGCCAGGCGTACCAGTGTCTGCGAGGTAATATCGGCATAATCGCCACCTACCAGGATAGGCCGGCGCAGGCCAGCATCGGTCAGATAGATCTCGGTAATGGGAGCTTCCTGAGGTGAACGCACCATGCGTGTTTGCATCATACAGGCCGAACCCAGATCGATCTGTTCAGACCAACTGAGCGCAATCGGCCAGCGCCCCGGTTGAGGTGTGGTTGTGGCTGTGTCTGATTGTTTACGTCGAAACCACTGTTTCATTGTGTCAGGGGCCAGGGAAACGATGGTACATACAGTTTTCCCCTGTGCCCTCCTCCTTTCTGTGTGTTCTCATGTGAAAATAGCCAACTGTTACCGAACGGTGTGCGGCGCAGCCGCATGGATATCTAAGACATGGCTTCAGACTGACCAGGTGTCCGGTACCTATCACAGACAGATTGGTGGGGTGATTCACCCCACCCCCCGGCCCCCCCCCCCTGCAAAGGGCGGGGGAGTCGGACGGGGCGTCCTGGCGGCACACGCTCCGCGTGTGCCGCCAGGACGCCCCATCTCCCCCCTCTCCCTCAGAGAGAGGGGGCAAGGGGAGAGGGCCAATCGTCCAACCAAACGGTACAGTAAGCGTGAACCATGCCTCATGTAGAAATGAACCTGGCACCGGCACTGTGCCACTAAAGAGCCTTTTTATTCATCCTGACAGCGCGGCCAGTTGCGTCGTGAGCGTTTCCAGCACCTGGGCCGAGCCTTCACCACGCTGAACCAGGTGGGTATAGACCTGTACCTTCAAATCGAGCAGTGGTGCATGAAAATCGTCGGGCAACACATCGATAGACAGATTTTCCAACAGTTGACGCGCCGTATGCACATCGCCGCCGATCAAGGCCATATCGGCCTGCCGCATAGCTATGCCAGCCAGGGCAACCTGCTCGACACCCTGATCAATCTGGCTCTGTAGCACACTCCAGCCATCCACTGGCATAGCCGCAATCGCCAGATCCGCCTGTTTCAAAAGCTGCCCCAGCCGCTCACGTGCTGCCTGCCAGTGTCGCTGCTGTAACAGATCCTGAACGGACGCAAATGCAACTCTGGCCTGCTGCGTCAGATCGTCAAAGGTTCGCGGGGCCAGCGCAATGGCACGCTGGCCCAGGCGCGCCAGACGCTCGTCCTGACGCACATGCCAGGCCTGTATCAGCGTCGACATCGCTCGCTCACACTCGCCCGATAACAGCAGATCATCTGCCCGTCGCAGCGCGGTAGCAATTACGGTCAGCGAAGTTGTCAGGCGCACGGCTGCATGGGCACGGACGCGGCATAACTTGTCGCCAAGCGATGCGGGTGTATGATCCTGTCCATCGCTCCATACCAGGTTGCCATCTGCCGATGGCTGCGCCAGGCATTCCCAGGTGACCACTCCATCCGCGTTTACGTGCATCTGCACCAGCGGGATTATCACCGGGCGCAGGCCGCCGGTCGTCTCACATACACCATCGAGCAGGGCGATTTCGGTGACCAGTCGCCGGCCCAGTGCCTCCCAACTCTCAATCTTGACCACCACCTCAAAGCCGGCACAGGTATCTACCAGGGCATCGGCAAACCGTCCTTCGTACATGTAGCTGCCTGGCAGCGTGGCACAGCGGGCAAAACGCGCCGCCGCATCGGCACAGGTACGGGCGTGAATAGTCGTGATCACCGGATGATCGGATGTGACCAGTGACAGGATCGCCCCGGCCTCTTCGCCGCGTGTCTCACCGGGTGTCACCAGGTTGGGCGTCTGGCGCAGCGCCTCACGGGCGGCTTTGCCAAAAGCACGGGGATCTTTGCGTGTATCTACCAGTTCACGTGTCCAGGTCTGCGTACGCCGGATGACAATCTCCATGGTGTGGTCTTCAATCGTGAGGATATGCGGATCACCCGGCCAGGAATTTGCCAATGCCTCCAGGAGCGCCGTCTTGCCAGAACCGGTGTGCCCGGCGATCAGAAACGAGCAGTGGGCGCGGCAGAGCAGGTTCAGCAGATCGGCTACGGTCTGATTGATACTGCCCCGCGCCAGGATGTCTTGCACATCCCACGCCGTTGTGCGCCCACGCCGAATACACACCAGAATGCCCTTATCGGCAATCAGTGGGTCAATCGAGACATGCATGCGGGTGCCGTGGGCCAGCGGAATGGTTGCCTGGGGATTCGCGCTATCGAGTTTGACATTGAGCCGTGCGGCCAGCAGCGTGGCCCGATTATGCACCTCGGCGACGCTGTCGAAGCGATCCGGCACGGTGACAAACGGCTGCCCGGCTTCCTGGGCACGAATTGCTGTGCGAATAATCTGAACTTCCTGGACACGTGGGTCGTCCAGGTAGGGTTGGGCTGGCCCCCAGCCGACTGTCGCCGAGAAGAGACGCATCAAGACGTTGACATCATCTGGCACGGCTGCCAGGGCACCACCGTACTGCTGGGCATGACTTATGGCAGTGCGCAGCACTTCTCTTACCTGCTGATTGCGTAATTCTGCCGGGGCAAACGGATCAAGAAAATCGTCCGAGAGACTATCACGGAGCGCGTCACGTGCTGCTGTCAACACCGCCGCATCGGTCAACACCTGGTCGAGTGAGAGTGCTACTACGCCACCAAAGCGCAAGCTGGCCAGGCCACCATCTTCAACAACACCAAGATTCCCCAGATCGATTGGTTCGGGTCGGAGGGCCATAATCGTATCTCCTGTGTCATGTATGCGAAACGGGCATACCTGCCCATTCAGCCGCAGGTAGGGACGCTTTGCGCTACGCCGATGGTAAAAACTTTTCTGCGATTAACTCAAGACGGGCGGCAGGTTGGCTTTGGGCTTTGCACTATGCGCTTTGCGCTTAAACAGGCGATCCAGAAACGATGTACGTATGTCCGGGCTGCACAGACGTAACCCGGTGATCTCAGCCAGCGTGTCGACAATCGTATAGGCGGCACGCGTAAACGGGCTGTTGGAATCAACCAGCAGCGGCGATGTATAGTGATGTGTTTCCAGCGCCACACTCACCTGCCGGGGAGCACGTGGCAGGCGGCCAATCGAACGCAGGCCGGGAAACTCCTGGGCAAACACCGGTACAATCTCGTCTATCCCCACCACCATTCCTTTTTCGGGTTCCATAAACAGCAGCACACAGCGATCCAACAAATGGCGACTCGCAAACAGGCGTAACGCATTGCCAACACCAGTACGTTCCTTGGCACCTGGTGGCGTCGGAAAGATCACCGTTCCACCACCAGCAGCAACGATCAACGCATAGGGCCGCTTGAGCATCTCTGGCCCGGTGTCCACCAGCACCACATCGTACATATCAAGCTGCTGCACGGCTTGCATAAACAACTGCCACTCATTCGTGGTGAAGTCGGCCCCTAGCACTGTCTCCTGGCTACCCAGTAGAAAGTGCAGGCCGCTCGGTTCATGCACGGTGATCAAGCGCTGCACATTCTCTGCTGTCCATGCCCCCGATCCGTCGTCTTTTAAGGACAGATACGAGCGAAAGCCGGGCGGGATATGGAAGGTCGGGATAATGCCAGAGTTGGAGAGATCACCATCGACCACCAGCACCCGTGCGCCACGCCATGTCAGTACCTCGGCCAGCATCTGCACCACCAGCGACTTGCCAATGCCCCCTTTCGAGCCAGCGACCGCCAGCATCACCAGACCAGTCGCGGCGGCACGGGCGCGCACGCCCAACTGCTCAGCCAGCCATGCGGCAATCGCCGCTGCCGTGCGCGATTCGGTAATAGGTAGCCCGCTGGCGAAAAAATCGTCTTTTGCCGCTAAGCCAACCCCGTGCAAACCCAGATACACCGGGATACGACGGCTCTGCGCGGCGCGGGTGATGTCCCAGAGTTCCTGGGGCGTGCCCCCCGAATCTTCGAGATAGATCGCGTCCGGCGGCACATCACTCACAATCTGCCGGGCGGCAAATTCCAGGCGCGGCCCATGAATGACACGCACGCCTTCATAGCCGTGCAGCGCGTCCGAGAGGCCCGGCACCTGCGTAATCACAACGAGTTCGCGTGGTTTGTCCACGATAGGTCTCCTTATCTAATCGCACAGTGCAAAACATGCAGAGTCGAGGATATTATTTCTCGCTTTTTTTCATCTGCGCTGCAATCGTTTTCGTACTGGCAATGAAAATACCCACAAGCTGGTTTGTTTCGCTCAATAGATCGTCCAGTAGAGCATGATCCGTCATCTGATGGTCGATTAACAGCTCTAGCCACAAAGCACTCTCCTCCAGTTCCTGAAGCATGATCTGAAATTTGGCAATCTTGTCGGCCTGGCTGCGTGTATGCCTTGCTTCCCGATGATTTGCTGCCACCGATGTGCCTGAACGCAGCAGTTGCCTGGCAATCACAAAAGCCGCATCATGAAAATGGCACTCTTTCTGGATACGGATGTACAACCGGATAATTCTGCTTGCATACGCCTTCGTTCGTTCACGTAAATTGTCGTGCCGATTCTCGTTTGTCATCGCTCTCCTCGTTTCTATGGATAGAAGGATAGAATGAACATCTCCGTATTCCTAACTGTCTGTCTACGCTCCGCTCTGTGCGCTTCCCAATCGCTGTGCGCTGTGTGCGCTATGCGCTGTCCACTTTGCGCTCTGCACTCTGCGCTCTGCACTCTGCGCTCTGCGCTCTGCACTTTGCGCTTTGCACTTTGCGCTTTGCGCTTTGCGCTTTGCACTTATAAAACTCCTGCGCCCCACTCGCCCTGCACCGGATAGCCCTGCACCCACCCCTGCTGCTCGTCGTAGTGCAGCAACGGATTAGTGGTGAAGGTGCCGCCGGATTGCAGCTTGCCATCGGTGATCACCTCACAGATCTCCGTGACGCGCCGTGTGCCCTGCATGATGCCGATATGCACGACCACCAGGTTCATGCCCTTGGAGGTCATCAGCCCACGTACCATTTCCGGGCGCATCTCGCCCGATTGCGACGCCAGGCGTTCCAGGTTGCGCAGCGCCGTCTGCCCATCCGGGGCGTGAATGGTACACACGCTCGGATGCCCGGTTGAGGCGGCCTGGATCATCGCCAGAGCCTCTGACCCACGCACTTCGCCCACCACAATGCGGTCAGGCTTTTCGCGCAGGGCAAAGCGCACACAGAAGGAAAAGTCGTAGCCACTGCGCAGCACCTCGGTGCGCACACAATCGGCCAGGCGCGGCAATTCGCTGGCTTCTTCGATCAACACGAACCGCTGTTCGTCTTCAATCGCCTTCAGCAACGCCCCGGTCAGCGTGGTCTTGCCCGATCCGGTGCCCCCGGCGATCAGCAGCGTGGCCCCGTTGCGCAGTGCCCGCAGCAGCAGATCCGCACCGTGTTGATGCAGCACATCCTGCTCGACGATCTGACTCAACGTCGGCCAGCGCGACGGCAGCACGCGAATAGTCATGGTCGGGCCAAGCGGCGTCATCGGATAGCGTTTGAAGGCAAAGCGCAAGCGTTCATCCACCGTGCCCAGCGCCGCGTGGCCGGACGGCCAGGCGTGAATGGCCGTCGGCGTGATCAGCCCGGTGCGTAGCAGGCACTGCGTCTGGATAAACGCTAACCACTCATCATGCACCACCATGCCCGTCGACATGCGCGTGCCCTTGTCGATCACACTCAGCGGTTGGCCCGAACCATTGCCAATGATCTCACTGAGCGTCTCGCCATAGTCGTGGAGCAGCACACTGAGTGGCCCGTACCAGGGCAGGCGCATCCACTCCGCCCACCCATACGTGGTGGGCAACCCGGCGCTGATCAGCGCCTCGGTCATCGGTCGGTGCCAGCGAATGCGGCTCTGGCACTGGCGCAGTTCCAGCAGGCGCTGCTGGTCGTCGCGATCGAGTCCCGGTCGGCTGTCCAAAGATGGATCTGATCCATGCAACGCTGTCATGCGCATCCTCTCAGTTCTCGGTGTTGGCAGATTCGTCGGTCGGGTCGTCGGTTGCAGGAGCATCTGGCATGTTCGGCTCGACCACCAGCCGGGTCAGCGGATCAAGCTGAATCTGTTCCGGGGACAGGCGATCCATCGCGGGCAGCGGGTCGGAGATGCGCCCATACAGTTCGCCCCAGAGTTGGATGCCCTGCGCGGTCAGGGCTTGCAGCGCCAGCGCCTGGTAGGGCGTCACCGAGAGATAGGCGGTGCCGCTCTCGACATACAGAATCTCAATGCCCTGCATCAAACGGCAGGCATATGGCGCACCGATGGTCGATTCGCCGTTGGCGGCGCGGTCGGCCACGGTCGAGTTGGCTGGCGGGCCAGCCCGTAACGCCGGACGGGCTTCGATCTGCGGACGGCTGGGCGCGGGTGCGCCGCCCAGTTCCATGCACAGATCCGGTGTGCCAGAGGCGTCGTTATAGCCCACATTGACCGTATCCGTGTCGCGCACCGGGCCAATCGCACTGACCGGGAACGGGATGGTGGTCATATTGATCGGCAGTTCCCGCCCGTTCGGAAAGACCGGTTGGGCCGGTGGTGCGGTCATGAGCATATCCGGCTTGAGGATGTCGTTCACGCCAATCGTGCGCGCGGCGTACTGGCCGATAATCGCCTGGGGGTTGGGCAATCCCGCCACCTGCACCGGACGATGCAGCGCTAGTTCAATCGTGCCCAACTGGTCAGCCGTAATCCGCTGCCCATAGGGAATAGGGGCGAGGGCCACCACCACCCGTTCGGTGCGCTGGCTTTCCAGGTAGCCGTAGATCCCGGCCCCCAGGAACACGAGTATCCCAAACACGAGCAGCAGCGGCCCCAGCACGTGCTTCTTCTTCGGGGCCAGACGTTCATTCAGCAGCGGGGCGGCCCCACTGCCAGCGCGGTGTAACGGTGTTGACATACCCACAGATCCTTTCTCAGTTGATGTGATCCAGCGCGACAGCCACACGCAGCCGCGGCTGCCACGATCCATAGCCAAACAGCAGGCCATCCAGCACGGGCCGGATCTCGGCACAGACGGCTGGTTCGATGAACGTGGTCTCCCAACATGCGCCGCCTGTGGGCAGAATCGTCCACTGCGCCAGGGCGGCGGTCGTCTCGGCGGTCATGCCCGCCTGCAGATGACGCACGGTGGCGAGATTCGTCGCCAGCGCATCGCGGCCAAGCGTGCGGATGGCCGTCTCCTCGGCCACCGTCAGGGTATCGCCTGCAAAGGGCGCATACGTAAAGCGCTGCACGGCGGTGCGCGCCGCCTGGCGCAGCGCATCCTCGGCGCGGGCGAGTTCGAGATAGCGCTGCCCGATCTCGATGCTGGTCAGGATGAGCGGCACCAGGAACGTCAGGATGATCGCAATCAGCACCAGGGACTGACCGTGCTGCTGCGCGTGACCATCCGGCTTCAATCGGGTCATCAGGG
>RRYU01000521.1_pt1 | contig 49329 bp, 49 predicted proteins | sample 2162651 | NCBI WGS metagenome assembly RRYU01 (sample SAMN10267283, study PRJNA491782) | microbial mat metagenome | isolation source: biomat in the production well | place: Japan: Minami-Kanto gas field, natural gas well KTG3 | collected 2017-06
TGAGTCATTACTACCTTTCAATTTAACCATGGAGAAGCTTAAATAGTGTGAGGATGAGCTGTAAGGGTGTGGATTACTAACCGCTTACGATGATAGAAAACCTGTACCTGATATGACATCGTCTCTGTTTGGTAAGCTCTATGGTGATAAGGGCTATATCAGCAAGGCACTCTCAGGCAGATTATTTGAACAAGGTGTTGAGTTAATCACCAACGTACGAAAGAACATGAAGGCGCGTGTACTTTCCTTGTGGGATAAGGCGATGTTATCCAAACGCTTCATTATTGAAACAATCAATGACCAGTTGAAGAATATTTCTCAGATTGAGCATTCCAGACATCGTAGTGTTCATGGCTTTATGCTCAATCTGATGGGTGGGTTAATTGCTTATTGTTTAAAAGAGGATAAACCGTCATTGAATCTCTCTGAAACGGATTGGGATATCGTCAACAATGGTGCTTTAGCTGTGGCTTAAACCGATCTCAGGTTAATCAACCAGCGTACGACTTTTGGCTGGTTTTAGAGCTTTATTGTCAGCACATCCTGTAACATCTGTTTATCCAAACTCAGATCGGCTACGAGCTTTTTCAACTGACGATTTTCTTCCTCTAACTGTTTCAGCCGTCTCAATTCAACCACACCCATTCCGCCATATTTCTTCTTCCAATTGTAAAAAGTAGCATCAGAGATCCCAATCTTGCGACATATCTCTGAAACGCGAGTACCTGTTTCAGCTTGCCTCAATGCAAAGGCTATCTGCTCTTCTGTATATCGAGTTTTTTTCATTGCAAAATCGCTCCTCTTTTCGTCTTCGATTTTGCCTGAATTTTCTACTTTTGAATGGCCCGGTTTTCAGGGGAAAGGTCAGCCCAGATTGGTTCTGATGCTAAGATTATCCGCGTAGTAAAACTCGAATAGGAATGAACCTTCGTGAACGACTTACTCATGTGCTCTTCCACCTCACGGTAGTCAAAACCAAAATGAGTTCCCCAATGTTCTTTGGGTGATCGATTTCTAAAATTCGCCACACGACCAGAAAATATCGCTAATAGATAACTCTGCCAAGTGACATCTTTGGAAGCGAATTCGCTAAGACTATATCTGTATATCAGAGTTTTTATTAGAAACTTGAATGCCCCAATCACCCCTACTTCAATGGGAACTGTCACCAAAACAGTACCTGACTCCTTGCATAGCCAAGCAATATTTTTCACCGCATTTTCAATATTCCCCACATGCTCCAGTGTTTCAAAGCAAGTTACAAAATCAGCCTTGAGGTCGCTGTTCGAGAGTTGATTTAAATTCAACGCCTGAAAATTTATTTTGGGATAACTCTGTCGAGCGACTGCTAGATTTTCTTCATTGTATTCAAAACCATATGTCACAGCGGGATGGATTCTTTGGCTAACAATATTCGTTATAAAACCGTTTGAGCACCCGACATCAAAATAGTCAAAAGGAGCTTGTGGCAACAACCCATCTATCGTCGATTGAATTTTCCTCAAGCGCAGGATGTGCGGCAGATTTCTCAAAGATTTCTTTTTATATGTTAACGAATGGTCAACCATGTACGCACCTTTGTATCAGTAATATTTCAATTCCATAAGAAACAATCAGCAATCATTTACACTTGCCTAAGAAGATAGCCTTGCTTCGGTCAATAACCGCTCGAAACAAGTAATGCCAGAAGTAACGCAGACTGGTAAATACAGTTAATTGTTCTACATCACGATAAAGACACCACTGGTAAAACGCAGCTTTAAACTTATTTCGCGTCAATGCCTCATCATGCACACGGTAATAGGCAAGCACATCCCTAATGCCGAAAAACGGGAAATGTTTTTCTTCTGCAAGACGAATAATCCTAGCCCAAAGCGCATAGTCCTGACGCATTCGAATATTGGGCATGAAAAGTTTGCCTAAGCGCTCGCTATCATAAATAACAGAGAGACAACCAATAACGCTACGCTTAGTCATAAATGATTCGTAGTCAATCGTTTGATCGGCCAATTGGTCACGAATAGGCTGTCCGATAGCATTAATCACTCGATATGACGACCAGCAAAACACTGCACCACAAGACTGCATTACCTGTATCTGTCGTTGAAGCTTTTCAGGCATCCAAATATCGTCACAGTCAAGAAATGCAATGTACCGTCCCCTTGCCCTTTCGATTCCAGTATTGCGTGCTTTCGCAGCCCCCGGCTCAAAGCACTGCAACGCAACAATTCGACTATCCTCAAGAGCCAACGCCTGAATCAGTGCCAATGAACCGTCGATCGAATTATTGTCAATGATCAGCAGCTCCCATTCCGTGAAAGTCTGACGCCTGATTGATTCAACAGCTTGCTCTAGGTATTTTATCCCGTTAAAACAGGGCATAACAATTGACACCTGTATTGAGCCGTTATTGTCCAGCATCTACATCCCCTCGCCCTACGCCGGCAGCCAATAGTGAATTAGACCAAGACAACTCACTCTGCGCTGCAGTAAAGCGCGCAATTGCATAAGGCAGATTGTCTTTCAACCAAGCCATGCATTGATCCACGGACTCCACCGTGGTATCTTCCAATATTAGCCCTTCCAAGCCAAACCGTCGCAAAAATGCCCCAAGATCACCTGTATCTGTTGCCATAAATAAACGTCCATGATGCAGCAATGTATACAGAGCGCCCGATTGTGATGCGGACTTATAGGGCAATAGAAATACGAGATCGCGCGACAAAAGTGTTGTGAGTTCCTCACTCGTCAAAAAACGATCCTCGACACGCCCATTCAGCGATCTAATTTCATCACGAATAGGATAAAGATCCTCACACCAACAACCATAAATCTCAATAACATCCTTGCTACCAGTTGCATCCTGCCGTTTAACAAGATCCAACATTAACTCTATTCCCTTATAAGGTTTAATGTTGCTCCAGTAGGCGATCCCCTCAATTTTCTGAGGTGGTCTGTAAGGCGACAACGGGCAACCCGGATAGACACCCATGGTACCATGCTGAACAACTTTCCCTTTTGATCGAAAGCGTTGGGAATATCTGCGATAAAATGATGCAGCAGTTGCTTCACTCGGAAACCAAATCTCTCTTGCAAGGTGAGCTAACACACGAAAAGGCCAATACGTATTCCCGACATAGTCGTGGGGCACCGCATTGTGAACGGTATAAATAAACTTCTTTCTTAACAACCAGAACAAAACAATCTCAACTGGCCATAATGTACTAAATTGGAGGTTTACATGATCATACTCATTGCGGCGATGCCAAATCGACCATACAAGCGAGAGATACGCAAAAAGACCGCGTCTGCGCGAACTAACAGAGCGCGATACTGGTTTGCTAACCACACGACAACTCCTCTCATTGCGTAAATCTTCAAGATACTCGCTATTAAATTTAGTTTCAGAACCGTAATAAACTACTTGATGCCCAAGGTCTATCAGCCCCTTTGCTAGATGATAATCATAGGGCAAAACATGCGAACCAAAATCGACCAAGGCCATTCTCATTGTCATTGTCATTGTCATTGTCATTGTCAAACCTTACACCACGAATTAATGCGTAAACCAAAAACGGCGATCAAAACGGTAAACTGGTTGACTATCCCTCGCACCCAGATCACAAGCGGGATTGCCTCCAACAACACGAAACGCTGGTACATCGCGCGTAACCACAGCCCCCGCCATCACTACCGTCCCTTTTCCGATCGTAACACCCGGCATAATCATGGCACCTGCAAAAATCACCACATAATCCTCAATAACTACTTTGCGACCTTTGACAGCAAAAAGATCGTCGTGTATCTCATGGCCTAGAGAATAGATTTTTACATCATGAGCAATTGAAACACATTTCCCAATTTCGATACCGCAACGGTTATCCAAATAGACGCCTCGATTAATCAGCGAACTTTCTCCCACCCGCAAGCGCCCCAAGTGAAAAAAACGGATGCCACCCTGCAGAGTAGCTCCAGAATGCACATCGTATTTGCAAGCTCGATAAAATAAGTAGCGTAACGAAAATGGCAACAAACCATGCAATATATTAATGAGGCGTAATCCAATAAAAAAAACTTGCGTTTTTAGACGTCTAAGCATTGGTATAAAACCAAGAAATCGATTCAATTGGAGTAACGGCAGTTTCGCGCGTTGACGGCTTGCGCCAGCCCTATCAATAAAACCGTGCGCTTCCAGCCGATCAATATACTCCAAGGTTGCTCGCCGCCATTGGCGATCACTAATTCCACCTCGGCGCATAACGACTACGCCCCTACTTCGTTGAAATGAAACCTCAGCTTTAACACAGCGCAACAAAAAATCAGAATCACACGCAATGCGTACATCCACATTAAATAAACCCACAGCGTCGAAAGTCTTGCGGTGTGTCAAACACGATGGGTGACGAAATCCAAAACCATAGACAATGCGCGATAAATCAAACTGTCGATTCACGATAACCTGATTCGATTTATCAGTCTCGTCAACCACCAATGTTGAACCATAAATAATTTCTTTAGATGTGCCAGTTGATGCGGAAACACTACGACGAATAAAACTCGGCAAGTAGTAATCATCCGCATTTAAAAATGCAATATATTCCCCACGTGCAGCAGAAATCCCTTTATTCCAAGCATCCGCTATGCCGAGATCAGGCTCGCTCACATAGTGAGCCAAATGCTCACGGTATTCCTCAATAATGTCTTGCGTGCCATCTGTCGAATCACCATCAATGATGATGTACTCAATCGATGGATAATCTTGAGCAAGGACGCTTTCAATAGCTTGCTTGATATATTTTTCGCCGTTTCTAACAACGGTAATTATGCTAACCATTGACGAATGAGTAACATCCTTATGGTTATTAATGGTAATGAGCGATTCATTCATGGAATTTTCTGAACATTGTTGTGCACGTTGCTATTATTGTTTTTCCACAGCGACAGCGCCATTAGGAGAAAAAATAAAGGATGAATTACCCATCCGGACAAAAATGGGTAGACAACAAATAACAGTTTATTCGATAGATGCAAGTTTGACTTCCATGTTTGCCAAAATATCCACATAAGTACTGCCACACCAAGTGGAAAACCCAACAGAGCAACAATAATCGCATAGCCATTATTGATCGAACTAAGAGGCACGCCAGAGAAGTCTTCAAGATAGCTAAGTTCTGATCTGTAAAAATTTATGTATTCAGTCAACCCCCCAATGCCTGTTCCAAAGAAAAAGTGCAACTCTCTGGACGCTAATCCATCCAAAAATAACCACGGCGCAACAAATCTAAGAAACGTACTATTATCGATTTGACTACTAGCTATCCCTTGGAAGCGCGCAAGGATCATTTGATCAAATGCATCGCCTGCAAGCATTTTAAGCAACGCTATGCCACTCGCAAGCATAATGAATAATTTAACTCGAACATTCAACTTCACCCCTATGCTCAAATGAACTGCAAGAAGTAGAAATAGGAGGGCAAACCCGCTACCTGAAAAGGTTAATAATAAGCATACAAAATTTACAAACAATAGTAATGATATTCTTTCCTGGTGGCGCCTCATCCAAGCTTGCTGCATATTAAAGATGCAGATAAAAGCTGCATAAGAGGGTTCCGTATAGAATGACTCAAACCTTAGTCCACCCACTTTTTCAATGAAAGCGATCTCACGTATCGGCGAAAATATTGAGCCTAAGAGGATCGCAACATTCAGCCAGGTAATTATTTTTATCGAGTTAAACGACACAAAACTTGATGCAGTTTTTCGACTAGCACCATACAAAATCAAATAAAGTCCAAGATGGAGTACCGTAAATGGACCAAGTGGGTATGGAAGCATAACTGCCTGTAGCAATGTAAAGAATAGAAGCCCAGCAGTTAAATATACTACTTTGCGATAATCAAGCCAGATTGCCCAACGCTGGAAATATCGCCTGCTATTGGGAAAGAATAACGCGAATAATGATGCCACAGCAATAAATAACAACAACATAATTCCAGAATACTGTGGCGTAAACTGTGCTGCCCAATATAGCAAATTGCCAAGATTCATTTAGAGAATCTCTGATTATGTTCTGAACTTTTTTGTTTCATACTGTCAGAAGTTTGGGTTGAACAAACGGATTAGAACGATGAAACAAATGACACTCTACTTCTGGCAGATGGGTAATAACAGTCCCCAATCCAATACCAATCGCATCAGTAATACTGGTATTGCCCGAACCATTTTCACCAAAAAATAGTGTCAATTGTTCGCCCAACTCAAGAGATAACTGATCAAATAATGTGACATTATGATCGCAATGAATCAATCATCTGCATCACCACATCATCCAATTTACTATTTGCACGCCAACTTAGCTGTTTTGCCGCCTTTTCCGGATTGGCTCGGCTTATGGTTAGCTCAGAGGGACGAATAAATGCTTGTGATGATTCGACATAATCATACCACGGTAACTTAAAATAGCTAAACGCCAACTCAACAAAGTGCTGCAGTGTATGGCTCTCACCCGTAGCAATAATGAAGTCATCCGGTTCGCTCTGTTGTAACATCAGCCACATCGCCTCCACGTATTCAGGCGCCCAGCCCCAGTCTCGCGCGATGTCTAAGCGGCCTAAAACCAACTTTTCATTACTCCCAGCAGCAATGCGTATGACAGTATCGATAATTTTACGAGTAACAAAACGAGGGGGACGCAGTGGTGACTCGTGGTTAAACAGAATGCCGGTACAGGCGAAAAGATCGTAGGCTTCGCGGTAATTATTGACTAGCCAATAGGCCGATGACTTGGCCACTGCATAGGGACTGCGGGGATAGAAAGGAGTCTGCTCATCGGCTGGCTGACCGGCAGTATCGCCAAAACATTCACTGGAACCAGCATTATAGATACGAATGGTGCGCTTAAATAGCTTACACGCCTCCAGCAGGTTAAGCGTACCGATGGTGGTACTTTGAATGGTCTCGGCTGGCTGCTCAAAGGATAATCCCACCGAAGACTGCCCGGCCAAATAGTAAACCTCATCCGGATCAGAATGGCTTAGTGCCATATAGACGGTGCGAAAATCTTCTGGCACCATAGATAACAAATTAACCTGTTCATAGATCCCTAGCCGCTTTAGGTTGGAAAAGTTCGAACCTTGAGCATCACGAGAAGTCCCCCACACCTGATAGCCCTGTTGCAGTAAAAATCGTGCCAGATATCCACCATCCTGACCACTTACGCCACAAATAAGCGCCCGCTTTATCGTTGAATTAGCCATTCAGTACCTGCTGATAGATCTGTTGTGTCTCTTCGGCGCACTTTTTCCAGGAAAAGTGGTTTAATCGCTGTTGGCCTTTTAGCTTTAACGCGGTGAGCTGTTCTGCTGATGCCAGTGTCTCCTCCAGCCTTGTGGTCAATTCTTCACGGCTTAGGGGATCGAAATAGACACCAGCATCACCCACCACTTCGGGCATTGAACTGCTGTTGCTACAGATAACCGGGCAGTTATGCGCCATCGCCTCCAGCGGCGGAATACCAAAACCCTCATAGATTGATGGGTAGATAAAGGCTGCTGCATCCGTATAGTAACGACCTAGTAGTTGGTCATCGCCCTGAACCTGTTTCACCTGTTCAAGCGTTAGCCCTAGTTGGGTGATCTGCTCGCACTCGGATTGACTAAATTTCCCACCACCAAAGGCGACAATGTGAAAATTCTGTTTTAACCACGACGATGCAGCCACTGCACCTAACAGGGTTGTGAAGTTTTTATAACCGCCTCTTGCGCCCACATAGAGCAGATAGGGTTGAGCATGTTGCAACGGTTGCTGCATCGGGTGTTGAAATTGATCAAACCCTAGATAAACCACACTACAGTGCTCTGGCCATATATTAAAAAGTTCTAATAGATCGTTCCGGGTATTTTCTGAAATACAGATCACATGGTCAGCTCGCTCCACAGCTATCTTTTTTAGCTGGCTTGTCCTATCCCGAGGCGAAAAGTGATCGCTGTAGAGTTCATGAATCATGTCATAAACGGTGATGACTTTTGGGGTCGCAGAGGGTGCCGATGAGTTTCTGGCATAGTAGGTCTCATGCACCAAATCAGGCTGCCATTTTCTCAGCCACTGTTTGGAAATGAATTGATTAACGGCCAAAAAGAGTCGAGTTGTTTTGGGTGGATAGCGGTTAATCTCTATTCCTTTTACTAGATTTTTATCCAGTTCCGAAATATAGCGATTACGATGCAGCGGTGCAAATATCTTGGTTTCTACATTGAGCTTATTTAACTCATCAGCCAAGCGCACAAAGTAACGAGAGATGCCACCGTAGCTTTGCTGGCAGAAGGTTTGGTAGTCGAGAGCTATGCGCATTTTCATTATCTACCAGCCGCTAACAGATGATCGGACCAAGTTTTAGAGTGCAGCTTTTTCTTAATTAACAATGTTAACAATTGGTTCCTTCTTAGCAAGAAATTCCACATAACTGAATTAATGGGCTTTTCTGAAATAAAATGATATGAAGTTCCGTTGGAATAAAAATATTTATCTCTTTTTTCAGCGATCATCTTGAGTGTTTTTATTCTAAAAAAACCGATATGTTGTCCGTGTTCCCTGCCGTAATACCACCAATCATCTTGCCTGGGTGCAGGGTCTGAAATAATATCTGTAGAAAATAGGACATTAGGAGCAATCGATAGTAGCCTATCCAGTTCTTCCTCTGGATTTACAAAGTGCTCAAACGCCTCAAAAGCAGTTGCTAATATTGCACTTTGATCTGTGTGCTCAAATCCTTTCGCCAATAAGTTTTGGCAATATCGATCTGACCAGAGCGCATTAATGCCAAAGTCACGCAGTAATCGCACCAATATTCCGTAACCACCGGCACAATCGACTAAAGTACCTTTTAGTTCTCCCATCAACCACATTGTAACCAATACGGCTCGAGCATTATATTGGTTTCTAGCCATAATGCCTGTGTCACTATCGTTTATTGCTTCCGAATAAGCCTCTTCAAGCCAATAGGGCGACTCGGTTTGAACATATCCGCAATTAGAACAATCAAAATATTTTACTTGATGATTTAATAGCATCCCTGAAAACACAAAATCAGTATCACCGCCACAACATCTGCACAAATCAACATTATTATTTCTCATATCACAAGCTCACGCTCAAGCATCACATTTATCTCGTAAAATTTTTCTATGAAATAAGGAATAAAATAGCACAGCAGAAAATACATATACTATCAATGTAGTCCAAACAACACTCTGAGCGCCATATTCTTCAGCAAACATCAATTTTCCAGCCAAAGCCATAGATGTAAATAACATTACGGATACTACTTGTAGCCTCAACACATGCATGCCATTTAAAAACATAGCGTAAGCAGTGCCAGACGCTTCAAAAACAGCCCAAATAGCAAAAGCCAAAATCAATCCATCTGGTATATCGACACTTGTACCAATCCAATGTCGTAATAAAAATCCTGAAGCTAACCAAATTGAACTACTTATTACAATCGCCAAGGTAAGCGTGCCAAAAAATGAGATCGCCAATGTGCGCTTAATAAAACGAATATCCCCTCTCGCTTTCGCTTCTGCATAAGCCGCCCAAAGTGGGCTATTCATGACGCTCAGCGGCAAAGAGACAAACTGAAACATTCGTTGCACAATCGTATATTGCGTCACCGCAACGGCGCCAGCTAGTGAAGAGAGAATTAACGCATCAGCACCCCACCCTATCATCGTACCGATTTGCAAAACCAGAAATATTCCACCCGTATTCAGTAGATGCATCATCTCTGTTTTTGTCCCCGCAGATCTGAACAGATTAGTTGTCAACAGGTTGTTGGAATAGAGATATATAACCAAGCTACCAGAGAACAGCACTTGAACACCGTATGTTGCCAATAACAACAAGTTAGGCGGCGCTTCGATACTGGTCAACCAGAAAAGTAGTAAAAGTGATACAACTGATCCTGCCAAACGAGCAAAGTAGTTCCAATAACTGCGTTGCAGTCCCTGCATCACTTTACCGAGACCATTTAGCGGAATACTTAACGCAAACAGCGCTATAAAGTACCACGCCAATTGAACTGCATCAGCACGAGCTAATTCTGATTCGACTTTAATTAATGTAGCTAATGGAAAATAGCTGTTGATTGTTGCCGCAATAACACCGATTACCAAACCAATAATAAAAAGCAACGCAACACCACGACTAATCGTTAGTTGTAGCTGCTCAACCTTGCCAGAACTCATCTGCGCTACGCGCGATATCAGACCATTACCAACACCTAAATCTAAAAAAGAGAGCATGGCAGCCATGCTGGCAAAGGTCATCCAGACCCCAAATCGCTCTTCTCCCAGATATCCGAGTGTCATAGGCACAGTGATAATTAGCACAAGTAGCGCCATAGCACTACTTAGCACATTAGCTATGCTTCCCCAAAGTGCTAGCCGATAACGCTCATTGGTTCGTCCCTCTTCGGTAGTGGTATCGAATGGTTTGAACTGTAACAGCTGTAATTTATTTGTAAACGCTAGATTCAAATTTCATTTTTCGGCAGTAGGTGGGTTATTTCGGTTCTAATGGCTGCATACTTCAATTGATAACTATGCTTATTCCTTTGTTACCGCAACATCATAGCCATGCTTTTTCAGTAACGCATGGCGCTTGGCTTGATCCAGGTCGTAGGCAACCATCTCGTTGACCATCTCTTGCAGTGTGATTTCTGGTATCCAGCCCAGCTCTTGTTTGGCTTTGGTTGGGTCGCCGAGCAAGGTTTCGACTTCGGTTGGTCTGAAGTAGCGTGGGTCAACTGCAACAATCAAATCACCCACCTTCAATCCGGGGGCATTGTTGCCGCTAATAGCGGTTACGGTCGTGATTTCGTTTACCCCTTCGCCACTGAATTCCAGAATTATGCCCAACTCGTTAGCACTCATTTCGACAAACTGGCGCACACTGTATTGGACGCCGGTGGCGATAACGAAGTCTTGTGGTTGGTCTTGTTGCAACATCATCCATTGATACGCACATAATCTTTGGCATGGCCCCAGTCACGCAAGGCGTTCATGTTACCGAGGTAGATTTTCTTCTCTAAGCCATGGGCGATGTTGGCCAGACTGCGGGTGATTTTGTGGGTAACAAAGGTTTCGCCTCGGCGTGGTGATTCGTGATTAAACAGAATGCCGTTGCAGGCGTACATGCCATAGGCTTCACGGTAGTTAACGGTGATCCAGTAGCTGTAGAGTTTAGCTGCGGCATAGGGGCTGCGTGGGTAGAACGGAGTTGTCTCTTTTTGTGGCGTCTCTTGTACCAGCCCGTAGAGTTCGGAGGTGCTGGCCTGATAGAAACGGGTCTTTTTTTCCAGCCCAAGAAAGCGGATCGATTCGAGTAGGCGCAAGGTGCCGAGTCCGGTGACATCGGCAGTATATTCGGGCGATTCAAACGATACGGCGACATGGGATTGAGCGGCCAGGTTATAGACTTCATCCGGTTGCACTTCGCTCAGGATGCGGGTGAGGTTGGAGGTGTCGGAGAGATCGCCATAGTGTAGTTTTAGTTTCGAATTGGGCTCATGTGGGTCTTGGTAGATGTTATCCACCCGCTGTGTATTAAACGAAGAGGCACGGCGTTTGATGCCGTGGACTTCGTTACCCTTTTCGAGTAGCAGTTCTGCAAGGTAAGAGCCATCTTGACCGGTAATGCCAGTGATTAATGCTTTTTTTATAATTTCTGTCATCCCTTGTAAGTCATCAGTTGGCCGTTTCCACTGGGCATTCAGTCATTTCCAAATAGGTCTCGGGTATACACTTTATCCGCCACATCAACCAAAGTATCTGATTTTCTGTTAGCGATGATGATGTTTGCTTCTCGCTTGAAGTCTTCCAAATCGTTAATAACACGCGAATGGTAAAACTCTGTCTCTTTCATTACTGGTTCGTAGACGATGACTTCAATACCTTTGGCTTTTAGGCGTTTCATAATTCCCTGGATGCTGGAGGCGCGGAAGTTGTCTGAACCGGCTTTCATGATCAGGCGGTAAATACCGACAGTTGGTTGATTTGATAACCCCACCACTGCTCTCCCCTTATCTGGGGAGTGGGTAATTATTGATGACCTCACCCTAACCCTCTCCTTTTCAGGAGAGGGAGTTATGGATCGGAGTTTGCGGATGATTTCGTCGGCGATAAAGTCTTTGCGGGTGGTGTTGGCTTCGACGATGGCGTGGATCAGGTTTTGCGGCACATCACGGTAATTGGCAAGGAGCTGTTTGGTGTCTTTGGGCAGGCAGTAGCCACCATAGCCGAAGCTGGGGTTGTTGTAATGATCGCCGATGCGCGGATCGAGGCATACTCCTTGAATAATTTGCTTGGCATCCAGCCCGTGCGTGGCGGCGTAAGTGTCTAATTCGTTAAAGTAGGCAACGCGCATGGCGAGATAGGTGTTAGCGAAGAGCTTGATCGCCTCGGCTTCGGTATTGTCGGTAAAGAGGGTGGGGATATCCTGCTTGATGGCACCCTGTTGCAGAAGCTTGGCAAAGATTTCTGAACGTTCTGATTTTTCGCCGACGATGATTCTGCTGGGGTGCAGGTTGTCGTAGAGGGCACGGCCTTCGCGAAGGAATTCGGGGGAGAAAATCAAGTTAATTTCATTACCTGCTTCCTGCCCCTCACCCCTACCCTCGGTAACTGCTCCTTGCGTTACCCTACCTCCTTCATCCTTGCAGTCGTCTCCCTGGGGGAGAGGGAGTTTGATTTGCTGTTTGACCCGTGCGGTGTAGCCGACGGGTACGGTCGATTTGATGACCATTACCGCTTGTGGGTTGATGGCGATGACATCCTGAATAACAGCTTCGATGCTTTTGGTATTGAAGTAGTTGGTCTCGGGGTCGTAATCGGTTGGGGTGGCGATGATGACGTAGTCAGCGCCTGTGTAGGCCTCGTGTTTGTCGAGGGTGGCGCGGAAGTTGAGTGGTCTATTTTTCAGGAACTCTTCAATCTCGGCATCTTCGATCGGTGATTGCTTGCGATTTAGCATTGCAACCTTGTCGGGGATGATGTCGAGACAGACGACTTCGTTGTGTTGGGCCAACAGCACTCCATTGGAGAGGCCGACGTAGCCAGTTCCGGCTATGGCTATTTTCATGTTTTTTCTTAGTTTGCAGTTATTAGTTTTCAGTTGGTAGCGCTCATTTCGCCGTCGACATGGGTATGTTCTGGTTTGCTGGTTTGACATCGACTTGCTGAAGCGCGGATTGAATCATCAGATCCCTATCCTCCATGTGGATTGCACCGAGTCGTGGTTCGTCCCCCATGATCATGGCACCGGTAAAACAGCGGCGACTTTTTAAGCGTATTTCTACCAGCCCACAGTAAGGAACACGAATGCGATTACTATGTTGCAAGATCTTGTTTTGGCATTCTCTTCTTCGGAAGGGATTTCCATCACTTCTCTGGATAGCAGCGTACTCATGAATATCTGTTGTTTCAAGTAGTAATAAAACCTGCCATTTTCAGTTTATCGATCAACTTTCTTGCAAAATCTTTGAGTATGACCTCGCCTGCATGGGCTTTGGTTATCGCCTCTTTCAGCAGCGGAAGCGATTCAATATACTCATGTATCATTCGGTTTCTGATTTCACGCAATTCCATCCACTGATCGGCAGATGCCAATAACCCTAGCTGTTCTGCACGATCCAGATTTTCAATGGCTGTTCGGGTCTGTTCACCAAATACACGCAACCAGACGGGGAGTAACTTATCCCCTATGGTGTCCTGGAGGCGACAGAATCGGCTTGTGTATGCCTCAAGCTCTGTTGCTAATTGCGGATTTTTATCGATCGTCTCGATTTCGTTATAAAAGCGATTCTGTGTGAAAAGTTGAGTGGATGAGTAGTCGAGATAATCAATCTCCTTCTCGATGATGCGAACAAGAAATTTGAGCCGTTCCAATGTGTCGGGTTTCATAGTCTCTGGCCGGTATCCATTGCGATCTGGTGAATGGGCTGTTTTTCAAGGTTTGGGGCGGAAAGGATAACATCTACTTTTCGTCCCCAAAACAACCGCTTTATTTGTACTGCCAGTTTTGCACTTGTCTCAACTGGGTTGGTTATTGGAGTGTCGCTCACCACAAGCAGATCCAGATCCCCTCCAGTTGCGTTATTATTGACCCGTGAGCCAAAGACCCACACCGCGACAGCGTCACCCAACAATTGCTCTGCCTTATTCTTGATCTCTTGTTGTTTATTGGGTGTGATTCTCATTTTATGAGTGGGTAGTGGGCAGTTTTCAAGGTTCAGTGCTCATTTCGCCAACGACGTGGGTATGTTCGGGCTTGCAGGGTTGACATCGACTCGCTGTAGTGAGGGTTTAAACATCAGATCCATATCTTCCATCGGGATTGCACCGAGTAGTGGTTCGTCCCCCATGATCATCGCGCCGGTATCTACCAGGGCATTTACGGTGATGGGTTGTTGTAATTGCCGGTTGGCCGAATTGGCGAATTCATACTCTGTTCTGATGCTGTCCATGTTCACTGTTGCTCCATGGTTTCTATTTTTGCCCGCAACGCTGCCTTGGCTCCGGCATCGCCATGTACCAGCACGACCCTTTTCTCGCCTTTGCGAATACGCTGGACGAAGCGTACCAGTCCGTTCTGATCAGCGTGGGCGGAGTAGCCGCTGAGTGTGTGGATGCCAGCACGGATGCTGATGCGCTGGCCATCCAGATCGATATAGCCACCACGCGGGCCATATTTCTGGATGATCTGGCCGGGGGTGCCGGCGGCCTGGTAGCCGACGAACATAACATCGTGGCGCGGGTCGCCGAGCATCGCCTTGAGGTAGTTGACAACACGACCACCGCTGCACATGCCGCTGGCGGCGATGACGATAGCGGGCCGGCCGCTCTTTTGCAGGTAGTCCACAATGCGTAGGTGGGCGGCATGGTCTTCGACGGTGAGCAGTTGGTCGAATGCGAGTGGGTGGCGGCCGCGAGCGATGAGGCGTTTGGCTTCGGCATCCCACAAGTGGTGCAGTTGGTCGTAGGCGTGAGTAAAGCGGGCGGCCAATGGCGAGTCGACGATAATTTCGAGTTCTTTCCAGGGCAGGTTGCTGGCGACTTCATCCTGTCCGTGGCGGGTAATCAGCCCTTCAAGTTCGTAGAGGATCTCCTGGGTGCGACCGATGCTGAAGGCGGGAATAATGATGGTGCCACGGTTGCGTAGTGCCTTTTCGATAACGCTTTTGAACTGTTTGACCCGGCTGGCGCGACCTACATGGTTACGATCGCCATAGGTGCTTTCGAGGACGATGAGGTCGGCACGCCATGGGGATTTGGGCGCGGGCAGCAGCGGGGTGTAGGGGGCACCGAGATCACCTGAGAAGAGGATGTGCCAGCGCTTGTCGGGGGATCGGCTGGCGAGAGATCTGCTGAGCTGGACTTCGACATAGGCAGAGCCGAGGATATGGCCGGCGGGGTGAAGTTTGAAGCGCCACCCTATGGCGATAGTGTGCCACTTTTTGTAGGGGACGGTGACGATCTGGCTGACGATCTGTTGCAGTACCTGTTCGATGATGCGTTCGTTGCGGGTAACGCCAACCTTGAGGGCATCTTCGAGCACCAGCGGCAGCAGCACGGCGCTGGCCTCGGTGCAGTAGATGGGGCCACAGTAGCCGGCAGCAACGAGGTAGGGAATGCGCCCGATGTGGTCGATGTGGACGTGGGTGACAATCAGCGCTTCGATGCCGTCGAGGGGGAATTCGATAGCGAGGTTTGCTGCCCCGGCGCCCTGTTGCGAGACTTCCGCTCCCTGGAACAGCCCACAATCGACCAGCAGCGATCGGCCATCCGCCAACGTGAGCTGGTGGCAGGAGCCGGTAACGCCGTCGATGGCGCCGTGATGGGTTAGGGTGTAGTCGGGCATTCTTTTTTTTTGTTGTCAGTTTTTTAGTAGGAAGTTTTCACCGTTTCGCGGTGCCCGGATTTGTCCGATCAACCGGCTGATGATACTTGCTATCTGTGATTGTTTAATTGGAATAATAAGCTTAAAAACAATAACTTTTGCACACCATTTTTGTGTGCTGCATGGATAATATTGGCTTCAATCATCAGGTTTTCATAAATAAAATCGGCAGGGTAAACGTTATTGGCATCTATATCCCACCCACTTTGGAGCAGCCAGGCAGACTTGATCAACACAATAGAATTGATTTTGGGAACTATACGTCGCCTGAAAGATTAATCAATGTTGATGAAAACCTGCGAAAATCAATCAAGTGATCATTCAAAATAGAACGAATGATTCCCATTTTCAGGCTCTGGTATTGATGCACTGCCACATTACGAAACCCGACCATAGCTTGTGCATACTTAACGACAATTCATGCGTTAACAGGCCCGCATCCACCATCATGCGAAAGGCTTCTCTGCTTTGTTGTGGTACACCCAGTTTTTTGATTCTCACCACATGCATGGCAGCATCAATCGCTGCTTCGCACACACGTTGAAGATTCAGAATAATAATATCCTGCTGATCAAGATCATGTTCCAGTGACTGCTCACGGCCAGCATAAACCTGCTCAATACGTGTAAGGCAACGCTCGATTATCGCTGCCTTATTCAGCAATAGATCATCCATATACGTGGCCTCTCTGCTGAATATCATGCAATATTCCCGCTCGTTCTTCGTTGAGTCTGGCGTAATCGGAAAAAACGAAGTCTTCAAACACCTCACACACCATTTCATTCGAGCAAACCAACCGCCTCCCTTCTGAAATCACCTGCATGCGCATCACAGAAGAAGCGGAGCGCAAATCCACCAGATCAACATCCCTGCCCGCAATCATTGCCAGTTTTTGCGCTGTTTTCCATACGTCCTGTTCGTGCAATTTATTTTCGTTTAAAACGGCCAAATCAATATCACTTCCTTCATGCATCTGACCCAAGACCACTGAACCAAACAGATAAACTGCCAGCAATTCAGGAAACGATTCCTGCAACACCTGCAAGAGACGCCCCATCATTTCTGAATTTTCGATGCTTCCTGATTGCATGGGGACATTAATCACTGTTCATTGAAATAGTCGAGTATATTCCGCCTTGTAGAGCACAAGAAAAAGAGGGGCCATGGTAAAAATATATTCCTCTATTTTGTGTCGAATTACTTAATTCAGTTGGGCATTCCCTGTTTGAACGCCTTAACCTGGATTTTTGATAAATTCTATTGCGCCTTTATGTACATCTTTGTGTTCAGCAAAGAACTTGCCAAAATCACTCGACAGAAATCGTCACATCATGACCATGCGCTTTGAGCAAGGAATGACGTTGTGCTACTTTCAAATCTTCTGCCACCATCTCAGCACACATCTCTTGCACTGTAATTTCCGGAGTCCAGCCAAGTATTGCTTTAGCCTTACTCGGGTCACCAAGCAAAGTCTCAACTTCTGCTGGCCTGAAATAGCGCGTATCGATTTGCACAATCACATCACCAACATTCAGCGCAGGCGCTTTATCGCCTTCTATAGCTTCAACAATGCCCTTTTCCTCGATTCCTTTTCCTTCAAAACGGATAGTAATACCAAGCTCATTTGCCGACCACTTTATAAACTGGCGTACTGAATACTGAACACCTGTTGCAATCACAAAGTCATCAGGCTCGTCATGCTGCAACATCATCCACTGCATACGCACATAGTCTTTCGCATGCCCCCAGTCACGAAGCGCATCCATATTCCCCATAAATATACACTTCTCCAAACCCTGAGCAATATTGGCCAGACCTCGGGTTATTTTACGCGTCACAAAGGTTTCACCACGACGTGGTGACTCATGATTGAAAAGTATCCCATTACAGGCAAACATATTGTATGCCTCTCTATAGTTAACTGTTATCCAGTAACTATAAAGCTTGGCTGCTGCATAGGGGCTTCGCGGATAAAAGGGTGTTGTCTCTTTTTGAGGTATTTCTTGTACTAAACCAAACAGTTCTGATGTAGATGCCTGATAAAATCTGGTTTTCTTTTCCAGCCCTAATAAGCGAATTGCCTCAAGCATTCGCAAAGTACCCAGACCAGTCACATCAGCCGTGTATTCAGGAGACTCAAACGAAACCGCGACGTGTGACTGAGCAGCAAGATTATAGACTTCATCTGGCTCTACTTCTTTGATAATTCTTGTCAAATTTGATGAGTCACTCAAATCACCATAATGCAAAAAGAGCTTTGGATTCGGTGAATGTGGATCCTGATAGATGTGATCTACACGCTCTGTGTTGAATGAAGATGCACGACGTTTTATTCCATGAACTTCATACCCTTTTTCAAGCAGAAATTCTGCAAGGTATGAACCATCCTGACCCGTGATACCTGTAATTAGCGCTACTTTATTCTCTTTTGACATTTTTCTATCTGAATCCTTACTTTTATTGCTTATGCTGTTTATCTAAAAAATCCTGATACGCCATTTCCAGACCATCTTCCAGATTAATCGTTGCCTGCCACCCCAATGAGTTCAAACGTGAGCTATCCATTAATTTTTGCATGGTACCATCTGGTTTTTGAGGGTCACACTCTATTGCCCCCTGAAAACCAACTACTTTAGCCACTGCTTCTGCTAATTCTCGAATGGTCATATCGTATCCACACCCTACATTGATATGACTCAACATTGGTTGTGTGTGTTGCTCATATATCTCTTTAGGTAAATTCATGACATGTACACATGCTGCAGCCATATCATCGACATACAGAAATTCTCGTCTGGGTGTACCTGTACCCCAAATAGTCACTGTAGGAGAGTTGGTTTCCTTGGCTTCATGAAATCTTCTGATTAATGCAGGAATAACATGAGAATTTTCCGGATGATAATTGTCACCCACGCCATAGAGATTAGTAGGCATTACACTACGGTAATCGATTCCATCTGACTCACCATATTGACGGTTAAAACTTTCACAAAGCTTTATACCGGCAATCTTGGCAATGGCATAAGGCTCGTTAGTTGGTTCAAGTGTATCTGTTAAGAGTGCATCTTCTCGCATTGGTTGAGAGACAGCCTTTGGATATATACAGCTAGACCCAAGAAAAAGCAGCTTTTTAACTCCATTAAGATAGGCAGCATGAATAAGATTTGCCTCAATCATCAGGTTTTTATAGATGAATTCCGCAGGATAGATATTGTTAGCGTGAATCCCACCTACCTTTGCAGCAGCAAGATAGATTTGCTCGGGTTTTTCCTTCTGTATAAACTCATTAACAGCCGCCTGATTGGTAAGGTCAAGCTCTGCATGGGTGCGAGTTATAAGTTGTTCATACTTATATCCATTGGATAGTAGTTTCCGAATGATGGCTGAACCAACCATTCCACGATGACCAGCGATATATATTTTTTGGTTTTGATTCATTTGGTTAAATTTCTTTTTTAACTTAAATACTTTTCTATGCTTCTTTTTCTAGTATTCCAGCTTTCACTGGAATGACAATAAACTGGATCGCTTCACACGTGTTTGCAATAAGGGAGATTGTGCATCCCGCCATGCTTTACTCGCTGCGTTGACACGTACACTATGCCAGTTTCCTTTCCTCGCTGAGACGACGACAAGTATGCCAAAAGTACACAAAAATAGTTACCCTATCTCCTGCTCAAGTATCTCAATATATGCTTTAATCTGATCATATTCGTCATATTTCTTTTTTAAGAATGCTCTGGTGATCTCCATCTTTTGATGCATGCCATGAGGGGTTAATAGATATGCATATGACATTTTATGATTCGAGTTTTTAAAGTCCGTGATTTTGACCAACCCGCGGTCTATGAGTGCATTCAGCGCATAGTTTGCCTTGCCAAGGCTCATCCCCAGCATTTGCGCAAGCTCTCTTTGGGTGATTTGCGGCTGCTGATGTAAGAGCTGTAATACTCGATAGTCTTGTTCTATTGGATCCATTTTTTTGTTTCAGGCAGGCTACCGCACGACTGTGCTCTTTTGGCGCATCCGTGGAGTGTGTTCAAAGGGTGAACATCATAGAGGTATTTTAATGAAAGGACAACCGTGAGCACTGTCTTTTTAAGAAAGATTTATCAAAAATTTTATAATGAAATCTGTAACTAATACGAATGTGCTATTGCTGTTTTTGAAGATTTTTAGGTGAGGTTATTAAGGTTGTCTGTTTACCAAGGAAGTCAATTAAAACCATCACCCGGCTCTCTCCATTATCCATTTGGTAGATTGCCTCCAGGCCCTTGAATGGACCCTCCATGATTTGCAGTTTTTCTCCGTTGATAAAGAGCTTCTGTTTTCCCCTATGACCCATAAGCTTAAGTTGCTGAACAAATTGATCATCCATTTTTGCAGGTTCATTACCAAAGGTAATTAAGTGGATCACTCCCTTGGTTGATCGTATGGATGCCCAGCTTTTTATTTCATGGTCTGTTGCTGTTTGTGAAACAAATAGATATCGAGGGAAAAGTGGCTCATCAACAGTAGTGATTATTCCACGACGGATCTTTTCAACTGTCCGCATCGGCAGATAGCATTCATAGCCCTGGCGTTGCAGATTCTCTAACGCACGTTGTTCCTGGGATGGCTTTGTGTAAATCACGTACCAGTCCATTTTTTTACCTATTCATAAGAAAAATTGAGACGTTAAAAACTGGATTGCTTCACATGCATTCGCAATGACAACAATAACCTCTATTATTTCTCTTTATCCGCCAAATAGTCTGCCATTTCCAGCATACGCTCGTAACTACCAGCCTTGCCTGCATCAATACGGTATTTACCGTTAACAATTATCGCCGGTACACCATCAAGGCCATATTTTTTTGAGAGATCTGCAGCCCGATTTACCTTGGCGTTAACCGCGAATGAATTAAAGGTCTTTTTAAAGGTATCCTTATTCACCCCGTACAGCTCAAATAACTCCATTAACTCTTCCTTGTCCCGTAGGCGTCTGCGCTGTACATGGATGGCATCAAATAGTGGCTTATGTACCTTCTCTATCACGCCCAGAATTTCCGCGGTGAAGTATGCCTTAGCGTGTAGCTTCCAGATAGGGTTATTAAAAATTGCCGGCATCTGTTTAAAATCAATAAAATCGGCCTTACTCTTTTTCCATTGCTCAATATGTGGCTCAAAAGTGAAGCAATGTGGACAGCCATACCAGAACAATTCAACGACTTCGACTTGACCATTACTGCCTCCAGGCAACGCGGGTGTAATGCGCTCATAGTCCTGTCCTTCAACAAAAGCTGCTTTAACACTGATTGTTACTAGTGGCAACACAGCTAACATAGCTATGATAAAAATTTGCTTTATTTTCACTCTTGAAATTACCTCTCACACTTAACGATATGTAATATATGCATCACGAAGTCGATTCATATGTTTACTAATATAAGCCTCAAATAATCTGTCAATATTCAGATATTGATTATTTATATTATTTTTTATCATGGGTATATCAGCCACATTATAGGCTAGACCATTGTGGTCATCCCCAACCCTGGAGTTCACACTATAGTACCAACTGGGTATACCTGTAATTTGAATATGGCTCAAGTGAGTTTTCTCCTGGCGCGAAGTTAATGGTACAGAAAACCCAATTCCAGCAACCATAACAGCATTAACATTCGAATTCATTAATTTTGTATGCCTGAAATTTAGCTTAATAACGGTATCGTCAAACAGATAATCTGCTTCAATTTTGTATCCTTGATCCTGTCCCAAAAACTGCCCCACACTCAATTTGAGACGGATATCTTTTTCATCCCAATAATAACGATAAGAACCGAGCAGAACAGGGAGGTTATAACTGTTATCTATTCCTAAATAGCGCCCGGCTGTAGCATTTAGTTGATGAATACCATCAAGACTACTCCATTGAGCTTCGTTTTGAGCAAAAATGTATCGATCATTATTGTATCGCATTATACCTAACTGCAGCTGGTCGAAACTTTGAGTCGCAGGGCTAAATGTTTTACTTAAGTAGATATCCATTAGTTGTGACTTCTTTGCCTGACTTTTAAAAATACCATTCTCAAAATCACCACTATTTGAAAGAAGTATGTCAGCTGAGCTATAAAATGATAAACCTTTTGATAATGGAATCTCTAGTTGCGTATTGAGTGCGAGCGAATAGTCCAACATCCCAACCTCAGTACCAATAGTTGATATCAATGATGGAGATAGTGTTAGCTTTGGAGTTAGTGTGCCATCATCCTTTTTAAGCCATAAGGTCTCGTCATTAACTTCATTTGGAGTTGTGATTATTTCAGGCATATCATTCAAGACACCCGTTTGTATAAAATGCCTGTATCCAGATATGTTGCCTTGTAATGTTACTTGATTTATTCCATTTTTCTGCATCGTTACTGAGTACTTTTTAAAAGACTCTGGTGCATATTCTGATACAGCTCCTAAAACAACCCCAAGCGCATCAAGACTATTTGCATTAAACACTGTGCTTTCAAAACGAAGCACTAATGTTTGACTATTAGTGCCCAAATTTACGTTATCAAAACCATAACTTTTTATTCTCTGATATAACTCGTCAGTCCATGCTTTCGTAATTATTGTACTTTTTTCAGGCTGATTGTCTTCTAATAATAATGTGTGTGTTGACTGGGTGCTAAAGCTAAATTCATTAATGGAACTGTTTATGATCTGATTTATTCCTGAACTATCATTTTTAGCTCTGTTTGCTCCAAGAGGAAATGAAAAACTTATTGCATAAAAAAGATTATCGCCAGCTGTTACTGTTTCATCCATTTGCGCGACGGTGAATGTAAGTTTTTTATTATCACTCATCCATGACGATGGGGTAGAAAGATTCAAGCTCCTATTAACATCAGCCCCATCGTATTCAACATTTACTGCCAACCATGGAAGCGGAAGAATTTCCATTCCGTAAAAACTGCCATTCATTGGACCAGAATCAGAAAAACTATGAGAGTACCCGGCCGATAGTTTAGTGAAACCTATCGTTTTTGATATAACAATATATTCAGCATCATAATAGTTTGAAGCACCGCCTAGATCCTGTATTCCTAATGCAATGTCAAACCATTCTTTAAAAAATGGTAGCTGCCATTTAATGTTAAATGACATATCCGATCCACCGGAAAATTTCCTACCATTATTCCGCCACGCCAGCTCGACATTATCAAAAATACCCAGCAGAACATTTTCGTTAACCCCTCTTTCATAGTGATTAGAGGTATAACTTGAACGTTTATTTTCAAAAATATTTGAAAGTTGAATTTGTGCCTGTCCTTTGTCCATGACAGATGCGTCAGGAATATTAACAAGTCCGGACATTCCCTGAATGTTGATTTGAGAAGCTGTAAGGCTTGAGGTATTGAGGAATAACAGGAGCAAAAATAGAAGCTTTGATGAATTATTAAACATATTAGCTTTTTTTACTTTAGATACATTTTTTTAGTAAAAAAAAGAACCGACCACTTCAACTATAGAAATGGTCGGTTATGATTTTATCAAACTAAATATTATATGTATTACAACTAGTCACTATTTATTGAACAGCACCAGTAACACAGTTTGTGTCGTACTCTGCTTGAGTAGCGAAGTATGTTTTGGTTATAGCACAGTAGATTGACACTGTAGTAGGTGTTGCAGGTGCGATTTTAGTTTCATCAATTGTTACCTTGGTTTCCTCTGTATTAATCTTTGTTGCATCCACATCAGTAACAACAGCTGTTTGTGTAGTAGTGGTTGTCTGTACATTAGCGATAGTCTGTGTTGTATCTTCAGCTGCAGCCTTAACATTTGCAATAGCTGTAATAACGCTAGCACTTACATTGGTAGATGTAGCATCAGAAATTGTCTGTAACTTGGTTGCCAGTGCAGCTTTAAGCTCAGCCTCTTTCGCTGGGTCTGCAGTAACCGCTTTAACTGTATTATCTACCTCTTTTTCAACTTTCACCTTAACCACGAGTTCTTCTGATGCGTTTACAGATGCAACCTGCTTTTTAGCCAGGCTCGAAATCGCAGCTTTAACATCTGCGGCTGTTGCTGCTGTTGATGTATTTACTGATTCAATTGCTGCTGACGTTGCCTTAATAGCTGTCGCAACTTTCGCCTTATTAGTATTTACAACATCAGTATTGACCTTGATAGTAGTACTGGAAGTAGTGGTGATTTTGGTTACAGCTTTGTCGATCATGTCTGTCGCAACGGTACTTGTATTCGATGAGAAATCAAGAGCACCAGAAGCTGTATCAATAATATCAAACAGGCCAGCATATACATTGGATGAAATATCTTCAGCTACCTTATCTTCAGAAGTGGCTGTTGAATCTACTGCATCAGAAGCAGCTGCAATGGAAGATGTGGTTGTTTCAATCATTGCAGAAAGCTTGCTATTCACCTTCTGAATTTCAGCCGCAAGTTGTACATCCGAAGTGGCGGCATTTGCATCAAGACCAGCAGCCATCGGATCATAAGTCAATAGATCGACAGAAGTACTGGTAATACCCAGTGCAGTTTTTAGCTTTGTTTGAACAGACGCAACGGTTGCGTTTGGATCTTTTTCCAAAGCAGTAGCAATAAGTGTTGTCAGTGGCGTAACCGATACCTTGCCATTACCAGAACCTGCAGGAGCTTTCATCACACCCTTTAACTTTTTACCAGTTACTGAGTCTGTACCACCTGTAATCACAAAGGCACCAAGACAGGCTGCTGTACCTTGACTACTATCAAACTTAAAGGTTCCGTCAGCTCCAGTTATGCTCGTTTTTCCTTTACACACAAAACCAGGATTAGCTGTTGTGTTTACACCTTGCGCGGTTACAGTAGCACCAACAATATATGGATCGACAACCACACCGGAAAGTACTACACCCGTAGTACTACCCGCTGGTGCTGGATCACTACTTGATGATGAACATCCATAAATAGTGAAAAGCGAGGCAATGACTGTAGATATCATAATCTTTTGGAAACTGTTTTTAGAAAATCTGCTCATAAATCTAATTCCTCTAAATTTATATAGTAATTTGAATTCAACCGTACATTGCAACAAGCGACTAACAATGCTGAATTGATCTGACTTTCTGACTATTGAACAAGTACATTCGGAGCCGTTCTAACAATTAGTCATTCAATTAAAAAATATCACAGTAATTTCCATGAAACAATAAACATAACAACATAACAACATAACAACATCACTACATCAATATTCTCTAATGAGCTACTATTTCGATCATAGCTATTAAGTCATTGTATATTATACAAATATTACTGTTATGGCTCTTAATGGCTGGTTTATCCACTACAACATTAGTCTGTTAGTGTATAAATTAAAGTACAGAGCTTTTTTATTAAGTCTTTCGATATAAAAGAGACAAGTGTGGGTATAGCCTGTAAAATCATTGATGTCTATTATCTGTCACCAGAAGATTACATTTTTCTTTACTTAAAATTTTAGAGAATTAAGTTGATGCAAAATCATCACCAGCATGAAACACTCACAAACACACCAGCATGGTGTGCTTTGAAAACTCATACCAAAGAGTTTGATTCATTCAATTTAAAGCAGCTGTTTGCCGCTAACTCCAATCGCTTTACTGATTTTTCTCTCAAACATAACGATATTCTGTTCGATTATTCAAAAAATCTGGTCACAGAACAAACTATGCAGTATCTGTTTGAGTTAGCCCGACAGGAACAGCTGCAAGCCAAGATTCAAGAGATGTTTACTGGTGAGATCATCAATTTCACTGAAAAAAGAGCTGTTCTCCATGTAGCTTTACGTAACCGTAGCAATACACCGATTTATGTTCAGGGTGAAGATGTCACCCCAAAAGTGGATGCTGTGCTCGATAAAATGGAGACATTTATTAAATCAGTTCATAACGGTACATTTTGCGGTTTTACTGGTGAGAAATTTACCGATATTGTCAATATTGGCATTGGTGGCTCCGATCTAGGCCCTAAAATGGTCGTCGAGGCATTACGTCCCTACCAGATACGTGGATTAAATACTCATTTTGTTTCTAATGTAGACAGCTCTCATTTGATTGAAGTACTCAAACGAGTACATCCTGAGACAACATTATTTGTCGTTTCATCCAAGACCTTTACCACTCAGGAAACCATGACCAATGCAAATACTGCACGACAATGGTTTCTCGATAGACTGGATGATAAAAGTGCCATTGCCTCTCACTTTGTCGCGGTTTCAACCAATATCCCCAAAGTAAAAGCATTTGGGATTGATGAAGCAAATATCTTTGAATTCTGGGACTGGGTTGGAGGACGTTTTTCCCTATGGTCTGCCATTGGTTTATCGATTGGACTGGCAGTCGGAATGAAAAACTTTTATGAGCTGCTTGAGGGTGCTCATGAGATGGATAACCATTTTTCCTCTACACCTCTCGAAAAAAACCTGCCTGTAGTGATGGCGTTACTGGGAATTTGGTACAGCTCTTTTGTTGGCGCACAAAGCTATGCCATCCTCCCATATGATCAATATATGCACCGCTTTAGTGCCTATTTACAACAAGCTGAGATGGAGAGTAATGGTAAGCGTGTTGATCGTGATGGTAACGTCGTTGATTATAAAACCTCACCGATTATATGGGGTGAACCTGGCACAAACGGGCAGCATGCCTTTTATCAATTGGTACATCAGGGAACCACTCTGATCCCTGTCGATTTCCTTGCACCAATAGATAGTCACAATCCTTCGGGAGAGCATCATAAAATCCTGCTGGCAAATTTCTTTGCACAGAGTGAAGCCTTGATGCACGGTCGTGATCTGGAGGCATCAAAGCAACAACTTATTAAACAAGGTATAGCTGAAGAAGAGGCAACCAAACTGGCACCCCACCTTGAAATGCCCGGCAACAAACCAAGCAGTTCAATACTATTCAAAACATTAAATCCAAAAACACTCGGGGCCTTGATTGCGCTTTATGAGCATAAAATCTTCGCTCAAGGTGTGATCTGGCGCATCAACTCGTTTGATCAATGGGGTGTAGAGCTGGGAAAAATACTAGCCTCAGCGATTCTGCCACAACTAGACGATGATCAGCCCATTAGCGATCATGATGGCTCAACCAACGGTTTAGTCAATTATTACAAGTCAGAGCGTTCGAGCTAACTATTTTTGATTGGTTTTGTGTGTTGGAGGTGAATTTATGAACCCTGCCAATAAAACTGCTATTTATCTCCATTACTAACAATGACAAAAAGCCATCATTTCGAACGCAACTGAAGTAATCTCTTACCGACCAATACTGTAGTAACTAATTCCCTTTTCAGCCAGGTGCTGCGGGTCATAGAGATTGCGTCCATCAAAAATGACGGGATTGTTTAGTGTCGATTTGATCACTTCAAAATCAGGGGCTTTAAATGACTGCCATTCGGTCACCACAACCAGGGCATCTGCTCCACTCAATGCTGCTTCCTGCGAATCAGCCAAAACCAGATCTTCCCGTTTGCCGTAGATACGCTCACATTCAACCATCGCCTCTGGATCAAAAGCCTGAACCGTTACCCCTGCATTCCATAATGCCTCCATCAGCACACGACTAGGGGCATCGCGCATATCATCGGTATTGGGTTTAAAACTAAGTCCCCAAAGTGCTATGATTTTACCCTTTAAATCACCCGCAAAATAGTGATGGATTTTCTCAAACAACAACTCTTTTTGATGATGATTGACCGACTCAACAGCTTTAAGGATTTGTGCATCATGGCCAATTCCATCAGCTGTGCGAATTAATGCCTGCACATCTTTTGGGAAACATGATCCACCATATCCACAACCGGGATAGATAAAGTGATAACCAATTCGGGTGTCCGATCCAATGCCTTGCCGAACGGCTTCAATATCTGCGCCTAACTTCTCTGCCAGATTTGCCATTTCATTCATAAAACTGATTTTTGTGGCAAGCATACAGTTGGCAGCGTATTTGGTCAGTTCGGCACTGCGCACATCCATCACAATGATCTTTTCATGATTGCGATTAAAGGGAGCATATAAATCGTGCATACGCTTTGAGACATAATCACTGTCTGTTCCAATAACAATTCGATCAGGACGAGTACAGTCACTAACTGCCGCACCTTCTTTGAGAAACTCAGGGTTGGATACCACATGAAACTCAAGATCCACACCACGCTTTAGGAGTATGGAGTTAACCTTCTCTTTTACCTTATCCGCAGTACCTACTGGAACGGTACTTTTATCAATAATGATCCTGGAATCATCCATATAGGTTGCTATGGTCTCAGCAACAGCTAGTACATATTGCAGATCTGCGGAGCCATCTTCATCTGGTGGGGTACCTACAGCAATAAACTGAAACTCACCATGTTTAACCCCTGCGGCGGCATCTGTAGTGAAATGGAGTCGTTTTTCTTTATAGTTATGCTGGACAATCGCCGTTAAACCCGGCTCATAGATTGGGATGATGCCTTTTTTAAGGTTTTCGATTTTATTCTCATCTATATCCACACAATAAACATGGTGTCCTGCATCGGCTAAAACAGCAGCCTGCACCAAACCCACATAACCAATGCCAAAAACAGTCACTTTACTCACTAGCTATCCTTTTGAAAAAATTCAGCCCCGATACGGGGCTGATTATTAAATGTGAATTATCGGACTCCTGTCAATAAATGCAACTATAAGGTTCCATAAGAGTGCAATCCAGAGAGGAACATATTTACTCCTACAAAAGCAAACAAGGTAACAAACAAGCCAATCACCGCCCACCAGGCAAGAGGTCGCCCTCTCCAGCCTTTGGTTAGTCGTAGATGTAACCACGCAGCGTAGTTTAGCCAGACAATTAATGCCCAGGTCTCTTTCGGATCCCATGACCAGTATCCACCCCATGCTTCTGCTGCCCACATCGCACCAAGTACGGTTGCAACGGTAAAGAAGGCAAAACCCAGGGCAATGGATTTATACATAATGTCATCAAGCTGCTCCAGAGACGGCATTCGTTTGATAAACACACTATCCGGATTTTTCTCAACTCGTTTATCAATCCATAAATAGGCCACACCAAGCATGGCTGCCAGGGCAAAGGCGCCATATCCAACAAAATTGGTAGGCACATGGATCTTCATCCAGTAACTTTGCAGTGCAGGAACCAGTGGCTGGATCTCATGCGCACCACGGTCGAAGGTATACCAGAGGATAAAGGCAACAGCTGCGCTAATGATGGTTAACACAAATGCACCCATCGCTCGTTTGTCAGTACGCTGTTCATAGTAGAGGTAGATTAATGCGGTAATGATCGCAAAAAGAATAAACACCTCATAAAGATTACTCACCGGGATATGACCCACATCCGGGCTTATCAGATACGATTCACGCCATCTCACCATCAACCCGACAAGCCCCATGGTAGTTGCACTCCAGGTTAATGAGCTCCCTACGCGACCACTGAATTCTGAACCAATTGCCAGGGCAAAATAATAGGAGGCTGTTGCCATTACAAATAAAGCACTCATCCACATTATGGCGGATTGACTGGATATGAGATATTTCAAAAAGAAGTTGGTTTCACCAACTGATAACTGATCCCCATAAATTGAAATCGAAATCAGGCTTAACACACCAACAACAATGGATATGGTCTGCATTGAACGCCATGCCCAGCCAATAAACGTTAAGGAGATCCCTGCTCCAAAAAGTATCCCTACCTCATAGCCATCCATCCATGAGCCATAATTTTTGTAGGCGAACAGTGTTGCCAGGGTAACCATAACCGCCCAACCCCAGTCTTTTAGGGTGCGCTGTTTAATGAACGAACGTTGCGCGAATTCTTCTTCTAGATATTGCTCTGATGACGCCATTTTATTACCTTTTAAACCGATTCTTTGCTAAAAAAAATCTATCTGTTATAGATACACCCTAAAATTCAAGACTGGACTACTGCGTCACAATGGATCACCTCGATCTACGACCTCACGATGACAACAAAAAGCGCATGTCAATGCGAACGAAGGTGAAGCAATCCAATTTTTATTTGTGGGTATGACCTAAACCATTATCAATGGTTCAGATATTAGTCATTCGTTGTAATGTCGTAGTCATCTTTGCAAACTCCTGATCAAATTCACTGCGATTTCTATGACCACTACCGGCAAAAAGTATACGACGCTGGCCATTTTCTTCAGACACCAATAACCATACACGCCGATGCTGAATATAGATCATCAAAAATATCCCCAGCATCAACATCACACAGCCCAAATAGACAATATTTTGACCAGGTGCGCGGGTGATCTGCAATCCGGATGCTTCAATATGTTTAAAGTCTTCCATCTTTAAAAAGAGGGGCGAACCATAAGGGCTAATCAGAGAAATGGCATTTAGGGCATCATCAAAATAGAGCGCATCTATATCTGATAATCCTTTTGTTACATCTACCCCATCAGCTTCCATCACATCAAGATATAAATTGGCAAAAATGCTTTGAATCACCTGTACATATGATTGCAGGGCATCCTGACGTTTTGGCTCTGGAATATTCTTTTCAGTCTGCTCAACCAGCCCATCAAAGCCTTTATCTAAAAATAGTTGAATCAGACCCAGCATGGATGTTGTGACATCTTTATAAAGTTTTTTGTCTTTATCCGTCACACCCAATTCAACATCAACCTGAGCGTTGACAATTTCACGAATTCTTTGCTTATCATGAGTTTTCGCAAGCAATTTAAGAAAGCGTTTGATAGAACTCTCACCGGGGTCAACCGGGATATGAATATAGCTGTACTCCTGTGAAACCTGCTCGCGCACCCCACTCATAATAAAGGGACGGCCATTTATCGTTACAGGTGCGAAATAGTTTACATACTCTCGTGCATCACCAGCAGCACTACGAATCTTAAATACTACACTGGGACCATAATTATGAAACTTCTTGCCACTGGTATCTCCCTCTGGAGGTGGAAAGATGTTAAACATCTTGAAATCTGAAATCTCAATAGTGACATCGCCGCGAGTGGTTGATAATGGAATATTCTTACCCGCAATACCATTAATGCGTAATGGTTCATAATCAGGTCTGTCCAGTGAGTAAGCATCCAGCACGACCTCGGAACCGCCATCAGCAAAGCTGGCCTGATAGATATTGTATCCTTTATAAATCCAGGGGTGATTAACCTGAATGGTTTTCTCTAAAGGCTTTTCCAGCTCAGGATCATGGATAACCAAATCACTTTCAAAGTTCTTGGGCATGCCACTTTCATAATGTTCAATTCGAAAGTCTTTCAGTTCAACGGAAAAAGGCAAATTTTGTAATAGATAGCCATCTCTAACCGGTAAAAAGACAAAATTGGCACGCGATCCTTCAGGTAAGCTCACACTACCCCTGAACGAAACATTTTCTTCACCTAACTGACTTTTCTTAGGTATCTCATCAACCGCCACATCACGTTTTTCAATTTCAATCTGTCCACGCCACTCGGATATTTTTAGTGGCACATTGCCATCAACCAGGCCACCCACACAGATCACAACAATCCCTACATGGGTGAGTAAATATCCAAAACGACTGATAGACCCTTTCATACCGGCAATGACATTATGATCATCGCTTAAACTGGATTGAAAACGGTATCCATACGCTTTTAACGCCGCCTGCAATCTGGAGTAATCAATTTCGCCTTTTAGCTCCCACTGCTGTTGATGGTGAAATGCCCTCAGTGATTTCTCCTGCACATTAAGGCGATAATGGTTCATATCTTTCAGCATGCCCGGTGTCTGACGATAAACACACACAGATGTGGAAACCATTAAGAACCCCAATAAAAACAGAAACCACACACTGCCATAGATATCAAATAGACCTAAGGATTTAAAAACCTCAAACCAGAACGGCCCGAATTTAAAAACATAATCGTTGTAGGGTTGATTTTGTTGAAGAACAGTGCCAATCACCGCAGCAATGGAGATCACAACCAGTAAACTGATCGCCAGATTCATTGAACCGAGGAATTCCAACAAAATAGTACTACGACGACGATGTTGTGTTTTGTCGTTTAAACGCGTATTCGACAAGATGTTGACCTTAATGATTATTCTAAAAAAGAGGCGCATATAATGCACCATTAGTCTCAATAGTGCACTATCTATATGTTGGTTGATTAATGTAATACGTTGATATATATAAGTTTTTCATTAACTACTAATGACAAGTCAGTTACATTATTTATGTGATACCACGTTCATTGAGTAGTTCTATGACCACTTTTACCGAATCATCAATCGATAGTTCACCGGTATTTACAACCAGCTCAGGCTTTTCCGGTGCTTCATAGGGTGATGAGATCCCGGTAAAAAAGGGTATTTCTCCCTTACGCGCCTTTTTATAAAGCCCTTTGACATCCCGGCTTTCACACACATCCAGAGAGCTATCACAAAATATTTCCAGAAAATCACCGTGAGGGAACAGTTTTCGAACCTGCTCACGATCACTTCTAAAAGGCGAGATAAAAGCGGTCAAGGTAATCACACCAGCTTCAACCATTAATTTGGAAATCTCACCAACTCGCCGAATATTCTCGACCCGATCAGCATCACTAAAACCCAAGTCACTACACAGACCATGACGAACATTATCGCCATCCAGCACAAATGTCGCACACTGCTTATGGAACAGATAATCCTCAACCGCATGAGCCAAAGTTGATTTCCCAGAGCCAGACAATCCTGTGAACCATAAAACAATTGATTTATGCCCATTTCTGGCTTCACGATGCGTACGTGCCACTGTGGCATGGTGCCAGATTGTATTTAAGCTTTTTTTAATCTCATTATCCATGGTATTAACCTGCCATCTTTATTGAGGTATCGCTCAAAAAAAAGGTGGTCCAGAGGACCACCTTTTTCAAAAAAGCCAAGCAATACCTAATTTAAACCTGCTACATATTCCGCAACAGATTCAATCTCAGCGTCACTCATTTTTTTGGCAATACTTTGCATCATCATACCCGCATCGTTGGTACGAGCACCAGAGCGAAAATCTTTCAGCGCTTTAACCACATAAGTACTGTACTGACTATTTACAGAAGGAAATCCCGCACCGGGATTACCTGCACCACTGGGTCCATGACATGCCATACAAGCAGACACACCTGTCGCACTATTACCTGCGGTATAGATTTTCTTACCTGCCGCAGCTTTTACTGCATCAGCCGCAGTGCCTGTTGAGCGGGTATTTGAAGCAAAGAATGCGGCGATATCTGCCATATCCTGATCACTTAGGGCCGCAGCCATACCATTCATGGTATCGTCTTTTCTGGCTCCGGATTTGAAGTCAACGAGTTGCTTTACCATAAATGATGCATGCTGACCTGATAATTTTGGCCACATAGGAGCAAGACTATTACCATCCGTACCATGGCATGCGGTACACATCATTGCTTTATCTTTACCTGCATTCGCATCGCCTGCAGCCTGTAAAGAACCCATAAATCCAACCAATACCATTAATGTGATCAATTGCTTTTTCATTCGATTACCATTTCGTAGATTAGTTTAGTACTCTAAATCATCTCTATTGACTATTAGAGACCATGTATTCAATCGCTGAGAAGACCTGCTCATCACTAAGATCTCCGCGACCACCTTTTGGAGGCATAAATCCTGTCTTGCCTTTATAACCATTAATTGCATGCTCTTTCAGAACATCCATACCTTGATCGATACGTGATGCCCAGGCTGCTTTATTGCCAAACTTGGGTGCTCCAGCAGCCCCAGTCATATGGCAAGCAAAGCATGCTGTGTTGTATATCTGTTTTCCATCTGCATAAGCCTGACCAGATAACAGCAACAATGCCGCAAAACCTATAATGATTTTTTTCATTCGCGGGTACTCCTCAGCTATTGACTACATTTCTCTACTTACAATCTACAGCTGTATAATTTACTTAACGCCAGCTTTTTCCATCAATGCCATAATTTTGTCAGCTGTCAACAGCGGAATCTGTGGTGCCATCATAGGATTCAGCATCGCACCAGAGGCATTTTTCTTGGCTTTCAGGGTATCAATCCACTTGTTTACATCGCCACCCATTTTCTCGTAACGTCCAGCCCAGTCAGCCTTTCCAGCAGGAGATGCTTTAGGTGCACCACCAACGCCTGCAATGTGGCAGGCAAGACACGCACCAATATCAGCAGCCATTACTGGTTGACCCGAGAATAAAACTAATGCCCCCACGGCACCTAATATAATTTTTTTCATTAATCGATACTCCTCAAAAATTGTCTATAGTGCCAACCTGCCCCTCCAGGTTAAAAGCACACCACTGACCAATATGGTCAGCTGGTAACAATATACCACTGTGCCCTATATTGGCAAATGCTAACATTGATTTATCTGACTGGTTTTTAACCTGACATCGCTGATTTAGGCTAAAATCACTCAAAATTAACTGGCAGCCAACTAAATGAACCCATCATCCCGATATCGAAAGGCCTTTTTTTCCATCAGTGCAAACCAATTTTCCCAGTTTCCTGATGATAGTCAGCGTGAGGTCGCCTTTGCAGGCCGCTCCAATGCTGGTAAATCAAGCGCTTTAAATGCAATTACTGACCAAAAAAATCTGGCAAAAACCAGTAAAACTCCCGGCAGAACCCAACTTATCAACTTTTTTGCTCTTGATAATGGCGATTACCTGGTCGATCTTCCCGGATACGGCTTTGCTAAAGTCCCTGAAACCATCAAGAAGCATTGGCAACAGGTATTGCAACACTACCTAAACAATCGCCAGCAACTTCAAGGAGTTATACTGATGGTCGATATTCGTCATCCCCTGAAAGAGTTTGACCAAATGATGCTTGAGTGGGGTCATAAAATGAACATTCCGGTGCATATCCTGCTGACAAAGGCGGACAAACTCAAACGCGGCGCTGCATCCAGTGCGCTCCTGTCCATAAAAAAACACATCAAAGCCTATCCATTGACCTCAGCTCAACAGTTCTCTGCGTTGAATAAAACCGGGATAGAACAGGCACATGCAAAGCTTGATGAATGGTTTGGAAAAAATGAGTCATTTTAAAAAAAATTACCCCGAACAGGGGAGTGTTCGGGGTTAACTAATCTCATTCGACACTTAATAGGAGGAGTCAGCATCGAACATCTGCCATGGGGGGTGACAGATATACACAATTAATCGTGGTGTATGCTCTGTATGACAGGGTCTTTCAGGATAAGTTCAAAAATATTGTAAAAAAATTAATGCGCCTCATCCCAGTTCTTTCCTGTCCCGGTATCTACAATCAGTGGAACATCAAGTTTCGCTGCTGAGGACATCAATTCAATGATGTTTTTTGTTACTGATTCTACGGCCTCTTTTTTCACCTCAAACACCAGTTCGTCATGTACCTGCATAATCATTTTTACTGCTGGCTTTTCTGTTTCTATCCAATGATCCACAGCTAACATCGCTTTTTTGATAATATCCGCAGCACTTCCCTGCATCGGTGCATTTATAGCGGTACGCTCAGCATACTGCCGCCGTTGTCCATTGCTGGAGCGAATATCCGGAACATGCAATCGACGTCCAAACAATGTCTCAACATAGCCATATTCACGAGCATATTCACGAATATTTTCCATATAAGTTTTCACCCCCGGATAACGCTCAAAATAAAGGTTGATGTAGTTCTGTGCGGCTGCGCGGTCAATTCCCAGCTGTTTTGCCAGGCCAAACGCGGACATACCATAGATCAAACCAAAGTTAATGGCCTTGGCACTTCGTCGCTGCTCTTGACTCACACGCTCTAAAGCTACTTCAAAAACTTCAGATGCGGTCACCTTATGAATATCCTCACCCGCTGCAAATGCGCTCAGAAGACCAGGATCTGCAGAGAGATGCGCCATAATTCTTAACTCGATTTGAGAATAGTCTGCAGCAAGAATGATATGGTTCTTTGGTGCGATAAATGCCTGGCGAATTCTGCGACCCTCAGTTGTTCTAACCGGTATGTTCTGCAGGTTAGGATCAGAGGATGAAAGTCTGCCAGTAGCTGCCACGGCCTGATGGTATGAGGTATGAACGCGCCCGGTATCAGGATTTACCATCAGCGGTAGTTTATCGGTATAGGTAGATTTGAGTTTCGCCAGAGACCGATGCCCCAACAACAACCGGGGGAGCGAATAATCCAGTGCAAGTTCCTGCAGCACATCTTCTGCGGTTGAAGGTTGCCCTTTAGGCGTCTTTTTAATAATGGGTAGATCAAGCTTCTCAAACAGTATTGCCTGTATCTGTTTGGGTGATCCCAAATTAAACACTTCACCAGCTTCCTCGTATGCCTGCTTTTCCAGCTGTGCCAGCTTTTGTGCCAACTCACTACTTTGCAGTTGCAACATTGCCGCATCCACAAGTACCCCGATGCGTTCAATACGCTGAATAACCGATAGTAAAGGAATTTCCATCTCCTGATAAAGTGCAGCTAACTCTGGTGTCGGTTGCAGCCTTGACCATAACTCCTGATGTAGCGCAAATGTCACCTCGGCATCTTCCGCCGCATAGGGTCCGGCTGTCTCTATAGGCACTTCAGAGAACAACACCTGCTTTGCACCCTTTCCGGCGACCTCTTCATATTTTATAGTTGAACGACCCAGATATTTTAATGCCAGAGAATCCATATCATGTCGTGAAGCAGTACTATCGAGCACATAGGATTGCAACATAGTGTCATGGGCGATCCCTCTTAGGGTGATTCCATGATTTAGCAGGACATGTGCATCATATTTCAGGTTTTGCCCAACTTTGGCTTTGCTATTGTCTTCAAGAATAGGGCGCAACTTATCGAGCACCCATTGACGATCCAGTTGTTCTGGCGCTCCAACATAATTATGTGCCAGTGGAACATAGGCCGCCTCTCCTGCGTTTATGGCAAAGGAAACTCCGACTATGCTCGCATCCATATAATTAAGTGATGTGGTCTCGGTATCAAACGCAAAAAGGCTGGATGCAGATAATCTTTCCATCCACTCATTAAAGCGATCCTCACTAAGAACGGTTTCGTAATTTGTATCAATCGCTGATGGCATGGACTCCTGACTTGGACCTGTCTCTTCGTCACCATTTAATAACTCGCGTAGCCAGGTTTTGAATTCCAGCTCAGAAAACAGTGTCTGTAGCTTTTGTTGATTGGCAGGCTTAATGGTTAGATTTTTGATAGTATCTTCAAGCTCAACATCACATTTAATCGTAACCAGTTCTTTTGCCATATCCAGTTGCGACAAATGTTCTCGCAGGTTTTCACCCACCTTGCCTTTAATCTCTGCTGCATGGGCAATAACACCATCAAGATCATGATACTCATTCAACCACTTTACCGCCGTTTTTGGACCCACCTTTGGAATGCCTGGGACGTTATCCGATGTATCACCAATCAGTGCCAGATAATCCACGATCCGCTGTGGCGGTACACCAAACTTCTTAACCACACCATCAGGATCCATGACTGTATTGGTCATGGTATTTATCAACGTGACATCGTTATTGACTAACTGAGCCATATCCTTATCGCCTGTGGAGATAACTACTTTCAGTCCTTTGACTACAGCACTATTTGAGAGGGTGCCAATGACATCATCAGCCTCTACCCCTTCGATCGCGAGCATTGGCAATCCCATTGCAGCAATCACCTGATGCAAGGGCTCAATTTGTGAGCGCAAATCATCCGGCATGGGAGGGCGATTGGCTTTGTATTCGTGATAAAGATCATTACGAAATGTTTTACCCTTGGCATCAAACACCACCACCATATAGTCAGGCTTTTCATCGATCAGCATTCGCCGTAGCATATTTACAACGCCATAAATGGCACCGGTATGCACACCTTGTGAGTTTGTCAGCGCGGGCATTGCATGAAACGCCCGGTATAGATAAGACGAGCCATCAATTAGAAATAATTTTTTTACTTGGTCAGTCATTGGTTTACTATGGTTAGGAATAAACAATCACTGATATTAACACTCAAAACCCAAAAGCTCTGCTAAAGTTAAACTATCCCCATCTATTTAAAAGATGACAGACAAACCCAAGACGGATTTATCATGAAAACAACATTTTCCGCTCTGATTGCATTGTTGATATTAGTGCTTTCAGTCTCAACTTCAGCTGAGCAACCAACAGATGATGAGCTTGAAGCACAAATTACGATTATCAAAAAGAGAACAACTTTAATTGAGGAGTTCCGCCGTAATGGCACCCTTTATATGGTAAAAATTACCCCTAAAAGTGGTTTTCCCTACTATTTAATTGATAGCGATGGAGACGGAAGCCTGGAAACAAAGCGAAACCATCTTGAAGCTCACGAGACCGTGCGCTGGGAAATTTTCCGATGGTGATCTCCCATTTAATTACAGCGTAAATATCAGCAAGAATCTTATAAAAACACACTAAGCTATTGAGATGAAATGAAAAAACAGGTTATCCACATCTACTGTGGATAACTTTGTGGATAAAGTGGGTGTAGCAGCAGCAAACTGGCACCACAGCGTACTTACTCTTAAATTGCACAATAATTAACACCTAAACATTAACCTAATAAATTCAATAAGTTACATCATCCACATATCTCCTACAGTAAGGGAGTACTAACACATATAAAGTGCTCAGCTTTGACTATCCTGTGTGTGCATAACTGACCCTGATAAAACAACGATTTAGCGGATATTTTTCTGAAAATGGATCTTTTTTGCCATCAACATTTTGTTCAATGCCAGCATCGGCTACAATCAACACCCTTTTTGATCACTAGTAAGCTATAGAGAAATATGTTTATTGTTTTAAATGGTGAAAAAACCGAAGTTCCTGATAACTGTACCGCTGCTATGCTTATTGAGCAGCTGGGAATAACCGGACGACGAATCGCAATGGAAGCTAATGCGGAGATTGTTTCTCGTTCCACTTTTGAGACACACCGCTTTAAACCCGATGATCAAGTAGAGCTGGTTCACGCTATCGGCGGTGGACAATCAACTTACTACTCCAACTAACTGGTATTACAACAGATGTCACAAATAGATAAACCACTCATAATCGCAGGCAAAACATATACATCACGTCTTTTAACCGGTAGCGGAAAATATAAAGATCTTGAGGAGACCCGGCTTGCGACAGAAGCAGCTGGCGCACAGATCGTCACAGTCGCTATCCGTCGTACCAATATTGGTCAAAACCCTGACGAGCCAAATTTACTCGATGTTCTGCCACCGGAGAAATATACCATCCTGCCAAATACTGCCGGTTGCTTTAATGCCGAAGATGCAATTCGTACCTGCCGTCTGGCACGTGAACTGCTTGATGGACATGATCTGGTCAAACTAGAGGTATTGGGTGATCAGAAAACCCTGTTCCCGGATATTACTGAAACCCTGAAAGCTGCCGAAGTACTGATTAACGATGGCTTTAAGGTGATGGTTTATACCACCGATGACCCCATTATAGCCAAGCGACTTGAAGAGATGGGTTGTGTTGCCGTAATGCCTCTGGCAGCCCCTATTGGCTCAGGTTTAGGTATTCGCAATCCACATAATATCCGCCTGATTCTTGAAAATGCCAATGTCCCCATTCTGGTTGATGCCGGCGTAGGTACTGCTTCTGATGCAGCCATTGCGATGGAACTTGGCTGTGATGGTGTGTTGATGAATACAGCAATAGCTGCAGCACAAAACCCGGTGTTAATGGCCTCTGCGATGAAAAAAGCCATTGAAGCCGGACGTGAAGCCTATCTGGCCGGGCGTATGCCGCGCAAACTCTATGCAAGTGCGTCGTCTCCTATCGACGGCACATTTTTCAGCTAGGATAAACTACTTAAGTCTGTACTCATGTCATTGCGAACGCATGTGAAGCAATCCATAGTTTATAGATCCATCACCGATGGGTTACGATGTTGCTACGCTCCTCGCAATGACCACTTGACCAGAAGCATACGATTATATAAGCCACAGACACACTGTGAGATTGGTCTAAATTTTCCGTGTTCTTCGTGCTTCTGTGGTTAAAACTCTTTAATGCCAGAAAACACATCTCATCATCGACGTATCGTCTCTTTCGTTAAACGTGAGGGTCGGCTGACGCCGGGACAACAACGCGCTATCGATAATTTATGGTCACATTTTGGTATTGACCTGCAACCACATGCTCTGGATTTTTTTGCACTATTTGCCAACCACTATCCTGTCACATTAGAGATAGGCTTTGGCAATGGTGAATCGCTCATCCAGATGGCACGAGTTGATAGTGAGCGTAATTTCATCGGCATAGAAGTACATCGGCCCGGTGTTGGGCGCTTGTTACATCGTATTGAAGAAGAGTCACTGCAAAATATCCGTTGTATTAATGAAGATGCAGTGATTGTGCTGCAACAAATGGTTCCGGATAATTCACTGGACAGGCTTCAGCTTTTCTTCCCTGATCCCTGGCACAAAAAACGCCATCACAAAAGACGTATTGTCTCTGACCAGTGGGTATCTCTCGTCCAGAAAAAGCTGCAACCCGGAGGCATCTTGCATATGGCAACTGACTGGGAACACTATGCACAGCAGATGCTTGAAGTCATGAATCATGCAGCAGGCTTTAGCAATTTATCTGACACAGCTGACTTTGTCCCACGACCTGATACAAGACCATTAACCAAATTTGAACAGCGCGGTCATCGCCTCGGACATGGAGTGTGGGATTTAATATTTAAGAAAACCACATGAAACATCTATTAGCTGCGATTTCACCTCATGGCTATGGACACCTGGGTATGGTTGCACCAATTCTTAATCGACTATTAGCACAAAATCCACTTCTTAAAATCACTGTGCGCACAACCCTTCCAGAAGAGGTTCTTCGTCGTCGAATAGAGGGGAATTTCACCATTGATCCTGGCGCAGATGATTTTGGCATGGTACAGGCAAACTCCCTGATTGTTGAACGTGAGGAAAGTTGTAAAAGATATGCTGAATTTCATCAAAACTGGGAACAACGCGTTCGTGAATGTGCTGCAGAGCTTGCCAAACACAAACCAGATATGATTCTTGCCAATGCCCCCTATTTAACCCTAGCTGCTGCCAGTAAAGCAGGTATTCCCGCTGTTGGTTACTCGTGCCTTAACTGGTACGACATCTCGCGATATTACTGCACACAACCTCAAATCCAGCAGCAGATTCTTGATGCATATAATAGTGCTGACCTGTTTATCTGCCCGACACCAACAATGCCAATGAACAGCTTTACTAACACACTTTTTGTTGGGCCAGTTGCAACTGTTGGAAATGACAGAAGAAATACTCTGAATGAGATGCTCGGAATCACTACCGATACACGCCTTGTGCTCGTCTCACTGGGTGGTATTAACCACCACATCCAAATTGAAAACTGGAGTCTGTCCGATAAGATCTATTATCTGGTACCAGAGCACTGGCATCTAAATCGTTATAGCGGTTTTACTGCTATTGGATCATTACCTTTTCCTCAGACAGATTTAATTGCATCGGCTGATGTGGTGATTTCTAAACCTGGTTACGGAACCACGACTGAATGTGCCGTCGCCGGCACCCCTTTTCTCTATATCAAACGCCCGGACTGGCCTGAACAATCTCATATTATTGACTGGATGAACGACAACATTCGTTGTGCAGAAATCAAAGAATCCGATTTAGATTCCGGAAGCTTTACCCATGATATTGAGTGTTTGTTGCAACAGGAACAAAAACCACCCATCGAACCGACAGGAATTGATGATATTGTCAGCTATTTAAATAGCCACTATTAACCCTTAAAACATTTTCTCTTCCATACATCAATAGATCATTGGCAGTTATTAAGATACTCTATTAACACATAAGATTTTAAATGAAGGATTTCTTTGGTGTTGTTCTCTTTCTTGCTTTCACTGGCCATCACTTTTTTTGCGATCAAGTTTCTCTACCCTTTTTCGATAAAGATCCAGCTTGTTGATTGTCCAGACGAGCGCAAACAACACAGCGGTAATATCCCTCTAATCGGTGGTATTGCCATATTTATCGGATTCTCAGTAACGATGCTGTTTAATATCGCAGATCTGAACCAGATCAGAGGCTTACTCATCGCTACCCTGGTTGTGGTTATCGTTGGCGTGTTGGATGATTTTTTTAATATCTCCTTTAAAAAACGTTTTATTTTTCAGATAGGTGCAGCACTGGTAATGACCTCCCTTTCCGGAGTGATTTTGGGTAATCTTGGAGATCTTGCTGGAAATGGCGATATTATTCTAGGTAACTGGGCTATACCCTTCACGGTTTTTGCTGCAATTGGGATGATGAATGCCATTAACATGATTGATGGTGTGGATGGTCTGGCTGGTACTACTACTTTAATTACCATCGCATCACTATTTCTACTGCATCTTTTTACACATACTGTAGATATAAAACTGACCATACTAATGGGCACAATTATTGCTTTTCTCTGGTTTAATCTCAGAAGCTCACAAAAGATCTTTATGGGTGACTCAGGAAGTATGTTTCTCGGCCTCGTTATAGTCTGGATACTTATTCAATCTTCACAGGGCAGTGATGCGATTATTTCTCCGGTAACAGCTCTGTGGCTGGTAGGCTTACCCTTAATTGATACTGTTGCAATTATGTTTAGAAGGGTTCTAAAAGGACAATCTCCTTTTCTTCCTGACAGGGAACACATCCATCATATTTTCCAACGAGCAGGCTATAGTAATTTTGCGATACTGATTATCGTTGGCCTGTTTTCATCACTGCTTGCTGCTATCGGGATATTCTCACAACTGATGAATTTTCCAGAATGGCTGATGTTTTTAATGTTTTTAACCCTGTTTGCACTCTACCTGTTTGGCATACGCCATGCCTGGGTATTTCTCAAACTACTTAAATCTGTCAAATAATCATCTCACTAAATACTGGCTTTGAGATCAACGGCATACCTTTCTAACTGATTGAGCAGCGCAAGTTTCTCTTTATCTTGTTCATGCTCTATCCGCAACTCATCAATAACATTAAAGAATACCTCGAAGTTCAAAACCCCATCACGCCCTTGCACCAGACGCTCTTTACGAAACAACTGCCAGCGCAGTTTTTCCAGATCATTTAAAGTGTCAGGATAGTTACGTGCCCTGTATCTGAATAGCAAGATATCAAGGCGTTCATCATCAAAATTCCATTGACGCTGCTGTAACTGCTCGGCTGTGGACTTGTTCACTTGCGTGATACGTTGACGATCAGCTTCACTAAAGAAACCGCCATATAAAGCATGCTCGGCATCCTGCTCTGAATTATCAAAGGTATTCTCGGCATATACTGTCAATATCTTTTTAATGAGATCCTTTTCTTGTGTCAGAATATCAATCCGCTGCTGTACCAGCTCCATATCAATATCAAGACGCTTGGCCGCAGCCTCATCCATTATTGATACAGGCGCAATCATGGGTGATTTGTTGATATGGATCTGCTTAAGCGCCATCGGGGTTTCGTCTTCAGCAAGGTCTTCCCATTTGGTATAGAGACGTTCTCTGATCTCATCCGCACTGAGTTGTAATAGTTGCTGTGGATCGATGCGCAAATCATAGGCAATTAAGCTGTTTTTATTTTTAGGATGCATCACCAATGGCAACATCAGGGTAGAGCAACCCTCATCACGACAGAACATCCGCGAGGTATGTACAATCGGCTGAGGCTGCTTAAGGTTAATGTGTTGTAAAACTTCAGCTTTGCGTCTTAGTTTAAAGAAAAAGTCATATAGCCGGGGTTGATGTTGCTTAATCAATCGCGCCAGACCTATGGTTGCATAGACATCAGAAAGCGCATCGTGTGCCTGTTCGTGCCCCAGTTGATTCTCTTTGGCCAGATCTTCAAGTTTAAAGCTGGTACGTCCACCTTCATATTGGGGCCACTTTATGCCTACCGGACGCAAGTCATGGGTAGCACGAACCATATCCAGAATATCCCAGCGCGAATTACCTTTCTGCCACTCCCGCACATAGGGATCAAAAAAATTACGATAGAGTCCATAACGGGTAAATTCATCGTCGAAGCGGATCGAATTATATCCCGCACAACAGGTATTTGCTTTTGACATTTCACGGAAGACTTTTGAGAAAAACTCAGCTTCACTCATACCATTTTTCTGGCAGTGATCCGGGGTAATTCCAGTTACCATAATGGCTTGAGGGTTTGGTAGAACATCGTCGCCGAGTCGAACAAACCAGTTGATAGGCTCACCGACAACGGTTAAGTCCAGATCAGTGCGCACTGCAGCAAACTGCATTACCCTATCCCGTTTGGGATCGATACCTGTAGTCTCATAGTCGTACCACAGAATAGTACCTTGTTCCATAACGCCTCTACTTATGTATCATTGTTTGAATAGAGACTACTTGAAATAGCATGAATGCTCCAGCTTATAGCTTAACCCAACAGATAAAAGTAATACTTATCCCGGAATTATCGCAATTACTAACTAAGGAAACCCTGAATATGTCCATCCAGGACTTCTCAGGGACGCTACAACAACGCAAAGTGTGATTGACGTCTTGCTTCAAAATCAACAACTGGTCGTTGTTGATTTTGTTAGTACCTCCATGTACTAATGGAATATCCGACTTAATCAGATATTCCCTAACTACCCGTTCTTCTAACATCGTCAATAATTGACAAAATATCATTCTTCCAGCGCTGTAATTGCTGATGCAAAACTTCTGAATTGGCCAGAATCCCAAGTTCAACAGGATCAACCGTATTGAGCAGTGTTTCTGAATTCTCGGCAAAAATATTAATTTTTAATGGCAGGTAGGCCAACAATTGGGGGAACTGTTCGACCATATTACGCAGCTCATCGGGCTTGGCAAAAAAGACCACGCGATACTTGTCGGTATTGTATCCGCTGGATGTCAAACCAATGTCAACACGCTGAACACGTGTCACCTTATAGCCATGTTCACCAATGGCACCCTGTAACGCCAGCATGGTCTCAGGAAATGACTGAGCCACACGCGCCATAATCAGCTGTTCTGATTGAGCGCTAAAAGAGAGCAACAACAATAAAACCAGGGACAGGATCTTATGTCTCATAATGTTGCCTCCTCCATCATGGAGCGATACATTGTTGTCAGCTCATCACACGCTTCATCAAGCTCCGCATTATTAAAAAACCGGCTCATAAATCTGGGATTGATTGAAATCAGTTTTACTACACCCTCTTTTTCTACCACAGTTACACGACAAGGCATAAACAAACCGACTCGTGGATCGATATTTATCGCACGATTAACAAACTTGAAGTTACAAAAATAGACCATCGCCTGTTTGGTGTTTTGCTCCTCTTGAGGAAATGCTCCCTCTTCAAACAACTGTTCCCGAATAATGCGAAAATTTTCACCCTTGGCTGCACGCTTGATATTTGCAAGAGTCTCCTCAAACGAATAGGAAGATTCCATTTCAATCACCGCCTCATGGGTCTCCTCCGGCTTCCAGACATGAATATCACGCTCAAAATCACGGATAAAAGCAACCACATCATCAATCTGTTGCTCACTGAGCTTTTTGCTAAAAGCAGGCATCGGTGTCCCTTCACGCCCATGCTGTATATTGATTTTGATTAAGGCATTACTTGCTGACTTTAAATAACCAATATTATTCAGTGCGGGTGCCATAATGGCCTGTTCTCTAGGACGAGAAAAGGTCACCCCGGTTCCATGTCCGCCCTCACCTCTCTCACCATGACATTTTGCACAGTGAAGCTTAAAGATTGTGGCACCATGTTTTGCGTCACCATTAATCACATCATTTTTTTGAGTCAGTAATGAAGGTGATTCGGGAGACCAATGGCGGATATATTTTACAATCGCATTAATTTGACTGTCGCTTAAGCCACTAAAGGTTGGCATCACCCTGCCAGGACGACCAAAACGAATGGATTTAAATAAAAAATCATCATCTATATTATTCTGAAAACTCTCAAGTGCCAGAGGCACACCCACCCCACCCTGTCCATCCAGACCATGGCATGCACTACAATATTGCAGATAAAGTTCTTCACCGTTAGGTGCCGCTACAACATTGCCAGAACTCAGCCAGATGGTGAAACTCATTAAAAGTGTGATTGGGAAATATTGACGCTTCACGATATCAATTCCTTACCTATACCCATTAGATTTTTCTAATATACGAAGAGTTTAACACGGCTGTCAAAAATTGCATTCAAAGACACTATGAACGCATCATCCGCATCCAACGCCAGAAGCTTAACAAACTAACCAGTGACGCTGCGACGTAGGTTAATGCTGCTGCAAGAAGTAAGGATTTAACTGCTGGTTGATCCTGTGATGAGATATACTTTCCCTCCACCAGAATAGGGTAGGCCTTTTTAAAACTCGCATCCCATTCAACCGGAAAAGTCACCAGATGTACCACTGTTGACGATGCCATTATTGTTAGACCCGACACAAAGGATATCAATGCAACAGATGGCACTTTGGTCACCAATGCAACCAGAGGAATAACCATCATTAGTGATGCCCCGATTTTGCTTGCATAATGGGCAATAATTGCCAGACGGGTACGCCAGCGCAGTCCTCGTTCATTAAGGGAATGCTGAATTGCATGCCCTACTTCGTGTGCAGCAATGGCTATGGCAGCAATACTGTGACCTTCAAATGTTGCTCTGGAAAGCCGGACAGTTCTGCTTTGCGGGTCATAATGGTCACCTTTTTCTGTTTGCTCAACACTAACCCCTTCCAGCCCAAAACGTTTAATCAAATGCAGTGCCAACTCACCACCACTACCGGCAAGATCATCACGATGCTGGCTATGAAGTTTGATTGTAAACTGCAACCATAACTGCGGACCATATACAATGGCCAAAAGAATGATGATTACAATTAGATAGTGCATGGCTAGCTAGTGCTATTGACGGCGCTCGCGCAAGACAATTTGCTGGATATTATTATCGTCTAACAATCGTCTGGCTTTATCCAGTGCCAGGCGATTGCTAAAAGGACCAATGCGTACACGGTGCCATGTATTGCTACCATCAATGGTAACAGACTGGATAATGGGCTCAAAGTTAAGCAGAAACAGTTCAGCACTTCGCGATTCTGCATCTTCCCTGTTTTTAAAGGAACCAACCTGAAGAAAGTAATTCATATGTTGTTGAACCGGCTCATGTTGCAATTCAGAGTCCGGGATCAACACTTCCATCTCGGGTAGAATGTGGTAAAAATCAAAATTTAACAGGCTTTTTTTCTGCTCAGTCTTCTCTTGCGTTACTGGTTTGGCCTTTTCTACTTTCACCGTTGCTTTTGGAGCTACTTCTTTTTCAGCTTGTGGATCTTTTTGTGAGATAAAAATACCCAGAGTTATTAAGGCTCCAATCAATAATCCGAGCAGCATCCACGCCCAGCCCGGGATACCGCCCTGCTTTGATTTAGCAGTGCGACGGGGAACTTTCTTTTTACTGACTCGTCGAGCTTGCGCCATTGCTTTTTACATTTTCTCAGGGGCGGAAACACCCAGCAATCCAAGCCCATTGCTAATCACCTGACGTATTGCCTGGCTGAGCACCAAACGGGCATTACGTAACTCACTGTCGTCCACAATAAATTGGTGCGCGTTATACCAGGTATGAAAATCATTCGCGAGATCACGCAGATAGTGCGCCAGCGCATGAGGCTCATGCTGGAGTGCAGCACTACTTAACACTTCAGGATAGCGTGAAAGTCGGGTTAGCAGACTCTCTTCATGTGGTTCTATCAGTTTGTCGAGATTTGCCAGACCCATTGCCTGATCATAATCAAATCCTTTCTCTGTCAGTTGGCGCATCACACTGCAAACCCGCGCATGCGCATATTGGATATAGTAGACCGGATTATCACTACTTTGGGATTTGGCAAGGTCGAGATCAAAGTCCATATGCTGTTCACACTTACGCATTACATAAAAAAACCGTGCTGCATCTGTTCCTACTTCATCACGTAATTCACGCAGGGTTACAAACTCACCGGAGCGTGTCGACATCTGCACCTTTTCCCCGCTGCGGTAGAGGATCGCAAACTGCACCAGCAACACATCCAGCTGATCTGGGTTGTCACCCAGAGCTTTTAGTGCTGCTTTCACCCGTGGCACATAACCATGGTGATCAGCTCCCCAGACATCGATTACCCGATCATATCCACGCTCAAGTTTCTCCATATGGTAGGCAATATCTGAAGAAAAATAGGTTTTTACCCCGTTATCACGCACAACCACCCGATCTTTTTCATCACCAAAATCGGTTGAACGGAACCATAATGCACCATTATCTTCATAGATATAGCCTGCACTTTGTAGTCGCTCGATAGTACGATCTACTGCACCGGTTTCAACCAGTGAGCGCTCTGAATACCAGTTTTCATAACGCACCCCGAACTCACCCAGATCCTGACGAATATCTTCCAAAATGGTATCCAGACCAGCATCAAAGACCGTTCGATAATTTGCATCACCCAACAGTGCTTTGGCATTGGCAATCAAGTCATCGATATGTTGTTCTTTATCACCACCGGCTGGTTCATCTGGCGTTACATTCGCGAACACCATTTTTGATGGCTGGCGAAAGGTCTCACCATATTCACGATGAAGGGTCGCCGCAATATCCCAGACATAGTCACCCTGATAGCCATTGGCAGGAAATTTGATCTCCTCACCGCATAGCTCCAGATAACGCAGCCATACGCTGGTACCAAGAATATCCATCTGCCGTCCGGCATCATTGACATAATATTCACGATGGACTTCATAACCCACCGCCTCAAGCAGATCAGCAACGGTAGCTCCATAAGCAGCACCACGGCCATGTCCTACATGAAGCGGTCCGGTCGGATTGGCCGAGACAAATTCCACCTGCACTTTCTTGCCTGCACCAACATTCGTCCGCCCAAAGGCACTACCATGTTGCAGGATGGCAGCCACAACATCTGATCGGGCATTGTCTGAAATGAAGAAATTGATAAAGCCAGGACCGGCAATTTCAACCCTGGTTACACTGTCATCTTCAGGCAAGGCCACCACCAGTTTCTCCGCCAGATCACGCGGTTTGCAGCGCGCCTGCTTGGATAAAACCATCGCAATATTGGTCGCAAAATCGCCATGGGATTTATCACGGGTACGTTCAATTGACGGTACCACTGGTGGCATTGATTCAAACACACCAGTATCAGCCAATTTTTGGATAGCGGTTAAGATTAGATTTTGAAGATTCTCTTTCAAGGCTTGTCTCATGTATCAGGGATTATCAAGCGTGGCATTCTACCACTGGCTGGAGTGTGATGAGAAATCTATTCACCCCAAACAAAGCTCTAGGGTCTGT